>JAAUXT010030481.1_pt1 | contig 27535 bp, 30 predicted proteins | sample 7278171 | NCBI WGS metagenome assembly JAAUXT01 (sample SAMN14350112, study PRJNA611818) | marine sediment metagenome | isolation source: surface marine sediment (1.8m) | place: French Polynesia: Moorea | collected 2018-08
CCAGTCAGTTTGTTTCCTCACACAGCTGCTTGCATGTGATTGGCTGCAGAATTTCAAATTGGTTTCAAATTGGCTGCACAATTGCATAATAGTGCATAATAGTGCGCACTAAGTGCGCATGCATGTGATTGGCTGCTTCCAGTATATATTCAGCGCTTGCCAGCGCCTTTTCATTTCATGTGTTTTCCTTTCACAGGTGTTTTGCTTGTCACACTTTTGCAATTGCAGGTTTCTCAGTCAAGTTTGCATTGTGTGAACGCAGGGAGTGGCGCGCGACTCCACTTGAAAGTCTGGTGATTTTGTTTGGCCGTGTGTCGCCGCTGGCTCGTTGACCTCTGACCTCTTGTTCTTTGCAGGATTCTTCAAGCGCACTGTCCAGAACAAGAAGGTGTATTCGTGCGTCGACAATCGAGCCTGTGCCATCGACAAGACCCAACGCAAGAGATGTCCGTACTGCCGTTTCCAAAAGTGTCTTAGTGTGGGCATGAAGCTGGAAGGTGAGACCCGATTGTAGATGTTGATACCACTGGCTCGGTCCCTGGTGAAAATGTGCAATGAAAAGAGTTACTTTGCTGTCTGGTCAGCCAGGTAGAAGAGGATTTGAGTGTTTGTTGGTCTTTTTCCCGTGAGATTCGCAGCAAAAGTTCTCGAGTTCGAAATGCACAAACAAAGTTTGGGTCGCTGTAAACTGTTCCCTTCCCGCATCAGAGTTGTGGCGTTGTTCTCTTCAGCTGTTCGCGCTGACAGAATGCGCGGGGGCCGCAACAAGTTCGGCCCGATGTACAAGCGCGACCGCGCGCTCAAGCAGCAGGCGTACCGCCAGCAGCAGCAGATCATCGCCCAGTGCAGCATGCAGCTCAACGGCGCCATGCCGCTCAGTCCCGACGCCTCCTGCAGACTACCGAACGTGCCTAACATGGACACCGACATCAAGCCTGATATCTCTATGCTGATGAGTAACCGCCCCGGGATGGGCGGTGTGCCTACCTCAAACGGGTCCATGATGGGTCCAATGCACAGCGGCATGCACGGACAGCTCTCCCCGCACCAAGTACAGCACTCTCCGCCCGCCTCTAGTCACCCCTCAGCAGCAGCACAGTACCTGCACGGCCCAGGTGCTCACTACCCGTCGAACTCGCCCATGATGAGCGGAATGGCCCCGTTCGACCAGGCGCTGCACGGCAGCCCGGCCTCGGGGCACGGCCGCCCCACCCACCCCGCGCACCACATGTCCCACCACCAACAACCACAGCACCACGGAGGTCCGCAACAACACCCACACCACCATCAGCAACAACAGCAGCACAATCACCCCGGACAACAGCAGCAGCACCCAGGCCACGCTCAGCAGCAACAGCCGCAACAGCACCAGCAGCAACAGCATTCAACGCATCACGCACAGGCGCCGCCGCTGACGCAGCAGCCGATCGTGAGCACCAGCATGCCGCCCAACCCGTCTTCGTTGCCGCACATGCTGCCGACGCCGCCGCTGCCCGGCCTCCCGCAGACCCTACGTGACCTCCAATCCAACGAACTGGCGGACGACTGGGTGAGCTCCAAGCTGCGTGACGTTCTGAAGCCGCAGTTGCTCAGCGTTCTGCAACAATTCGAGCCCGTGGCCGTCAGCATGGGCGTCCACTCGACCGTCACCTCCAACAACGTGCTGCAGGTGCTCTGCAAGATCCACGACAAGTTCCTCTTCCTCATGGTCGAGTGGGCGCGCACCGCGCACTTCTTCCGAGACCTCAAGGTGACGTCCTCTATTCATTCATTCATTCATTCATTCATTCATTCATTCATTCAGTCATTCAGTCATTCATTCATTCGTGGTTGTCACTGACCAGATCATTTTGGGACTTGCCTTGTGAAATGTTCAGCACAAAGGACGACGAAGTAACGCATTGGGAGAATGGGGAACGCAAGGGGAAACCTGTGTGCGATTCTCCAGCAACATTTCCAAGACAATGACACAGGGTCTCAGAACTGACCACGTGATTTCGACGCACAGGCGTTCACGTCAGGAAAGTCTGCAGCAGACTCGTGGTGTTTCCTTTAATCAGGGCATCGCGTATATTCACCGCGCTGTCGCTTTGATCTTAATTGTTGTCATCACATTGAGGCTCATATTGCTTGTCCGTAAGCAGCAAGTGCGTGGAATATGATGTGTCGCGGATACTGCGCGCAGAGGTGCGGCGACGAGAGGAAGTGAAGGAAGACCAAACAGCGCGCACTTTAATTTGGCATCAGACGGCAGAGTAGCCAGCATGAAGACGCCTCTGTCTTTTTTTCTTTGATAGCAACTTCAAAGGCCCAAATCCCTGCCAAATACCTAGTGTTTTGACTTACACTGCCAATATTAACTAATGGATTGCCTTCCCAATCGACAAATGTGCTGAACTTCAGATGAAGTTTTAGGAGAAGGTGGTGATTCGTCTGATGAATTGGGCGGGAGTTAAAGTCTTTCTTGTGGGTTTTAATGATGGAAAAGGGACTTGGGTCTAAAAAGGGTCACAATTTCGATGTTGAGGTGACTGTTTAGGGCTGATTAAAAAGAGTAATCTTCGCTTTGATAGAGTCTTTGCGGGGCAGCTCAAGTGCGGGGATTGATTGCCTGATGGGCAGAGAGCGCAGATTCATCATCGCCTGGATCACGGTACGAGTCGCGCCGGCCCCGATTCCGCTCCCATCCGACGAAATGATTTGTTTGACTCTTCACTTCACGTGCTGTTTGTCGCACCGCGCCCGACCGACGCTCTGATGTTGCCGATGCGGGGCGCGAAGCGAGAAGACAATTGTGCGGTGGCACGGCTGTGGCGCGACCGTTCTTAGTTGGCGCAGTCACGCCAGGCCGCAGATGTGTGCAGGCACAAAGTGATCGTGCAGCTCTTCAGATGTGGCGCCTGATCAAAGTCTGTCTTTGATGACTGAGGATCAATGTCCGATGTTCTTTATGTGCACACCTGTGCAGTGATGATCAGTGCGGATGTCTGCGCCTCCCTGGCAGTGGCCCCCTCCCCTCCCCTCCCCTCCCGTGCCCAGCCCCCTCCCCCCCCCGGGCGCGGGTCTCCCTCCGATCATCAAGTACAGCCACACTTCACAGCTCGCTTGATTGAGTACTGTGCTGATTAAGAAGCCCGTGTCCCGGGGTCTGATTAGTACTCATCACTTATGTTCAACTCATGTCGCTCCGGTCGTAACCAGGGGCACAAAAAGGCGGACAATATCCCTTTATGGACACCTAATCATCATTAATTTTTGGGAGACAAAAGTAATTGGGTCAGGCGTCGCTGGAATCTCGAGTTTTTCTTGATATTGCAGCATTACTGTTTTGGACAGGAAAATGCTTCAGGTCAAACGCGAAAACGGAACCGAAAAAAAAAAAAAAAAAAAAAAATGCAGGATCGAGCAACCGCGCGCGGACTTTCAGCTTCTCACTGAAAAAAGGCTTTTTGTGTTGCACTTTGTTTTGCCGTATGTCACATTCGCAGATATTGACGCGTGCGGTGAAACCCTCCCGCGATCGAGAGGGATTAAATTCATCGGTTACTAATCTTGATCGATACTGAGCTGATGATCTGAGCCTCTTCATAATGACTGGTCTTTGTTACACCACACCGCCGTAATTTGTGAACACTTTTGTGCTTGCGGCAGGTTTTTCAGCTAATGATTCCCACTGTGAATTTGAGAATGTCGTCTGAAACGTTTGTCGTTTTGTTTTCGCAGGTGGATGATCAGATGAAGCTTCTTCAGAATCGCTGGTGTCAACTGCTTATTGTCGACTTCGTCTGCAGGCAGTCGCGAAACAACAAGCATGACGACATTCTTTTGGTGGGTTCTGGTTGGATTGACTGAAGTGTGCGTGCGTGTGTGTGTGTGTGTGTTTGTTTGTTTGTGCCGGATTTAGGAGACAATCAAGTGAAATTTGTTGGGGTGTCTCCAACTTGTTGAGATTTTGAAGATGACAATGCAAAATTTCACCATTTTAGCCCACTGGACAGCGAGTATCGATGGACATTTTGAACTTCCTTGGATTGGAGAACTGCAGAGACAGGCTTCAGGAAATTTTGCGAAAGTTTCGTGAACTGAACCTGGACCACCACGAGTACACGTGTATGAAGTTCCTGATACTGCTAGATTCAGGTAGAACCTTTTTCCCTTGCTTTGGTTTGAAACAATTACAGTTGGGGAACAGGGGACCGTCATATCTGTGCGATGTAGCAATTTGTTCCTGTTGAAGTGATCTGGGTAAAACATCTCAAGAAATTGGAAATTGGTCGCAGGCTCGCATGGAAGGAATCCCACCCTTTAGGCTGTGCGAGGCATGATGCACAATTGGTGAGGTCGAAGCTGTGCTCTGACAGCACGTGGCGTGTCTCTGCAGACGTGGTGGAGCTGGTGGAGCGCTCCCGTGTGGAGGAGAGTCAGAGCCGCGTCAACGCCGCGCTCGAGGACTACTGCTGCGCCTTCTACCCGCACATCGCCGACAAGTTCGGCCAGATCCTGGCGCGCCTGCTCCCCGAGATCCGCACCATGAGCATCCTCACCGAGCAGTTCCTCTTCGAGAAACACGCGTCCGGCGAAATCAATCCAGACAATTTCGAGTTGCTCACGGAGATGCTGCACTCGACGAGAAAATCTTCGTAGTTTTGTATTTTTTTTTCAATTTTTGTGGCGTTTGTTTTTGCAGATCCGAGTTGCTGCCCCGCAAACGCGGCTTGTTGAGTGCGGTTTGTACCTTGACAAAGATCGTTTGTTCCCACGTGTGAAATGGAAAGGAACGAAGACGCTGTTTTCAGAGAAAGTCGGCTTTTGTACATAAACTGCACACTTGTTTATTGTTTTCATTTGTGCAGTGTAATTTCTGTAGCCAACATTTTTTACACCGTGGATTGTGTGATTGTTTCTTATGACGCGTGGAGGAACCGTACGGGCAGCTTGTTGTCATTATTTTACTTGGTCTCCAAGACTTATCGATTTCAAGTAACTTTCGTTTGGTTCAGGTTTGAGCTCCCGGTGCAGCTGTGTCGGTTTGTAAGCCATAAATGTGCCAGGCACGTGAGTAGATTTTGTAACCAATCAGAGGTCTGTTTTGTGTGCAAAACTTCACGTTTGTGAATCTGTCAGCTGTCGAAGCGCACTGTTCACTTGTGTGAGCTTCCAACGAGTTGGAACCAGAGGCCTTATAACTGACGTTTTAACTGAAGAAAGACTCAGGAAATTAGATTTTCTCACGACATCAACAAATTCAAAAGCTTTTTCAAGTCTGCGACTTTTTTCAGCATTATGTACAGCAGATGAACGTGTGTACGAAATCTGTGTTCAGTTGTAAATAATACAAGTTCGATTTCTTTTCTAGCTGCCCTGTTCCCGCTTGAGTTGGTGAGTCCAAGCAAAGACCTCCCGGTACCCTTTTGTCTGATCCTCGTTTCTTTTTGGCCACTTTTAGTTTGAATGAGGGAACTGAAATTCGTGCATTTTGCACATTGAAAATGTGCTTCAAGAAAAGACATGATTTGGCGTCTGTGACTGAAAGTTCCAGGGTATGTGTTTTGTACAAACCATTTTATATCAGTGCCATAAATTGTTCAATGATAGAGTAATGCGATGTTGTAGAGTTATATCATACATAAACGATTGTGATAGTTGTTTTATTGTGAAGGAACGTGCGCTCAGAGGTGTAGATACATAAGTACGTGTACAGTGAAACTGCACGGTTGTTTTGTGTGTGAGTGTGTGTGAGTGTCCCAATGAGCGTAGCTTTTGCATTTGTAGCCGGTGTGTTTTGTGGAATGCAGGCATTTGATTGCGAGGTGGCTTCGTCTCAAGGCGAACAAGATGTGTTCACTTTTCGTTGTGCGATTTGTTCATATTTTTGTTTGAAAAAAAAAGGTTTCGTGCCTCCTGTCGGACGTCTTGTGTATGAGCAAAATTCAATGTGCGTGCTGTGATGACTGGATTACCAAAGGCTTCGGCAGTTCACTCTGGATACTTACACAGACTTCCAACTGAACTGAAGCTTCTTCTCAGAGAAAATGTCAGTGTTATTTTCAGGTTTGATATCAGGCACAAAGACCTGTCATTTTGCTCTCGCTGGCGTACAAATCACACTGCGTGTGAAGTACGCCCCGTCGGTTGCTCTGTGTTTTGTTTCGCAGCCAGGAAATGTCTGAATGAACCAATTCTTCCGTTGTCGCTAGAGCCTCGTTGATGTTCCGTGTGCTGGAGATATCAACCTGGGCCGTGAGCAACACGCGTTCTCGTGTGTCTGGCAGTTCAGTGCGCTTTCTGTGTGCTTTGTATGTTGGCGCGCACTCCTGTGTGCGATGTGCCGTCGTTTGGTCTAGAAGCTTGATGCTAATGTCTTGATTGTTGAGAGGAATCGTCGAGTTTTGTATGTCAAACAAAGACCGCGCCGTCATAATACAATGCGAATTTTTAGCCCGGTTTTGTTTTGTGACAATTGGAACAGCGTTCAGTGGCTTGGACAAACTCGTTACACTTTGTCCTTGGTGTTTATGTACAGTGTAGGGAAACCGTAGGAAAACACTAACCATGTCCGTACCCCCAGCCGAACGTTTACTGGTGATGTCATAGCATTTCATGGTGAAAGCTATCTGTTTGTTGGAATAAAAGAGGTCATTAAATTGAATGAATGTGACTTTTGTGGGATACAGGCTTTGTGTCCAAACTTCTTCCGACACAAAGACAGATCTAAACCAGACTTTCAAGTGGAATAGGTCTATCAGCCGCGCGTCGCATCACAGAGTTTTGGAATCCGAATCGGGGGAGGGGTCATCTGGAACTCTGAAATTTCGAACTGGCATGCCGACTGCGTGGGAAACTCGCCGTGGTGTTGGTGTTCACTGCTTTCTTCAGCATCATGGAAACAGTCTCGTGCGCATGTGGACAGTTTTGCAGGAGGTACATACCAATTTGATGTGCTGCTGTATCTCTTGTCGTATGTGTTCCACTTGCTCGTCATGTTCTTGTGAGAAATATATTCAAAGTCTCTTTGCTGTGAACATGTCAGCCAGTTGCAGACTGCAGGTGCTTGTGATGTATGCTGGAAGAGAGAACTTCTCAGAAACAACTTTCTCAATTTGCCCACTTGCGGATCTTGCCTGAAACTCAACTTGACAGTTCTTGCTGAGGTAGATGGTGAGCAAACACACCTTCAAAACTAAGAAAGTCAGCTCAACATGCTTCTCTTGATAGAGACCAGAAGTATCAGTGTAAACAAAACACCAGTGACATTTTTCAATGAGATACCACACCAAAGCAAGTCAGACACTGCAAATGTCAAGTTGCTCAAAATTCTGAAACACCAAAACTTACATTTTGAGTGAGATCACTTTTTCATGCCCAATTGTGTGTTTGAAAATTTCAACAAACAGTGCAGTCAATGAGGACTTTGGCGATTTGGAGGCCAGAATTTCACAGAAAATGCTCTGAAATTGACTTGACTGCACAAACCACATTCCAAGGACTTCCAAACCACTGAGAAACCCAGATTCAAATTCCTGTCGGGTGGGGGAGAGGTCAATGTTGAAACTTTTGAGTCCCAAAAAAGCACAATGTCAGGTGCCCCCGATACGTCAGAAGCGGGGGCCAGGGGTCTGAGTGGTTATTTTTCCCAAAATGACAACCTATATTTTTTTTAGCCTTCACTTCTTTTTTCCAAGCTTTGCCAAACTTGTTCCCTGGTTTGTTTTTCTCAAGGAAATATATTGTTTGGGAAGGGGCAAAATCAGTGTGCATTTTTGGTACCAAAATGAGAATTTCACATTACATTTTGGACATAAATCAGGTTTTCAGCTTGTGCACAAAAATTTGGGCCAAAATCAGAATTTAACACGAGAAAAGTTTTGTACTATATTTCCTTTTGCCCCAAACTTGTCTGTGTGGCAAGAATTATCAAAGGGTACTGCACAAAATTTTTGCTTTAAAGAAGGAATTAGATGATTTATTTGCAAAAGCTGCAACGAGAACACCAAACAGTGTGGATACTCGTACTTGCTGACTTTTCTTGACCGTGCATGATAGCAATAGCATGAACCACATTGTATTACTTTTTCTCCAGAGACTACATCCAGCTGGGGGGTTTTTTGTAGGGGAAGGGGATCCAACCGAGCTGAAAATTTCCAAGTCCAACTTTGCTCCACAACATAAGGACCAACAAGCATGCTTCACAGTATTGTGTCATGGTTATCCCCTGAGCTCTGGCCAGATTTGACATACCCGGTAAAAGGTTCCATAATTGTCCTGAGTTATTGGAGTTTGGTTGCACCATGACATGTGAATGTCTCCAATAATTTCATCAATGGCAATACTGTTTATATTGTGCTGCAAATAGATCAATATGTGGATTGTGTTGCAACTTTGTTTCCTGTCTGCTGTAAATTTCAATTTTTTTCACCATTTGATAGGCACCTCAAAAGCAGCTTCCCTGGTCAGGAATTGGAATCACTCTTTTTGCCCTTTGTTCTTGAGATGTACTGCCATTTTCATAATTTCAACTTTTTTCCACAAACCTGTTATTGATTTGTTCCTTAGTTGTGATTTCACAAACAAATTATGTTTGCAATGACACAAAGTGAAGTGAAATAAAGTGAAGCAAGTCACCAAGCAGGCTTCGGCGAGGAACAACGGCAAGTTCTGCTGTTTTGGCTACTTGTAAAAAGAAGGAAAAACAGATTTGTGGTATGGAACTTGGATGCTTCAGCCTTCAAAACGACGCAGTGGTTCTTCTTTCTTCTGTTGTTTCGATCGTACCCTCTTCCATCAGTCAATTACTTGGCCATCTTTTCTCCTTTCTCTTCGACTACAATATGGAAGAAGTTACCGTGGATATTTTTTCTGGTCCATGCACAAAGGTGTACGACACGGAAGCGCATCAGAGGAAACCAGAAGTTCCACCCCTTTGACACAGGTGGGCTTGCATTAGGCACTGTGACCAATTATTTCAGTCAATGGCGAAACTTTCGACGAATTACACGCTTGAAATGCTCGCGACTTGGGAGAAAAGGCTCGGCACATTCTGAACTCTCGCAGAGCAACACGCCCACAGCAATCTTCTGGATACAAATAAACCAAAGCACCCTAAAATTATGACCTTCGGACCCTTTTAACTCTCGACACTTGATGAGTTAAACAAAGGGTAGTTATGATAGAGGCACATCCAAATACTTGACTGTAGATGAGCGCAGTCGAGTGGCAGCTAATGCAGTCAATGCTGGAAGCGCTCCACACAAATTGATCAAAGACCTGTATGATGTAAACACAATACGTGCCTTTATGAAAGATAAGAGCTGAATATATGAAGTAATCAAAGATATTGACCCCACACCGGTTGTGAAGTCTGGTAGCGAGCAGGTGCAACTAATGATGTTTCTGAGACGATTTCCCCAAACGAAGCAATACCTCGGGAGAGTGGTGCTGCGCTCACCCAGAGAACTGGGTTCCTGCCGCACCTTTTCATTCTCATCGAAATTTGTCAGCACTCCGATCACCGACGAATTTTTGCATTTGCAAACTTTGACAGTCGAAGCCTTGAACGTGCACACTTGAGCTGCTGACCACCTCTTCAGCATCCGGTCGCTTTGGTTCCGTCATATTCAAAGCCACAGGAGAAAATTTTCAAAAACTTTTCACCGCTTTATTCAGTGCTCGATTTGTGAGTCGCAAAACAGTCACAAAATATTTCTTCGTGTCTGCACTTTCTTGTTGTCCAAAGGTAACGACAGTGGTGAGAAAACTGCAGTGCAACGCGTGCACATTCCTTCGAGCAGCTGCCTCACTTGTATCATCTGCATGCAACACAACAACAATTCTAGTTGTTCAGACGACAGCACAATGGACATGACTTGACCCAACATGCATGGCAGGAAAATTATTCCCTGTCGACATGTTGTGTGGTCCGACATTTCACTGAGTCTGCCTTTTTATTGTCTGACATGTTCCTGGGCTGATCAAGCCCACTCCAAGTGCCCTGCAAATTTCCCCATTATTTTTCCACAACTCTGCGATCACAAATAAAATTTCGTTTGTGCTCGCATCATTGAAGACAGGGTTTTTCACACTGTACAAAAAGGGCTCCTGTAAAATCACACGACTTTCACAGGGACCATTTTCATACAGTATGAAACCTTGTCTTCTTGAAACTTGCGCATTTTGTCGTTCAAACACAGGCATACAATCAGCATACTACTCGGACATTCAATAACAGTCTTCGGTGAAATTCCACGCACTAACACACTGAATGAACGCCTTCTGGTTTTGTCTTTTTGCATCGCAAGAAAATAAATGGGATAAAGTTTGACGTTCACACAAGAAATTGTGACGATTTGGTCCCAACAGCATTCACAAACATCGAACTGATCTATCGCAGATTATCGGGATCTCAAATGTTGGCAAAACTTTCTTGAAGAGTACAGTTTCCCAGTTTTCTTGTCAAGAAAGCCGAGAAAAGCCAATCCAGGAACGCACTCACACACGGTCATCAGCGGCGATGACAACACCGTTTCTGACATGGGGCTCGGGGGCAGGGCAAGGGCGAGAACATTTTCGTGTGCCCAATTCGCATCAAAATTTTGCAACGGTCATCATCTGCGCAACGAAAGTGCGCTCCACAGATGAACAGGAATGATTTCTGGCCATTTTCGAAAAAATCTGACTGCAAGAAGCGCTTCTTTTCTTCGGCAACGTTTTGGTCCTTTTCCACCCCGAAAGTGGTCCCAATCCGTGGCTGTCACGTTCTTTGTGATAATCTGCGACAAACGTTTTCCAAAATCAACACCAAAGTTCCCTCTTCCAAAAACAATGTCGAATTCACACACCTAACACGCGTCAATATCCATCTCATCCCAAATGAAGACGAATGTGATCAGACACAAGTCCTACTGACCCAACAAATGTCTTGGTCTTCGCCCGACAAGTGGAGTCTGAGACGAACACTTGTCTCGGATTCATTCTGTTTTCGACGAAACCCGACATACAGTGATGCAGGCACAAAGTTTGTTCGCGCGTTTCAAACCTGGAATACTGGATCTTACAGAAGCCTCGTGTTCCCGTGTCCCAACCAAAGGAGTCCATTTCAAATAAGATATTTACAGTTCACCTAAACGGAACAGAATTTGCTGTGAAAATACAGGAGGCAATATTTACAATGCAGCGACGAACGCAGCCTCCAAAACAAAACACGAGGCAATCAACCAACTACCCTTCGAAGCTTTGGACAAATGCGCTGGGCACAGTTGATCTGTCACGACTAGCTGCAGAATCCGTTTGCAATACTGACGCACTCATCTTGACCTCCGAATCGCCAGACCGTTTGTTCGGACACCTCATCTGGGCGCTGGCATATCTGCACACAATGATCTCTGTTGACACAATATGTGTGCCCAACTCAAACAAGTTGGGCGTGAACGTCGAAAATGGTTCGTACCACGACGACAGACGAACGCTGCCTCATTGTCTGCTGCACTGGGCGAGTACGAGGCCACGTTAAATTCTACATCACTCGGTTCAGTTATAAAAACACAACCGGTAGTTCTGTACGAGAACACATGAGTTCCTTGACAACAGGATTCAAAAGCACGCAGGTGAGAAACTATTCTGCAGTGGACGTCTGCTGCTGCTGCGCGAGGTCGTCCATTGTCAGGAGTTCGGACAGCAAGGAGCCCGGAGGGACTTCACCGGCCGCTTGCCGCTCGCTGAGCCTGAGCTTCGCCATGTTGCAGGTTCGCGTCAGCTCAGGGAGGCGCGCCAGCAGCTCGGCGTGCTTGTTTAGATGCTGCGGATAGTGCGTGGTCGAGTAAACCAGCAGAGATTCTGCAATTTTATCCTGGTAGTCTTTCAAGACGCCCACGTCGTTGAGACCTTTCACGTCTGAAAAAAGGACCACACGAGAGTGAGACCAAAACGGCGATCTGAAATTTGAATCAATGTCAGAAATGAAATTTATGAAATCAATCAAAACAGGACGTGCAATCAAGCCACACAACAGATTCAACAAAGTCACACCTCGTGACTTCTCCACAAATCATGTGATTGGAAAAAGTGTGTTTGACGCTCGCAAACGTTTTTCTGTGCCCAAAAGCTCAGAAACCACGAGAAATCCACAATCCAATGCCCCCTTACCTGGGGACATGAGGATGAGAACCTTGATGGCCACGAACTCGTAAGTGTCCACCTCGAGCCTCTTGAGCAGCTCCGCGAAGTCGATGAGGCGCTGCGTCACCTCCTCCAGCCCGACGGCCTTGCCCAGCTCCACGTTTATTGAGCGTCCGTGCCACAGGGTCAGCTCGTTGTCGGCGCGGGTCGAGTTCCAGCACACGGTGAGGAAAAGCAGCTCCGCCCAGCAGTTCTGCAGGAGCAGCATCTGGTCTTCCGTCTGCAGCAAGATGAAAGCCATATTTCTTTACACCTGCGATCGGACGTTGTGCGGCGCTGGTTCAAACGATTCGGCGAGAGCCACCAAGAAATTCGCCCACTGGAGCGGTGCTCCTGTTATCATTCCGTGGTCAGTTTCAGGTCCTCGAGATTGTGTAGAGTTGCAAAGAAAAGAAAACTGGCCGACTGAGCACATGCACAAAGTCTTCACTGCAATCTTGTTCAATTCAAAACAACAAGAAACAGTGTAGCGACGCCCCATGGGGGGCGCGGCAGGTGTGAAATCAGAAGTGGCCACCTTGGTTTGAAGCAAACACAGGACCCTGTTTTCATTGTCGCAGTCTTTCTCCGCACAACTGTTCTGGTCAACTTTACTCAGCCAGCATTATTCCTCCCAGGAAGAAACCCTCGAGTCAAACTGTACACCTGGACGATTCACTGTGCGCGTACACACACATATGCGCACAAAAACACTGAGCATCAGTCGCCACACTGAGCGCGTGGCTGTGGCCGGCTCCGCCGAGTTGCACGCTTGAAAAGCGAAGTGCACCCCGGTCCCCCACTTCCGAGCCCGACAAGCGTGATCAGATAGACACACCGATGTTGTTCCTTATCGGGGCGTCAGAAACAAAGTCGCGGTGTGCGCGAGTCAATGACCGGATGCGGTAAAGTCGACACAAATGTTGCAGAAAAAAACAACAAAAACTCTTGTTGAGAACATCGTCTTGAAGTGTCCCCGAATCTGCAGACATGTTTGCAGTTCTTTTTGGTTTTTGCTTGTCGCATCCCTCTTGAACTCAAACCACCACCACAGTCTTGCTTTTTTTGTGTGACGTGTCAATCAAATCGGCCCACCTCTCCCCAGACTGCTCACTGTTGAGGAAGTGGATTCGATTCGACGCACTTGAAGCAAACACTCACGCTGACAGAGGAGAAGTCCGGCAGGTTGCGCGCCCAGCGCACGATCTTGTGGAGACAGTGATCGGAGACGTGGAGCAGCGACTCGAACATCTTCGGGTCGCCCTCTCGCAGCAGACCCTCGCAGCATTTCTTCTCGCCCTCCTCCTCGGTCATCAGCGACTCCATGGCGATCAGGTCCTCCAGAATCTGACACACACAGTCATCGCTCCGTCACTACACGCGAGCCAAATGTATTCTGCACAACCGTCGACCCCCAAACTTCAAATCTGTCAAACTCTGCGAAGAACTTCAGACAGTTTGATGCATCGGACAAGAAGCACACTGTGTTCCCGTGCAAATTGTGGAATTTACCTGAGCTGTTTGTGGAAGAACTTGCGAATCTTCAGACCCGTCCTCGTCACCTTTACTCATGTTCAACACCACAACCTGTAAAACAAATCGCAGCATTTTCGTTGTTTCTCAGGAAAACCATTGACGAATATCACACACACACAGTGAACAAAACTCTCTCTCCTCTCCCTCACGCTCCACCATGCCTGCTTTCAGCAAAGCTACGCTTTGATGATCACGACCTGAGGATTTCAATGCATGCATTCTGCAGAGAACAAGCACAGACAAGGAGGAGTCTTACTCAATGACGTAGGGGGCGTACGGCACTGTACATCCTGGGTCGTCTTCTTCTGTGTGTGTACAAGAAGGCCACCCCAATGAAGCCCGCGGCTCCATACACGGCCAATCTTTGGCCGACAGGAAACGTCAGGATTCTGCCTGAGCGGCTTGGCTGAGTGAGTTACCAGTCAGGGGTGGGGGTGAGGAAACAAATCACACAGCTTGCAGAATGAGTTGCAATTTGGCCGTGGTTGGCCGTGGCAGTCAACCGCCCACCCCCACCCGCCCGACAAGTCACTTGGCCAAGTCACTCAAAATACACTTGAAGTGATCATGCATTCAGCCTTGGTACAGGACACTCACGCGTTCATTGCTGCTGGGCAGATCTGGTCCGGGCGGAGCGGCGACTTTTCGTTTCACGGGCGGTTTGGACCCCGAGAGTTTGGATTGTGACGGGATGGAAAGGCGCGGGGCCGGAGAACACCCGTCGTACGAGCTCCTCCCTCCACGTGTGCGGTCTTCTCGGATGGCTGCAACAGCAATGCTTCTCGTTGAAACCAAAATCCAACCAGACTTTCCAAGTAGAACATCAGCTTCACACCACTCGCTGCGTTCACACAAACTAACACAAAACTGCACGGCTTGTGCAACTGAGCTGAAAGAAATTTTACCCTCGTGCAGCTGTTGCTGGCAATAGAAGATAAGAAGTCGTGCCAAACGAGTCGGTCACACAGGATCATAACAATGACTTCACAAGTTCCACCACTGTCGTTGTGTGCTTGGCTTGCTCGTATTTTCAGCGTGCACAATTTTCAACGGCAACATGTCAAGTCTTCGAGGGGAAGTTTTATCTGTTTTGTTTTTCCCAATCAAATTGATCTTGTTCTTGGAGTGTCACACTCATCACAATCTCCACGAAAAAAAAAACCCAACAAAATCGGTCACCTTCAAGTTTCATTCCGGCGTCGATGCAGCGCTTGAAGCGACACGACGGGCACTTTTTCCTGTTTGTGATGTTCACCTCGCACTCTCCCTTCCGATGGCACATGAACGTCTTCTTGTTCTGCACTGTTCGCTTGAAGAATCCCTTGCAGCTTTCACAGCTGTAAATGCCGTAGTGGTAACCTGTTTGGCAAATAAAGCAACATTACTTCAACGGTGCGCAAACCACATGGCGAAATCCAAGTGACTGGTAGAACGCATCTCATTACGCAGGGTGGTCGGGCCAAACTGTACTAACAATTCTCACGAACCTGATATTCTGTCCCCACAAATCGGACAGGGTCCATACACTTCAGTGGCACCTCCTGCAGGTCTCGCACTGTCAGCAGTCGCGACTTGCGCCACGTGGAACACACCGTTCTCCGTCTCAATCGTCTGCAGCACTGTTCCAGGAGGAAAACTGTCCGCGCGAAAGCAGATTGAGTCACTTTGCTGCTGCCACGACGGAGAGGAAGCATCTGTCGACTCGAGCCGAGGCGTTTTGGCAACTGGAAGTTCGCTAGAATTTGACACAGTTTGCACCACTTGTTCCGACATGACGGTCTCCACGTTTGAGACGGAGATGTCCAGAGAAGGGGAGGAAGGCACGTTCTGCTGACTGGCTGGAACCGACACGATGATTGGGGAGCCGTCTCCACTGCCCGACTGCTGCACTTCTTGCAGTTGAATCACTCGGTCTCCCAAAGACACGCGTCTGGCTTTCGACAGATGCATGGCGATGGCCGACAGCACACTTCCCATCTGAAAGTCACCCGTGGGAAGTTGCTGCTGAATGTGCTGTGGCAACTGAATTTGGACAGGGACTTGTGATTTGTCCTCCACTTGGAGCGTGCGCTTTGTCATCACATTTCTGTCCGATGCCAAGGCACCGCTTTCTGCCGCCCTCACAGCATCGTCAGATTTCTCAATCTTGAGAAACGTTGGACTGCTGGATTCTCCACTGGGAACAAGAAGCACTGTTTCTCCAGAGCTGAGTTGCTGGACGATGGTTTCATCGCCTTCAGTCCTCACCGCAAGTGATTGAGGGAGGTTCGAGGTAGAGTCCACATTTTGAGACACAATGACCTACAACACAGTTGAAAAAGGTGTTTCAGTGTCGAGTTGCAGGAAAAGCGCACAAAACCACACTGGTGATGAACGGCACGCGTTTCAAATTGTCTGTGTCGCCAACTATCTTCGACAGAGGAGCAACATTTGGAAACGGCTCTCAACTGAGCGCTTACTTCGAGTGGGTGGACAGGACTGAGTCTCTGTAGTGTCCACGTGTTTCGGTTTCAAGAGTCATTTCATTATGACGACTCACTCACCTGTTCCGTTGCTATCGGCACAGAGACTGCATCTTCTTGAACAACGGTCGCGCTGCCGACGTCTGGCGTCAGATGAACTTGCTGCTGTTTCTGAACACTTTTGCTGGACAGAGTCTGTGAGATGGCTTGCAGCAGCACAGGCGATATGCCCACCTCACTCTTGCTCGTCATGATGACGAATGGATCCCTGCGCCAAGAAACGTCTTTACAGTAAGTTCATCTGAATTGTACCCATCGTTGGATTGCACTGGTGTCCCAAAGAAACAAAATGTCGAGACAAGATGGCTGTTTTGCTTGCGGGTAAGAGTGCAATCGCCACAATGTGGCAGCTATCACCCAGGATGACCACCGATCAGTTACTGAAAGGGCTTGTGGGTTGTACAACACCCATGCCCCCCCCCCTGAGTACTGACCAGTGGTGATCGCCACTGCCTCAGCACATTGCCATTTCTAGCACAGGTTCTCCCCGTTTTCAGTTGTTCGCGATCGTGGGCCCTATGGTCCTGGCGGCCGGGCTGGCTGGGAACTGATAAAACAGGTCAGTCAATCTCTTACTGCGTCACTTGTTGCAACTGTTGAAGCTTTGGCCCAGTGTGCTGTGTTGTGCCTCAGCCCCGTCACCTGGAAGCACAATTATTCTGCAGCCATTCCAAAAACGTGGGTCGACACTCATCTGTTCCTGCAATCCTCAATTGCATTTTCTTGCAGTAAACACGAAACACGTTGCCCAAATGGTCCGGGCCAAGACCCCCTACAACTGGTGAAGCACGAACAAAGGCATTTGTTTTCAACGACTAACTTCTCTCACCACCATCAAGCTACGACTTTTGTCGTCACAGAATCATAGTTTTGTCCCAGAAACCAACTTGACTGCAATAAGTGGTTCCAGTGGTGGTCTACGAGCACCAACTGCCCATCCAGTCCACAAAGTGTTCAAAGCATGCAGACACGACAGATGTTGGAAAATCCAAATTTCACGATGGGCCTGGTCAGACATCCCTCCCCATGAGTCATCAACGTACCTGGATTCCAAATCTGTACTATCCAGTCCTCAGATCGGCGAAAACATGGAGATGAAATGAACAAGGCAAATGCAAAATGATCGGGAAAACATCAACAAACTGGTCGCGCGTCCCTGACCTTGATAGCCTTTTGCCCGCGTCGAGAAGCGTCAAGTTTCCCAGACAACAAAGACAAACAGCAGATGTCGCCGCTTCCCACTTTCGCCGCGAAATCACTGTCAGTTCTCAGAGGAAACAGAGAATGCGGATTCTCATCCCCGTCAGGCTCCAGTCCTCAATTTTCAAAGAATACTTGGATATTTCTTGCTTGCTAACACAATTTATTGGTTTACAAATCCTTAAAAGCAACCAGCTGGAGAGAGAGATGAAAAATAAATTACTTGTGAGAGGAAATAGTGGAGAATGGAACGACACTCGACGACAATGCAATGACACTTTTTCATGGCGTGCATCCAATCTCATTCAGCAATTTCTGCAAATTCCTGCCATTCATTCCTTCATGTTTCTCATTTTACAGAAATCCGGCGATCATTCTTTGCAAGCGTATCACAGAATTTTTCACGACCGCTCAAAGCAAAAGTTTGAAAAGTCACCTACTTCAAACACGAGTACATGTACCTTACAAACCAAGAACTCATCTCGACAGTCACATTTTGTCTTGTTCTGCCGTCATCGTGGTGCTCGGAGCAGCTTGTTAATGGAACAGGTGTCAAAATTGCAGGTTGTTGTTCCAAGAACTTGAGAAAGCACACACAAAAGGAGCACTGATTCGAGCCAACAGGAAGAAAACACGACCGTTGTGATCAACCTCAACGGAGAAGCTTACCCCATCAAGGTTTTTTTTTTCACACAGAGTTCACTTGCGACGTGTGTTTCGGACGTGATGATTTGAAAACATGAAGACTGTGATCAACCAAGTGGGAAGAATAACCATCATGCAATTCCAAACTGTTCACTTGTGACTTCTGCTTCCAACAAGTCGCACGATGATTCGACAGCTGTACAAACAGGTACACATCGATTTGTAAATCTACAAAAGGCACGTCACCAACACCAGTGTAGATGACTCCAAGACACCAGTACGACATCGCTCAGAAAACAAATCTGGCATCCACTCAGCGCTTGCGATGATACACTTGCTTTGCTGCCCGTAGGATTCATGGATGACAAATGAAATTAAAGTTCATTCAATGTAAAACTGAAAGTCGATGGAATCGTTTTGTGCGCTGGAATTCGTGGTGAGGAATTGAATCCTTCCGGAAAGGTAGACTCAAGAGAATGAAGGGTTTCTCTTTTCAGTTCTTTCACCAATGAGAAAACTGGGGAATGCCTTGAAAAGGTTATCCACGAAATTCGAACGACACTTCAACAAGACAAGCTTGGCGGGTCGTTTCAATGTTCTGCATTTTCACCTTCCTATTTTGGCACACGTGCAGACAAGAGATTTGAAAACACCAAGCACCTGCATTTCTCTGGCTGCTCTGTTGTGTTGTGATCTTGTTTGTGTGGCACCTTGTGCTTGATGCGTTCCATGCTGCTTCTGAGGCAACTGGGAAGCGGCACTGATTTGGAAAACGACACATCGATAAAGAACACAAGCAAAATGTCGCCACCACTGGGAATGGCAAACAGAACAAACTCATCAAGGGCGCTACTGATCACAATGTCTCAGATAAAAGCAGTTGATTGTCTAAATGAGAGAAAAAAATGCAAGATTAAAATTCTACAAACTTCTGGAATGCTTAACACCGTTGAACCAGAACGATTCACAAACTTCCAGGCCAGGCAGCAAAGGAAAAGATGAGATGCACAACTAAGTTGAGCGAAAGTGGTGCAAATGAAGGCAATTCGATCGTGAAGTCAGCGCCGTTGATCACCCAATTTTTACACCGTCCCAGTAACGCGCTCGTCGAACATCTGTTTAGGCCGAACAAAAAGCTATTCTTTGGCCAAAGATTTTTGCAAGAGCACCATGTTCACAATGCTCACAGAAATAGAATAGAACGCCTTCATGTTGCGGCACAAATCTCAACCCCGAGATTTATTCTGCGGCAGTGCCAGAACATTTCAGCCGGGTGGTGTGTGGCACAGCGACAACAGCACAAAAACTTTGAATCGACCCAAGCAGGATGAGAAAACAACAACTACATCAGCACTGGATAAGTTCTGTTGTGTCTCAGAAATCTTGACTTTCCGTCAAGAAAGAGCACCATCTTGAAAATATCCCGAAGGCAGATTCGATCTGTCAGCAGAGTTGCGTCAGTAACAGTGGTTGAAAAAATGCCTGCATTTTCAAAGTGCATCTCATGCCACCTGCACGTTGACACGGGTAGAAGCACAGGATCCACTTCAGTATAAAACACATCAACATTGGACTACACCTACGACAACGCGATGAGAATTGCTACGCTCAATAAAACAACATGGCGCCAGCACGCCCGCTGTCCGTTCGAGTTGCTATCTGTTGTGGAACACGACTTGTTCGTACTTCTCGCCCGGCGCTTCGTTGCGGATTTGTTGGCTGCTCAAAGCTGCGGTTCCCGTCTTCGTCACGAACAACTGCAGCCCTGGCCCTGCAAGTCAAGTCACACATGTCAGCAGTTGTCATATGAAACGGACTGAGCATGATTTTGGTTGACAGCAAAGGTGGCTTGACACCACACAACAAACATACCACAGGACAAGTCTTTCTCCTTTCACAAGTAACGCCCCCTACACACAAACACACACACACACGCACACACACACACACACACACACACACACACACACCGCGACACACCAATGTGCCCGAGCTTCTTCGTTTGAGCCTCACCTTCGCTGCTATCGTTGGCGGCGAGGTCGGTGTTTTTGATGAGCTCGTCCACCAGCTCGTCGGCGTCGACGCGCGTCGAGTCGACGCGTCGCTCGTGCAGCACGGACGCCGCGTCCAGCTTCTGCAATGCGACACACAAGACAGATTTAGCTCACAACGAAAAGACACGTGACTCTGGACGCGTTCTGTTGCGCTCGCCTGACGCGCAAACTGCACATGGTAGACCCATCCTCCGTTGAGACAATTGACAACACTTGCCAGGTTTTGGCAGTTCATAAAACTAACACTCTGAAACAGAAATGCGTGAGATTTACCTTTTGTTTGTGAAGACTTCCAAATCCCCCACTCGATCCAGCACTTGGGGTTCTGCAAACAGAAGATCACTGTGTTACGAGATATTTTTGGTCTTCGCGCCAATCCCAAGTGATACAAGTGGGACCCGTTGGTTCGCGCTCCGCAACAAAGCCACCAAAGTGACCCTTCGTTATGCAGGTGCGTCGAGTTGTCTTGCAAAAGACACGAGCATTTCATTCTCTGCGCAATTGTCGTTCACGTTTCCGATCACCAGAGCTACGAATCGAGGCGCCGACGGCCGCCATGCTCCCCGACCTGTGGTGCGTGATGGAGCCGGAGCTGGACTGGCGAGAGTGGCCGCCGCCGCCGCCGCCCCCGGGCAGCGAGCTCGAGTAGCCCGACACCTCCGACTGTTTGCTGGCATAGCTGGAGTTGCGCGAGTGCCCGGCGAGGTCCACCTCGCGCCGCTCCTCTTCAGACTCCTCTGTCAGCACTTCCTTCTTCAGGTTCTGCTCACTCCCGCCCTCTGTGGTGGGAACGTCGCGCGTCAAGAAACGGTCGAAGCGGGCACCACCGTTTTTGGAGTTCGAGTGATTTCATGAAACTGCACGTGGCACTTGAATCTCAATCTTTTTCGTGATCAACAATGACAAGTTTGTCTGACCTCAAGATTGACCTTGTGGTGCCCTGTGGCGTGAAAGTCGGACTTAAAATTCATGCGACGCACTCACCGCCCGTGACGAGGCTGGACCGGGTTTTGCGCGGGAGGCTGCCGAAGCCGGAGCTGCCGCGCGACGCGAGGCTGTCTTCGCTGTAGTCCTCGTGCGGCACGGGCCCCTTGTTGTCGGCGTTGAGGTCGCCCTCACACGCCGCCTCCACCGGAAGGGTCAGCGTCTCCGACTTGGGCCTGAAAGAGGAAGACGGCGTTCGAAACTGTCCTCTTGATGAGAGTGGCGTGCCAAACAATGCCTCTCTCATGCAGTGTGGCCTCACGCCAGGCTGCGAAAAGAGGCTCATGCTTCACGTTTCAAGTTCAGCTGCGCTGTCAAAGTCAGTCCCCCATGTTCCCATTTCTGCTTGAATAATCCGTGTCAAAACTCGTACACTTTGAACAGAGGGTCTCCGGACAGGAGGGCCATATCAATGTTGACTTTAAGCGTCGAGTTGTCCTGGCGTCGCTTGCTGTCGTAGCCCTCGAGCAGGTAGCGGCGCGACGTGATGCCGGCGCCCGCGAACTCCGCCAGGTTGATGTCGGCGAAGCCCAACTTCTGGTACGACTTGCCACCCTTCAGCTCCTGTGGGAAGAGAGGGTGCGTCACGGGTGAAAACGGAAACTCAAGAAACGGCGGAAAATCCGAAATAGCAAGGCACATTGAAACATAACATTGCGGACTTTCGCAGACACAGACCGACACATTCTGATACACACGCCAACATGGACGCACACTTGATTTTCAATCGCATATGACCGAGAGACAGGGACTTTTCAATGGCCTTCTCTTCAATAGCCTTCTGACTCGTGCAAGCTGCAACGGACAGACAGGTGCACAGACAGTAGGATGGACGGACGGATGGACAGACACACAGACGGAAGGAAGGAAGGAAGGAAGGAAGGAAGGAAGGAAGGAAGGAAGGAAGGAAGGAAGGAAGGTTACGTAGATGGATGGAGACAGGCAGACGTGTGGAAGATGTTGCTCCTGCTGATAAAGACCCGAGGTGGGGAAAGGGTGTCAGTTCGGGTAGAAACCACCGCCAATGTGTGGAAAGAAGCGCACAACGAGTGAATTTTTGTTCTTGTTCGCCTGTGGGAAGATGTCGGGTCGATTTCCGCATCTCTGCCACACAAAAATGGGCGGACCACACCAGGATCTGCAACACCCATGAACAAACTTTTTACAGCAGCAATATTCCCAATGATAATGTGCTCAAACTGACAACGAACTTCAAATACGCATTCGCTTCACCACAAGTAAATCAACTGAGTCAAGAGCGAATTGCAAATGACCTGCCAGGCATCAATTTCTGGTTCACAGAATCCAATAACGCACGTTTTCAGCAACTGAAAACGAGATCACATTCGAGGATACGGTTTGAGAACTTAGACGACATTCGCTCGCCTTCTGTCCGCTTCGGTTTCCTTTTCATATTATTGTCTTTGTGTGCCAGGCACTTCACTCCAGCCCGCATCCTTCCAAACAGAGGTGCACGAACAGGACAAGTCTTTCTTCCGAACAATCTTCACCTACATGCGCATATTTGATTTCACCGTGCCAACGCGAAGCATATTTGGGTGACTCCTAACCCGTGCACCAAAGAAAACACGAACAGCAAAGGAAAACACACGAAATCTTTTCACAAGGAATGGATCCTCGTCTTATGGTAATGCTGGTCTGAGCTCCCGAACACCCACGGCACAAAAGCGCTGGGTATTTGGATGATGTCAAGTACAACCAAACAAACTCTTCTCTCATTTCCACATTTCAACCACATTAATACTTTTGTCACACCGCTCTTTTGTCAAGTCTCTGGCAGTCAAATCAAAAGGCTGCGCGACTAAAAATCGTGTCCGTAGAATCTTCCTCGGAAGCGTGTGCAGGCGCAACGATTCGAACGAGCACAATCAGGAGGCACATGCTGCCAGTTTGAAGCAACAACGCAATGTCTACACCCTGCAGGAGACAGGTCGTACGTGCAGGCAAAGTTTTTCCTGGCCAACATAATGTCTTCAGGTGTTTGATAGTTTTCTTCCACAATTTCACAACACTGACACCCTGGTATAGATCTACACGAGGGCTTTGACAGCTTTGGCTCGTGCTCTTCTGTCTGCAGATCAGCAATGAAACACCAACCCACCGACACAACCAAGCGAGCGCGTCGAAAGTGAAGAATTGCTCAAAATCTCAGTTTTCTTCGCTGAATGTTTGCACTCGTATTTCTCACCGCACTGCACGCACGCCCAACACGTCAACCACACGATCAAATGCACGACTTGGACTGTGCGAGTTCTGGATAACCTCCATGATCCCAGAATCCGGTCTTCTGAGTAACACTGGCAATAATGCAGATCGAGGCAAGTACACCCTGCTGATTTATCAAAGGGAAGTTCGCTGCAAATGAAGGGCTGAAAGTTTTCTCTTTCTGAGAAAAGGGCACGGAGCTTATCGGCAAGCCTGAGGAGGTGCAGATACACGCACTGGATATTTTACTCGATGTCTTCGAGAACCTGGCAATGTACACGCTGATAAGCACGATCCATGAATCTTCGTGAGAGTTCTGCACAACCACAAGCCCGTGCTAAAACGGAATATTGGATCGTCAGACACCTGTGCAACCACGGCAAAACGAGTTGAGGGTCAATCCTGGATCATGAAGTCAGGAATTTCAGAAAATTCAGTTCAGTTCTTCATGGATTCTGTGTCACACCATCATGCTAAACTGTCAGGGACCTTACGGTCCATCACAGTCCAATCAGATTGAGAACCCATTTCGACCACAAGCAGATTCTACAGGAAACCATACGTCGTTTGTGGATGACTCGGTGCAAAAAGTGCTGTGCACCTTGAATTGTTTCACGAATGGGATCCACCCACCGACATGAAAGAAGTGTCAAGTGTAAGATTCAACAGTTCGCACGCAAGGTAGAGTCCACAAGCAGGTGAGGGCCACCAGACCCACCTTTCTGACGGATACTCGACACATGCACGGCTCCAACACTCCCGTGTTTGCGTTGGCAACCATCTTCACGACGAAGTTCGTTTTGCACAGCCACTTCACCTTGTGGTCGGAAACCTCTTCTCTGAAACGAAAGAAAAAGAAGTTTGTGAGTCGCTGAATAACTGGGTGCAACACGCACTCGTGTTCAAAACGGAAAAGTTGACAAGTTCACAGTGAGAGAAAGACTTTCTCTGGCGCAGCACAATCAACGTCGACTGAAACTTTTTCAACCAAAATGGTACAGATGACATGAGATGAGCAAGGCACGGGAAAGAATTCACATCTTTTGAACATTTAAAACACCAAGCCGTTGAGCTTTTTGCATTCTTTGTGGGGTACATTGACTGATGGCAGAAGCATCCTGAGAAAGATCAGCCCAACGGAATGTTCCCAACAGAAAGCGTGTGACTTGCACCGCATTAGGCAGAAAGCCAAAATTTGAATTTCAATTTGCTGGGCAAAAAGTTCGATCTTGGCACGCACACGCAACAGTTGAAAATATACAGTGTCACACATCTGTTGTCAATGACCACATTTGAAGCCAAGACTGAAAATATCTCTGAACATCCGTGGGACACACAACCTCCTTCAGGCTTTGCAGGGCATAACACAACTGAACTCTTTGGTCGCCGAATATTGTGAAGCACTGAACATTCTGAAGCATTGAGGCAAGCAAGAGAATGTCCTGTGTGTGCGTTGGCATGTAGAACCTTCAGTACTTGGTTTCTCAAGCGTGGAGAGGGGGTTGTGGACTCCCAATTAATCTTCACGTCTGGGCACAATTTTTTGTCAACTTCGCTGATGATTTCCAAGTGCGTGGCATTTTGTGAGCGCCCCAGCCCTGTTGAGCCTCAGAATACTCCTGACCACATCATTGTTCGCAGGAATTTGTAAATCTCCTTTCGCAAAACAGCAATTTCAACGCAAACTCAAATTTGGCTTGAAATTCTCCCACGGAACACCGTGCGAACAGCAAGATTGCCAGAGAGATCCAACAATTCTTGCGCGTAAGAGAAAGGCACGAATCTAACACATTGATTTTGAAGGCAAGACAATTTTGCTGCTTCCACACAGCAAAGAAAGGACGCATTGATGGCTGTTTCGCCGCGATAAAATATCTGTAGAAGTGATCGCTGGTGTGGGCTTGATACTCGTATCACTCTTCGGGACAAAATCAAATCGATGTCAGCACTGATCAGTCGAAGTGGCAATCATCAAACCAACGAGCTACGTACATCGTTTTGTACTTCTTCCTGCACTGTGCAAAAAAATTGACAGACAGGGAATGCTCACTGCAGACAATAGGTCTTGAAACGCCTCAACGAGAAAAGTTTCTCGTGGGCCACTCCTCCTCTTTCTCAGATGCAGTTCTGAAAATTCGATTGTCTGTCAGCAACTTGTGGTACATGTGCACTGCCGGTACCTTGATGACAGGAGGCCAAGAAGCGGTCTGAAGGGCCCGGTGCAACAATCAACACAACTGTTGAGTTGGGAACACACCTCTCTTGGTCTCAATCCACAGGTTGAGACATTGGTGACATCCTTCAGTGATCCGAACGGTATGCGTTGGTGCCGAATCAGAACGCCAGAATTGCCTTGTTGGCAGAAGAAACGTCTGCGTTTCTTTCAACGGGATTTATGCTCCGCAGTGAAGCCAATTTGTCGTTCTACACGGATCATGGCCACCAGTTCACCCAAATGGTCTTCGGAAATGTTGACAGGAACCAAACAATCAGCACCGTCACCGGACATGTCAAAACACCAAATCACCCCCGACATTCGGTCTCTCGTGCTGTTCTATTTACACCCGATAATTCTCGGAATCCGAGATTCTCACCCTACCCTCTCGGGTTTCTTGACATTCTGTTTTGATCTCTCGAGACTCTAGAATCAGTTCACTCGGATGTCTTCTCAGTAAGAATACACAATGCTCTTCTGTTCCACACTTTCGTTTGTGAAAATTGATTTGGCGTGAACACCAAAGACAACATACCTGGACGAGACTTCCGAGAAAGTGCCTCCGTCCAACAGTCGCACCTTGCAGAAGACCACTGCTCGGAACGGAACGGACGACAGTTCCTCCACCTCGAACTTCACATTGAATTTGAATTTCTTCTTTTTAATCATGAACGCCATTGCCGAGTCAGTTGATCCAAACAGTCCTTCTTTGGGTTTGTTTTAATTCAGGAAGGTTTTGGTTTGAAAAACTAAAAGGCCACTGGGTTGTTCTTCATCGTAGATCCTCAAGAGCGAGTCGAATCCACTGTGGCATCCTTCTGAATATTCGGTATTTTGCAGTCAGCTTCTGGTCATCACGACCTTGGAGTTGCTTTCGGTGATTTCACATTGAGTCCCAGGACGCCTACAAACCAGAAACGTGGGTTTACAAACACAAATGTCTGAGACAAATGAACTACTCCTATATCCTCCGAAAACAACACAGCTCGGCGACCCGCAGTGAATGGATACTTGTAAACACCACTGCGCTTCACGTTCAAGAAGCGAACGAAGCGAAGTTCAGGTTTCTGGTTTTGACGAACACATCCCACAAAGCTACATGAAAGTCCCACATACATTGAACTTTGTGACACATCCAGATCTACCGTTTTCAAAAGTTACCCTCACGAAGCGAGGTTTTGAGAACAGGGGTTGTTTCTCGAAAAAATCCTTGTTAGGACTTTCCTATCTCTGAGACTTTGGACAGAAAGTGAGGAGACCCCCTGACCTGTCCGAAAATTTTCTCCTAATTCAGTGTAGTGATATCACAAACACACAGGTTGGTATCTCAGGAGAGACTGCTCCCGGGGGCGGGAACCTCCATATTTATTATGTACAAAAGCGACATCTGGTGAGTGGTGGTTCTAACAACTAGGTCAGGTGTGTCACACCACACTCCTCCCCCACCAGGGGGTGGAAGCCTCACAGACAATTTTTAATATTCTGAATATTTTTATAATAATTAATTAGATAGAAAATAGATAGAAAATAGCACCATATCACTATTTTACTGGCTTTAGCCTGCATTCCTCCCCCACAGGGGTATCACATGATCACATGACTTGGGTTTTTCCCTCTCTTTCTGGCTCCATCATGGATGTGATTGAACTCGAAACCTGGAACTTTCTTAAACAGCAAATTTTAAGGAAATCTGGTTTTTCAGTCACCAAATGGGGTTGCAGCCCATCAGTAGACCAGTGATAGATGCTGTTGTTCAATTTTACTGTGCTGGATTGCCAACATGGAATTTCTCACTTCACACCATGGTTATCCACTTGGCTCTCAGCATCCATTTGTCACAGTACTGTTATATATATTTACCACGACCACCCCCTAAGTACTGCCACAGCCACAGCACAGCCACAGCCAATCATATCATTCCCTAGATGGAGCCACTATCCTAAGCTGGGCACATGACCCAGACTGCCAACACACAATAGCTTGTGACACCATAGAGGAAGGTA
>JAAUXT010011139.1_pt1 | contig 27517 bp, 29 predicted proteins | sample 7278171 | NCBI WGS metagenome assembly JAAUXT01 (sample SAMN14350112, study PRJNA611818) | marine sediment metagenome | isolation source: surface marine sediment (1.8m) | place: French Polynesia: Moorea | collected 2018-08
ACGCAGTGTGACCTTTATGAAGTAATATCATATCACTTCAACAGGCCCACTTGAACAGAGATGCAGAAATTCGAAGTTTTGAGAATCGCCCGGGGTGGTCTGGACAATGGGAGAGTTGCTTTACAGTCCCATGCAGGTTTGACTGAGGCTGTCTGGCACAAGTGAAGTGCATACCCAATGGCGTGCAAGAAGGCTCAGTTTTTTTCTCACTCTGTAAACACAGCTGAACGCATCAGAGGAGGAGTCTTGCACAAGCTTTCATAGCAGGCTCCAGAAGCTGGCCTCAAGACAGCTTCAGCTTTTTAGAGAGGGCATTGCTCCTGAAGCTGTCCCAGGTACTCAGCTCTCCGGTGAAAGCTGCATCACTCGCGTGAGAAGTGCGGTATCTTCCATGCGACACCAATCCAAAATCCTCTCAACGGCTTGAACAAAAGCAGAAACTGTTTCTGATGCCAAATACTGTGGTGAGCGTGTTGCCAGACAGGTGTATCCCGATACTGGGCTGTAATTTTTTGAGCAAAGCTGCAAACACGTGGAGGTCACCTTCATGGCTCCTCTGAGTTTTGGCATCACTCTTCTGCTCGCCGCGGCCCGATCGCTCCTGTTTCTCTTGCCGCTGCCTGGAACTCTCCTCCTGTTTTTCTTGCTTGATGTTCTCTTTTCGTGATTGTTTCCCTCCTGGTCTTCTGTGCCGACATTGTGCCTCATCGCCGGACAGTTTCTTGGTTCCTTCGTCCACCGAGAGTTTCCTCTCCGAGGTTTTCTTGTGGTGGTGATCGTCGTCGGGTCCGGACATCCCGTCGGCTCCCGACATCCCGTCGGCGCTGCAACGCGGAGCGTTTGCTTCAGAACATGTCACATAAATCCTGGCTCAATACAGATGTAGGATTAAGGGCGTAATGTGCATTGACTGAGAGCCATGTGATGCGGACCGTCCACAACAGCTTGTGGGAGAAAAGAACATCACCGACCGTGCGCCTTGCACTCTTCTGTGTCTCTGCATGTAATTTCACCTGAATTGGGCGTCATCGTTGTCACACGCCTGGTCCTCTTCCGGGAAAGGCACGTCTCGCGCCGCCCCCGTCTCGGCACCGCCCGCCTCTCCTTCGTCCACCGACTCGTGCTGATACGTCTGCAAAACCGCCATTCAGTGCTGAGCCAAAGTGCACAGCGGAAAGCGTGCAATGTTTCGTCGTGAATTTCCTCTTCTTGCTCTTTTTGGATTGATTCTGTTTCAGTGCGCAGAGCCTGTGAACCGTGATGTGCCTGCACGCTGGATCAACACGAGAAGCTACTTACGTTCGGCTTTTCAGCTTTGTCTGAAAAAGATCGCATTGAATGAGTATCTTGCCCGTGAATATCCTACAAGCGCGTTGTTGCTGCATCTTTTGTCACAGAAACGGGTTTTCACCAATAGATCTCAGAGTTTCCAAATACGGAGTGAATGTGAACGACACATACCGTCTTTACAGTGAGGCCTCTCGCATTCTCGTTCGTCAAAGGCGTCCTCGTCGCAGAGGGCGGTGTCGACTTTCGAGGGGACGGGCCACGTCATGTGGTAGCAGCGGCGGGACCTGACCTGTTGCCCGGTGCCGCACGTGACGCTGCAGCCAGACCAGCTGCTCCACGGGCCCCACACGTACTCGTCCTCGCCGTCTGCGCGACATGGAGGACGCTGTTATTCACGATGAAGCGCATTTTGCAGTTGTCGTTCTCAGGGTGGGTCCCTGCAGTCGACCGTTCTTTTTTGGTCGAGTGAAACGCCCCAACCTCCACAAGCCCGATCTAAATTTACACCACAGAAATATTTTCTCGCTCGACGTTGCAGCAGAGTCCGCGCGCCTCAAGAGACATCGCTTCTGATGGGCGGGAAACGTTGTCGTTAGAATGAGTATCACTGGTCTGTCTCCGTGTTAGAGTTAGTCACACAACGTTCACTGCAAAAACACTGGACGCGGGCTGCAGAATGAGTCTCTACCTGTCCGTCACCAAATTTTCACCGGAATTGGCGAAAACTTATAACAGAACCAGCCCTCGTACACTGTTATGAACCAAACTTCTGCAAAAGTTATATGGCCTTCCAACTTGCTTGGAAATGATTTTCCATCAAAAATCGTGGTTATTGATCAGTGGTTATTGATGAGTGCAGGTTCAACTGAACTCTGTCAGGAATTTGCATTTCGCAGCGAGACATGTTCTGTTGGGTTTCTTCAGCTGTGCAGCTTCTTGCGTGACCCACAAGACGGAACAGCGCAAAACAATTGTGGTTCTGTCCTCGGTAGAAGCTCCCAGAAAGTTCTTTGTGTGAACAGGTGCATTTTGTAGGGTGAAAGGAAACAATTTTTCCGGAATGATAATTGGGGATTCGTTACTGATTTCCGTTGCTGCCATTTTTACGCGGCCAAACGTCCGTAGAATCACAAGTGAACTCTGCTCGTCCTTCAGACGTTCATGAACATTCAGCTTGCAGTGTAATGTTGCAGCCACAAATGGGTTAATTTGCACTCTTTTGGTGAATTTTTCATGAAAAAAGCGACAAACTTGGGAGCGTTAGTTGCTTCTGTCGTGAGTCCCCACAACCAGGATTTGTGCTCAGTTAATGTGATCTTGTGCCGCCCCCATTACCTGTCACCCGAAGGCGCTTCAGCCTCGGCAGGCCAGCCACCAACCTTTTACACACAAATCTCCAGTCACGAAAGATGAAGTGGCCTGAAAGTGTTCAATGTGAGCGCACGATGACGTTTTTGAGGGTGAGCCCAACCCGTCTTCCAGTCAATAGTTTGGTCGACAGACCAAAGCCGTAGCGCTGCGCACGTTTCCATGCGCACCTCTTTGGCTCAGAAATGAAAATTACGAGCAATGTTCTGCAAGACAATATTTTCAGGGAAGTTGACAACAGAAAAACGAAATCCTTCCTTACACGCTTCAACAACACGGAGAAAGAGAAGAAATTTACCATCATCCTTTGTGTTTCTGCAGCGGTCTTCATCTTCGGAACAGTTGTATTTTGGGCCAGACGACGCCTTTGAGAAAGTGAGCTGAAGAACACAGCCTGAAGTACAGAGAGACCACGCGGAGTGGAAATGCCAAAGACCACAACAAATACCATATACCTCGTACAGCTGTTTTTCGTGGACTTATCATGTTGTCTGAACGTTCCTGACACAGGACTTGGGGAATTGGTACCCTCTTTCTCACACAGATTTTCGTCAGACAGCATGGTCCTGTTTCGGTGGTTTCAAGGTCGCATTCCCTTTTTCCATTTTGGGTTCAGACTTGAAGCTTAAATGTTTCTTTCATTTGTTCTGGACCTTGGAACCAACACACATCAGGCGCCTCCACAGGGCTGTTGGACTGATTGCCAAGAGAAGACAAACCGTCACCAACAAAAAACGAACAACCTCTCGACGAGTTCCCAATGCAGTGAGATAAGCAGTTTCAAGTCAGAGATGTGTACTACAGGCAGCATCCAACAGGTCGCATCAGAACCACATGTGAACATTGAGTTGTGGAACAGAATGAAGAAGTACGACCCACCGAAAACGCCAATGGCAAAAGAAGTGTGTAATCGCAGCTTCACCATGGCTCTGTGTTGAGGTGGTGTCCTTCAACCTCCAGAGAAGTTTCAGTTCTTTTCAAAGGTGGGCTGTCAGCACATTCCACCTGAAATTACACAGAGATTTTGCATTCATATTGTGCAGGGAACAGTACACAAAAGTGCCTGGCTTCAGAAATCGAAGTTCAGACCGCGTGGTATGTTGATGAAGCAAAACTTCACCCGATGACAGTGAATTTGAAAGGGAATTTCGCCCAAGGTGCATATGGATTGATCACAAAGTCCGGAAAAAAACATTGTTTCATTCCATTTGATGCTTTGAGCTCTTTCCGAGAGGGAGCGAGAGACAGAGAAAGTCACAGGAAGACAGGAAGAGAGAGAGACAGAGAGAGAGACTGACAGACAAACAGTCAGAGATACACACACACACAGAGGCACACACACACACACACACACACACACACACACACACACACACTTTAGCTTCCTGCAAGATAATGCGTGGATCTGAGTGGCGCGGCTAACGAGGCCTGACGGGACGGGACGGGACGGGACGGGACGGGTGTCAGATGCCTCAGGGCTTCGTTATCAAAGCACATCCCGCCAGGGAACCCAACTGCTGCAAAGGATGAGACGACAAAAACCGAAACACTCTTTCTTGGAGTGTTCAGGGACACGTATTTTCTTGTGACTGAAAGACAGACACTGCTTTTGGTTTTGTTTTGTCGAATCATCTGTCTGAAGACGACAGTCGAGGTGGATTACATCACACGTCGTTGCAATGTTCTCGCAAAGACAGAAAATAAACAACAAAAACCCAACACAATCAAGCACTGCAATCTAAACCGTTGTCAGTTTTTAAACCTGATCAGCTCAATGCCCCAAAAGCTGCAGCATGTGAACAAAGCCATCTTGCTTGCATGACTGCAAATTACAATTCTGACAAGCCCGCAGCACATTCAGTACTTTGGATAGACATGACAGAGAAAGCCAGTGAAATTGTACGCTCGTACCGGAACAAAACCCAACCAGTCGTCTGATGATGACATGCGCTGTTCCGACGCACGAATTCGCAAAAGCCCATGCAGAGACGGTCATCGCATTGAAGTCGATTCACGTTTCCACCTCTGATTCAACTTTAATGCAGTTTCCTGGCTCTGTTTCTGGCGCAGGTGATCTCGCTCCACTTTTCGACGCTTAACAACAGAACGTGACGTTCAGTGTTCGTCTTTCCGAACCAATCTGCCATTTGGCATTTGCCATTTTGTGGAAAGACTCACGCGAACCTGTCATACACCTGCCTCGTGCTGTCGGCACTAACAGGGCTGCTGTGGTTTCTGTGCCAAACGTGGTTTGCTCATGAGCAAAGTGTGAGACCAAAACACCTCTGAAAAGGCAGGATCGGAGCCAAACACGCAGCTGCAACACGAACGACAGAAAATTGTTGTGACTGCATCTTTGAAACAGAGAACTCACCTTCGACTCCATTTCAACGGCCAAAAACAACGTTGGTCCTCAAGGATATATTCCTGTATCGAACTGACATGCCAGCAAGTTTCCACAAATAAAACCCGTTTGCTGTCAGGCTGAGTCAAAACCACGCAGATAGCTTCGTAATACCCCAAGAACAAAACACTGCTGATTTTCCAGGCATGCAGCAGCACTGCAAGCAGCTTCTCAGATATCCAGATCCCTCTGCCCAACATCAATATCTGCACAGAGCACACTGAGCTGACGAAGCTGCGTCCAGCCCGTCTTCCCCTAAATTTACACTGAAACAGCTTTCCAGGTCTCGCATGGAATGGGTTTGTCCAATGACAAGACTTTGTTCTTTTTGTTGTGGGCAGTGAGAACGCCATCTGCTGTTGGCATCTGCAGATCAGAGAGAACACGCCAACACTGGAGCAACCAGCGCAAACGCGAGTGCAAAGGAACTTGCCGCAAATCGTGCATGTGCCGGATTTCTCAGTTCGGCTGACAGGAAGCGACTCGCACGCTGATGTTGGAAGAGTTTCTTGACAGCGTGACTCTCTCTCTCTCTCTCTCTCTCTCTCTCTCTCTCTCTCTCTCTCTCTTTCTCTCTTTCTCTCTCTCTCTCTCTCTCTCACACACACACACTGTCTCTCTCTCTCTCCTCTCTCTCTCTCTCTCTCTTTCTCTCTGTCTCTCACACACACACACTCACACACACACACACACACACACACACACACACACTGTCTCTCTGACACTCTCGACGGAGGGACGCCCTGGCGCGATGTCCTCGGGAGAATCGTCGCGCCGTTCGCAGCCGCCGCCTCCGCGGGACGGAGACCGTCAGCGCCGCCACGGGGAAGGGAATCGATCAGTCGCCAGAGCGTGCAGAGGCGGGCTGTACAGTCAGGCTCACAAGCCCATCTTCCTTTTCACATATTCTCAGTGTTTGCCTCAGGATTGTGAAAGTGCGTTTCAAGAAAAAAAGTGGCTGAAACAGCGAGAGGACAGCGAGCAAGCAGTCTCTGCTGTCCAGAAAACACCGTACGCGATGTCGGCAAAGCAAGGTTCGGAACAACGAACATGCAAAAGCCAGTTTCAGAAACGTTTCTCTCCCTTACCTTGTTCAGAACTGATATTTGTGGGTTTGACGAGTCTTATTGGTTTGTGTGTGTGCGACGAAAGTGACAGCAAAGCAAACATTGTGAGTAAATGAGCGACTGTAGGAGTTATTCCCAACACCGCGTACACACACGAGTGAAGCTGACGTGGCAGTGCTCCATTCATTGTTCCCTTCAGGCCCGTTGTTGCTCACCTGAAGCTGGCAACTTGCTTCACGTTGTACTCACACGTTGCCATGGGAATTCATCCTCGCAGACAGACAGACCTCTGAGTCAACAGACCGGAGTCGGCTCTTCTGGTGAAGATCACAACTTGGAGGTCATCAAGTCCATCAAGAGAAAGTCGCGAATGACGAGTCAGTGTGGCTGTCTTTTGTGCGATGTCCGTTTGGGGCAGAGCACCTCGTGGTAGTGCGGCAAAGGCAAGGTCGGGCAGCCCAACTCCTACAGATGGCCTGGTCCCCCGTGTTGGTACGCAGAGGGAGGTGAATATGGGGAGTTGAACATAAAGGACGGGGCCGGGTGCATTGGGGGTCTTTTTCCAAACGCGTGGCGCCCCAATTTCCATGCAGTTCGGTGGTCCAGAAAACTTAATTGTGCACCGAAAGCCAATGACAAGTGAGCAAATGACACCGATCTGGCAGTTGGGGCATGTCGGAAAAGGACCGGACGAAAAGGCAAAACCTCGCCACTACCACCAGGAAGCTTGAATTCCTCATGTGTTAGAGGGACATCGCACCCGCAGTTGCACTGCTTCTCTTGTTGCTTGCACATCAGCGAGGAGGTCAGCATCCAAACTCGAAAAGTGGCCCAAATGGTGAAATTGAAAATGGCCGTCCTCCATCATTATCGGAGAGTCACGCAATCGACGCAAGTCATTCAAACACAGAGGTGCTTTTGAGTCAACAAGACATACGTGTTTGTACGAGTGTTGCTGAGAACAAACCGTGGTGCCACAGGGGCTTTTGTCTCCCAGCTCGAAAGCAACGCCGTGGATAAGGGGGCCGTTATTCTGACACTCATTGGCGCATAGGAGACGGCAGGAAAGCAGTTTAAATGTGGATAACCATTTGCTGCTATTTGCACACATGTTCTGCCAGTCATTAAGGTAATGCGACGCGGTCGGATAATCTGCTCCATTACAGATCAGACACAGAGTACACACAGGTGTGCCTCATCACGCCGTGTGGAAGACACGGCAGGATGGGAAAACTTGACGGGACATTTCGTGGTTTTGGTGAAACAAAAAGGGTCAAGACAGAACCCAACGGTCAGACTCAAGACAGAAATATGCATTTGACATCAACAAAGCCCAGATCACATTTTGTTTCCTTTCTTGAAATGCTTTTGAGTCTCGCCAACGGAACCGTGGCCATCATCCTGCTGATGCCAGCCACCTTGGCGTACAAAATCCTCAAATTTCTGTGGAAATATTTCATCCATCGGGATCCACAGGAAATCATGGAAGACCTGCCGACACAGGACCAGTTCTTTATGTTTGAAGACAGTGATGAGTTTTGGCCTGCCAAGGACTCTTCGGAAGAAGAGATGACGCAGTACAGACACAAGCTGAAAGAACACATCAGGAGGTGGGTGCAGGACAACGACGATGAAAGCGGAGTTGTCCTCCAAGCGGAGTTCATGAGAATTGGAAAGTATTACTGTCGCAACAGAACACTTGCTTTCATAACTGAAATGGAGTCTTTGGGAGGTAAGAAGGCTCTCTTTCCTGATTCGCTGTGCATGCTGAGAATACGCGTGTCCCAAACCTTCAAAATTGCCAACAAACGTGGGCGATGCACGAGAATTAGGGCCTGCGATCTACAAACCGTCTTGACAAAACAAGAAGAAACCTGAGGCGCACAGTGGTTGGGTTGTGCAGTGATGAAAACCTGGAGGATAAAGAGTCTGCAACTTGGCATTTCAGGACTTAGCTCTGGACATCTGTCACTCATGATCTTCTACTTCATCCTTCACTCCGATTTTGACGCTGCTGCCTTTGCTCTGGAGACGGAGAGTTATCAGGGTCTCTTCAATCTGCCTCCGGAGGTAAGTTTGGCTGTCTGAAAAACCAGGTGTCACACAAACCATCAACTTCTTGCACGCGCACACCACAAGTCGACACATACGTAAGAGTGTTGCAAGAAGGCTTCGAGTCTCGAGTTTCTCATTCTTCTTGTTATTTCAGTTGAACTGGTATCGAGGAGTGTCGATTCTGCTCGCAGAAGTCATGAACAGCAGTGTCCGCGTTGCCAAGGTCGTGCTGAACCTTGCACGAAGATGTGATAAAACTCGTCAAGTACTGCACGAGAAAAGTGGTGGTCAGCAAGTTCAGCTCAAACTGCTCCACGCTTTTGTGATTCCTTTGTGATTCCTTTGCGCTTGGCAAACCTGTTGGTCTTGTTGGCAGTCTGAATGTTTCGGGAGGTGGTGTGCATGTCACTGCAACAGCTTTCACCTTGATGCGTGGCTTCATATGTGAGTAAAGATTCACACCCACACTGGAAAATTGTTCCTGCAAAACCGCACAAAAACTTTTCGACACCTTTGGTGGAGGAAAGATTTGTTTGATTGAAGTGGAACCATTCTTCCAGTGTGTGAACACGTACGAGAGGCTTTGTGACCGCATCGTTGTATGGCAGGTGAGACCTGTGCACTGGACATGTAATGCGCTCCTGTCTGGTTGCATGCGCATCTTGGGTGTCTCTGCACCGCGGCCAACCTGCACTTGTTGTGGGGAGGGGGTAGATTTATCTGTGATTAGCTGCACAAACTCGCCTGTTGTCAAAATAATGTTCCCACAAGACACTCACAATGTCCTTGTCGTCTGTCCTCTTCAGGCAGTTCGATCCGCTTCTGTCCCGTGATCCTTCTGTTTCGCTGACGTGAGAATAATCTTTGGTGGGACAAAGATTTGGTAAAAACCAGGCCAGTTTCTGCTTTCTCTGTCCTGGCAACACGACGAAACCCAGAGGACAGGTTGCTGTTGGGGCACGCGTTCGTCGTGTTTTCATCTTCTTATGACTGCTCTGGACAAAAGAGATTGTATGACGGGGACAGATCATTCAGTTGAATCGAGAGTATCGTGCTCCAGACGAACCCTTGTTGCAGCTTTCTACTGCGAAACGACGAAGTGCGGTCAGCTCCCCCTGCAGGTCGCAGCCATGAGCAGAAACGAAGAGATGTTCAAACTGATGATCGAGGAAGGGGCTGAGTTTTCCAAGACTGTGAGTAGACTCGTCCGTTGACCTTTCACGTGTTACAGGTGAATAAATTTCGTTGTGAGACACGGTACTGCGCGTGTGGTACTTTGCTTTCCTCGGAAACAGCCGACATTTCCAGGATGACAACGGGAACAGCATCATGCACGCCATCGCCGTCATGGGAACCCGGCGCGAGGACGCCGCCTGTCGCTTCCTCGACGTCGCGCTCGCGTCGCTTCCGCTCTGGATCGCACGCACCCAGGACCACGCCTACCTCCGCGACATGCCGCCCCACTCCGCCAGGCAACTCGCTCTGTGGTACTTGTTCAAAACTCCAAACAAGTTTGGCTTCACGCCTCTCAAAATCGCTGGGAAATACGGAATCCCGGATCTGTTGCACAAGATTGTCTCGATTCATGATTTGTACTGTTTTGACTACATTTCTCTTGGGGTGATGTCTCAGAGACTGTACGATGCCACAGAATTTGATCCGCTCTTGTGTCGCAACGACCAAGTTGCGTCTGTAATTTCTTTTTTGATGTACGGAAGCAAAAGTCTCTCTCAAGATTGGACCCAAATCCCGGTGGTGGCGAAGGTGTTGACGAGGAAGTGGAGGTTCTACAGACTGGTCATCATCTTCTTCTGCTTGTGGCATGGCACGCTGATGTCGCTGCTCAGCTTCGGTTTGATATCCAAGTCTTTTGCGATCGACGGGTGCAACGCAGATTCTTTTAAAAATGACACCCAAGTCACCAAAACCTTGTTTGGCCTTCAGGTTTCACATCTTGTGCTTGGGATGTCTTGTATCTATTTTCTCATCGGCGTGTGTATTGTTGTGAACATGGTTCGAGTTTTGCGAAAGGCTTTTCCGGAGCCTGGCACGTGGCTAGAAGCAGCTCTCCTACCTGTCGAGAATTTATGGTTCATCCTTTTTTCTGTCTGCAACATTGTCACCTATGTTTTGAGGACTCGCCTCTGTTCAGACTTGTGGGTGTCGACTCTGTCCCTCGGTGTTGTCGCCGGCTGGCTCATTCTCTTGATTTCATTTCACATCACAGACACAGGCGCGTTGTTCATTCACGTTTTCTACAACTCTTTCAACGACAATATTTTTCGCTGTGCTTTGTTGATACTCTACATTTTGATAGCGACCACACTGGGCACTATGGTATACTTTTCCTATTCCAAAGAACACAACGAAATCTTCTCGACTGACAATCCTAAAGAGGCAGTTTTCTCCTTCTTTCAGCTCGCCATTGGCATCACCGATGTTCCGTCGCTGCACGAACATCTGTCGCACAGCTGGCTCAACTTGCCTACAGCGCTCTACGCGTTTTTCTTGGTTGTTGTCAACATTTTGATTTTAAATTTGCTCATTGCAATGATGACGGACAGTCTGTCTCAAATCTCTGCTCATAAGAGCTTGGTCATCAGGGTGAAGCACTTGGGAGACAGCCTCATTCTGGAGAGTTTCGTCCCGGAGGGAATCGTGCGCTACTTGTGTCCCGACCTGCTTAACTACGTCGTGAGGGACATCAGCATCACGCTGCCTGACGGAAGACGCGTCACCAACCGAGTCCACCTCATCAATGCGTATTGCCACGGCAAAGAGAACTTTTGATGCGTGCACTTCAAACTCCTCGTTCAAAAATTGTGTTTTGTGTGTTCACCCAGACAACAACGCGAGTGAGTCCCAAACATCCGGTTTGTTATGATACAACAACAGCAAAATGTGCACGTGTGTTGTGAAGTCTGACAGCTTTCTCACATTGAACACAAAGAATCATTATGTTGACAGAAACCAGCACGTTGAAGTGAAAACAAAAGAAAACAATCTTTACACAAATTGCTTCACGAATTTCGAAGGCTTTGGTTCAACACACATTTGTTTACTGAAACATGGAATTGTCCCTTGAACGCTTCGTTCGTTTTCATTTGGCAGTCATCATTCGCACGAATTCTGGAACGAAATGTGCATTTTCAGCTGAGGAGCAGAAAACAACATTGAAATCTAATTCAATCAATTTGACACTGTCAAGTTTGAGCCGCCATTGTATTTTTGTTTGCTTCTCACAAAGAGAAAGCAAGTCAACACAAACTCACACAAACCTTCACACACACGCACGCACACACACACACACACACACACACACACACACACACACACACAAAGGGAAAGCTGCTCTTACCTTCTTGGTTCTGAATCAACACAAAGTTCTTTCCCAGACAAAACATCACGAACTTTGTTGGTTTGAGATGCTTTGAGTGCCAAGTGCTGTGGAGACCTTCCGATCGTGATGTTGGCGCGAGCGCAGGTTTGATTGCAACAGATTTTGAGCACAGACGTTGAGCGGCGCAGGCAGTGCGCACTGGTGAACACGAACCTTCGTAGTTGATCTGTCCGTCGCCGTCGGTGTCGGCCTCGCGGATCATCTCGTCCACCTCGTCGTCAGCCAGCTTCTCGCCCAGGTTCGTCATCACGTGTCTCAGCTCGGCCGCCGAGATGAAGCCGTTCCCGTCCTTGTCGAAAACTCTGCATCATGCAACGGCCCAGCGTTGTACGCGTGTTTCCAGGTGTACCGTGGATCAGGGGTTCAAACGACTACGTATCATCGGTACGGGAAGGGACTCGAACCATTCGGAGAGTCAAGTTTTTGTCTGGCCTTGCCGACGCCAAGCTCAATGTCATGGTCAATCCGTGGATGCCTGGAAGCCCCAGAGCCGCCAGAGGAACCAGGTACGGACCCAGGATTTGGTCAGTGTGGCCGACCCTCTACTCGTACCCCGGGTGCAATTTTCTCGGCCTTTTGGACCACCCTTGATCCAGGCCTGGGAACACTCGAGAAAACAGTCAGAGGAAGAACGAGAATACGAGGTATGACGCACTCGTGTGTAGATTTACAGGACACAATGCATCAGCTGTACATCGCATTAACGATGAACAAAATACGAGAATCTTTTGCCATAGAGGACAATAAAATTTTGAAAGGACTTGGCACTCAAATTGCAGGAAAACACTTGTTGTTTGTGAAGAGCGAATTTGTTTGAATCGACCAGAACAGAAACCGCGGTGACCTGAAGGCCTCCCTGATCTCCTCCTCCGTGTCCGTGTCCTTCATCTTCTTGGCCATCATGGTCAAGAATTCGGGGAAGTCTATAGTACCATTTCCTACAAGAGACGTGTGAGCTCGACAACTGCCAGCGCAAACTTCCGAAGGTCTGAACCTTATAAGATCTGTCTGAGATGATACCAGAGGATTACAGTCTCTGTTGTGCTGCATATTTCATGTCGCGTCTGGGCCCCTAACAACAAATCTTTACCATCAGCGTCGACCTCGTTGATCATGTCCTGCAACTCGGCCTCCGTCGGGTTCTGCCCCAGCGACCGCATCACGGTGCCCAGCTCCTTGGTCGTGATCGTGCCGTCCCCGTCCTTGTCGAACAGCGAAAACGCCTCCTTGAATTCTGCAAGCAGCCGTGCAGTGTTTTGTCTCCTGTTTGTGTCGGCGCACAGGCCGTGGTGCGTCGCAGTCTCTGCAACTTCACAGATCCAGTAGCTGAGACGGGTTTTCATTTGTCCAAACCAGTTTCAAACTCATCTGACAATGGTCTGTGCGGAGGTGTGCCTCGTGCCCAGAACCAGAAGGGGGGGCGACCAGGGAGCTGGGAGCATGGACGACACTGTTCTGCTCGACGGGCTGACTTTTGTGTCAATTTTTCTATCTTCGGTTTGCTTGAAAACGTGATGGAAATTACTTTGATGAGACGGAAATCTCCAAAAGGCCGAAGGTCAGTTCCACCTGATTCGTATGAAGTATTCTTCAGGAAATGACTCCAGATGTGTGTTTCATTTGGTACCATTCCGTAGTGTACCATTCCTTACTTTGAGATGAGGGTGCCTTGTCCTAAAATAACTTATTTCCCTTGTTTTCCTGCGTTTAGGGGGAGAAAGCGTTTGTATTTCCAGTGGAAACTCATTCTTGGCACAGAATGAGTGCGCTTTCGAACAGAAAATGAAAGATTGTCCAAAAGCGAAGAGAAGAGAAAGAAAAGGAGACAATCAGCTGAGACTTGGAACATTTCCAAACTTCACGAAACAACCAGAGAACTTGACGGCAAAACAAAGAATCTCACTAAATTTGGGGAAAAGTGCCAAACCACACAACACACTGTCTGGACTCATTCGTCCATTTCCAATCGTGTGACCCACGACCTTCAGACACACACACCTCATTTTTCGGCTCTGCCACTTGACCCTCCACGTTCACAGACTTGTCCCCAATGCGGACTCTGGCACAAAATCGATTTTCACAGAAAGCAACACGAAGGTGTGATCGGTTCTGGGTGTGTGCGAGGTCTCACCCAAGACTTGTGATGGTGAGATTTTGATTCACTCACCTGCGATTTGTTCTTCTGTCAGCTGTTCGGCCTGCAACAACAAACGGGCGATGACCCTTTTTGAGACTGCTGCACTGAAAACCCCCTGCAGCATGCTTTTGGTGGTTTAGTTGAGATGGAAGTCGGACCACGGGTGTCGGTCATGCAGAGGAGAAAACTGCTGGAACACATCGCCAAGACGTGGATCGAAGGCGACTGGTAATTTGGGAGTCGATGGGTTTCTTCTCCTTACGAATACTGTGGTTGTGGGAACAACGCCAATGTGATTTGATCGCTCTTTCCAATGTTGACAAATTGAGATTTAGACGAATCCCTGGTGATCAACAAACATGTAATTTGAAGGCGCGCGGCAAAAACAACAACTACACACACACACACACACACACACACACACACACACACACACACACACACACACCAAAAGAAGAACTGCAATTTGTTTCCCACAAGCAATCGTGCGTCCATGTGCCGCATTCGGTTCCTCAACAAGAAAATGCGCTGTCTCTGGTTCTTTCAGATCAGTGCTGCTGAAACCTTGATTTGCCTCACCATGTTGGGAACCATCATGCGCAGCTTTCGCGAGGTCTTCATATCTGGCGCGTTTGTCTTGTACCCAGAAGCTCACTTGCCGGAAAACTGGACACAATTTACAAGGCTCCACAGCCCCCAAAACTCAAGGAAACAATTTACAAGAACCTACTGACCTGCATCTTTTTTCTTGATGTTACTGCAACATCCAAATTTAGCTGTCAATTGTGAAGTGACTTTGTGCGTATTTTTATTTAGTTTTGTGCACCATCTGTTTGCACGGAATCGATTTGTGCGTGTACCATGCTGTCAGATCGGAGGAATGTTGGCCCAGAATACTTATCACATTTAGAGCATATTGGCACACAGCATTGATATGAGGGATATTGATGATTCTGAATGAAAAAGTCAAACGCGTCAGGTCGATGCATCCATTGCTCACTTTTGCCACAATGGAAAACTGTGATTTGACAGCTGACGGAAAGCAAGAGGCCGGCAACGCCTTTTCTCTGGGTACTCCAGCAGGTCCTCGAGGATCGAAACAAGTGTTCACTGTCTCGTTCATGTCATTCTCAAATGTTGCCCGCCAAACTGGACATTGTGAATCCATTTTTTGATTGTTTACTTGAGACACCTTTCCTCCTGAACCCAAAGATGACGCACAACTCATGACCCCGAGCAACAGTCGTGGGCAGAGCTTTGCCAACTTTGCTTTATTCACCAAGCGTGCACCGGTATGGGTTCCGTGTTCTTGGTGTTCTTGCTTTCGTTTCTCTGTCCGTTCTCTTCTCTCGTTCTCTCTCCCGCTCTCTCTCACACACATACACACACACGCGCGTGCGCACTCACAGTTTCTTTCACAATGTGTGTTCCTTGGAAAGCAGATGAACTACATCCCTGCACAGTATTTTCAGGTGATTTCAACGGCTCAAATTTGGGTTTGTTCAAACCCGAATTTGAAAGCGGAAAATCACCTATTGACAGGCAATTCTAATTTCTGGTGTGAGAGCTTGTGGTCAAGTTTTTGGTACAAATTTTGGGCTCAAAGGTCCATTTGTTGTGGTTCAGGTCCTAAATAATGCCCTACATCTCAAAAGAATAAAAATTGAATAATTTTGAAATTTCTAGTGCAAAAGGTTCAAATTGACAAATTCAAAAATTTTTGATGTAGGGTTCTATTTTCAGGTTTGGTGGGTATTGTGTTTCTATAATTGTTGGTTTTGAGCACAGAAACTGACAAAATGTGATTTTCCAGATCCATGGCGGAGTTGGAACACAAACACCCGTTTTTGCACTGTTGACAGGCGTCGAGCTGTCGCGCGCTCTGCATGTGTCAGGCATCGACCCGATTGATCGGGTCCGTTTTGCGACACCTGCGCGAACCTGAAGCAGGAACAGAACAGCATCAATTGCCGCGCTTTCTCCGCTTTTCAACTTTGAAGCAGAGAACATGTGTACTTTACTGCAGCTGATGCATGTTGTCTTGGAGTTTCAAGCTGCACATCTGGTGCACAGTAAATGTAGATTCACAATGATGTGAGACGCCGTCTGCAGGACCCGCTTCTCGTGAGCCCCGCGGGGTCCGACCCACTGGGGTCGGACAACATTCGTCGTGCGTGCACATGGATGGTGTGGTTGGTGCACGGACGTGTCTCTGTGGTCAACCATTCGGATGGTTGACCATTCAAAGCTGTCAAAGTGTGAGGTTCTCTCACAGCATGCTCAGAACGACGTCGCGGTGCCTTGCGAGTCAAACCACAACTGCGCAGGGAGTGCTTGGGGTCGAACGTGCCCTTGCAAAGTGCAGAGCAAAACCCGTGAAAGCTTGGAGACGTAAGTGGACGGAGATTGTCCCTTCGCTCAAGATTAGTTGTTGCCCTCAGTCTTAAGCTGCACATTGAAACGAAGCTGCCAAAGCCGAACGCAGCTCGACATTGTCAACCATGAACGGAGCACGTTCACCATCACAAGAGCAGCGCAAAATCACAGGCCTGTTGCGTTCCTGGAAAGGACGAGTGCGGTTTTCAAACAATTGGAAACCAATCCTTGAAAGACTGGAAGATGAATCACACTGTTGTGGAACCGAATGATCGGTGCCACGCTCTTTGAACACAACCTGTCTGCGTAATCTTTCGATGAAACTTTCTCAGGTGATCCGTACGTGCACACTGGAAGTGTTTTGTGCGTGGTTCCGACAACAGGCGCGGGACCTTGGAACCTTGATTTGTGGTCGTACGACTAGAGACAAGACCTCATTGTGAGGACGAGAAGGGTGAAGCTAAGTTTTCCTTCGTTGGGAGGGTGAACGTGATGCGATGGGCACAGAAACTGACAAAATGTGATTTTCCAGATCCATGGCGGAGTTGGAACACAGCGCACGGAGAACAAGCAGGACCCTGAGAGCCGCCGCCCGACGTGCAGCGTCGCTCATCTCCCGACATGTCGCCCACGCCCACATTGGGAAAACCATGTAGAATCACCCCAGATTCTAAATCCCAGAAATCACTTCAACTGGTGGCCTCCATGACAGATCCCAAGAGAGACACGACAGCCCCGAGGAACATAAATCAACAAAATCTGCCCTGCGAGGTCAGCTTCCTGTCAAGTGGTGCAGGAAAGTCCACGTCCCGAGCAGACCAGTGACTCAATGTTTGTGACAAGACCACGGTTAAGGCCCTTTTCCTTGTTGCTGCTGAATCAATCAAGGTGGACCTGTGAGGAACAAGAGTCACACACTGTTCCAGCTTGAGTCGCATTCTCGTGGAACTTGCCTGGACAAGTTTTGTCGGCACGACAATCTCAAAAGGGCAAGAATGGAAAACTGGGGAAAAAGCTGAAACAATCACAAGCTTTTGTTTCTGGTTGTTGTGAACATGAAGAACAGTCGTCTTGTTCAGTTATCTCTGCGCGATGACCATTGCACATTGAAGGTGACACTGTGTCACTTTTATGGCCAGGTTAGTCTGAGGTAGGGTACAAGATCCGTCCTGGTAATTCTTAGGTTTGGCAGTTGGAGTACATAAAGCTCAGCCATAAATCCACTTTAGGGGACCTTATTAGCATTTTACGAGCCTCAATCATGACTAACAACATCGCTGAGCAGATTTATAATGAGACCCGAGAAGCTATTGTCTCATCTGCTCACGAATCGTGTGAAACTCCAAATTTTCTCCGCACGCAGAGCTGCACAAAAATGTATCTCTCCTTGCACGACCTTTTGGATTGCGAGAGCTTTGGCGTTTGGTGAAAGACAATCTGAGTATTTTGTTTCTCATGGGTACGAGTTCCCTTTCGAGGGGAAACAGTTCTCGATTTTGGTGTGAGCAATGTTCAGCCAAATGGACTTCGTTGGGCTTTTAGTTGCCGATTCAATCTGCAGACAAAACTGATGAAAACTGTTCCTGTTCATTCTCCGGCACAAGATGAGTCCAAATTCCTCAAGATCACCCTGGCTCACTCTTTGCAAGACAAAATTGGCAACGTGGGACAGAATGTACACAGATGGATCATTTGTGACGGGCGAGGTTCGCAGTCTTTCGACAGGTTTCTTATGCTAAGCTTCTCACTCAGATTAATACGGTGCAAGGCTTCGAGGAAACCTCGGGCGGAGCAGGTCTGACCTGCGGGTCCTGCGACCCCGTTGAATAATTTGCCTCACGCCCTTCGCAAAACCGTCGACAACTTGTCATGTCCTGGTCACCACAGCTCCGGCGAAAACCAGAAGAACCGAAAAATAACCAAGCCCTTTGGTTTTCAAAAAGAGTGCAAGCCACGAGGATCTCTGTGGTGGCTGAGATCATGAATCTGACATTTCCAGTGACGACAATTGGTCACAAACTGAAGACGCAAGCAGCTTTCGTCTTTGATTTCTTGGCTCTGAAGGTCATTCTGTTTTCGTGGAAACGAACGAACAGATTTGTTGCCTTTGGCGTCCCGCGATGGTCTGTTTTTGACCTCAAGCAAATTGGTCGACCTCTTCAGATTTCTCACGACGGCGGAGCGAGAATTGTCTGAAAGTCCCTGAAGATACAAGGAATAAGTGGCTAATTGTCTTTCCTATTTTGTGTAAAGATTCCTAATTGGTAATCAGTGAAAGGACTTTGCAAAGATAGGAAATTACCCACGACGGTGCTTGCGCTGGAATTGCAAAGTCACTTTGAGAGTGACTCGTTGCCATCAGCCCTTCACGACGAAGTTCATTCTTGGGAAATGCGTGTTGCAGACGCATGCAGTTTGCACTTCCAGTCCGAAAATGCTCCAAATCCGAAGCTCGCGGATCTTCATCCGAATCAACTCTTCGCATCCACCGCAACTCCAGGCCAATTGAAGCCAAATTGGAAACTTTTGCCTTGGTCCTGAACCAAAACGAAAACACGGAACAGCGCTCTCTTCCGAACAGTTTTCTCCTGGGGCAATCGCACAGAAACCTGAATGATAGTTCCGAGGTGTAAAGAGGAGTGATATAAATCAAAGCCCGCTGACCTGAAAGGTCCTGAGCCACAAGAAAAATGGAGCTTATCTGTGAGAGCCAATGCACAAGTCACTCCGCCGGACTTGATTCATCACTGAGGGAGCGTGTTTGCGGACCCGATCCATTATAATTGTCCGCCAACCCCGAGCTGGAGGCTCATGCACTGGCATGAAGACAATGTTTCGTTCTGCACAGAACAAACGAAAACGAGTTGTCCAACATCAAGAAAACAACACTCACCCAAGAATGTCGTTTTGCGTTTGCTGGCAGGGACAACGTTACAGACATGCAGGAAAAGTTGTTGAGCAGAAATGCGAAAGTCGTTTTGTTTCGCGTCATCGATCATGCTGCATAAATTGTTCAGAGAAACTGATGTGCGTGCGCGTGCTCGTGGGCGATGAATGTGGGAGGAGCGGCGGGCGGCGCAGCAAACACCCTGCACCGAGCGTGCTTCAGCCAGTTCAGCCGACGGACGGACGACACTTGTTGGGATCTGACCATTACAAATTGCGAACCCTCAGCCCAATCTCCCATTTGTATTCAGCGGAGCGCTGTTGTAAAACTGGCGGCGAGGATAGCAGTTCATTACTGCGGCGCTATCATGAAGTAAATATGCCAATTAAGTGCTGTCGTAAGTCACCAGAATTGCGTGTGGACATGTGCGCTGTCTTCAGTGTCTCCTGTTCAAGTGGTCTCTCCAAAGTTCCTGCGAAGAAATTTCACCCCCCCCCTTTCATTTTAAATGGGCGAGCACACGCCTCACAATGCAGACAGCAGGTATTTTCTCCTTCAAGAAAAACAACGTGCACTATTTCTGTGCGAATGATGTTTCATTGATCACCTTGTGCCTTGGTGGGTGTTGGTCGGTGTGTCTGATCACGTCTCTTCACTCAGCTCTGCTCTGCGCAAGTCTCAGCAGGCAAATGTAGATCTAATTTTCACGCCAAATGTCATTTTTACGAGCTCGATGTCAACAAATGCCCTCCACAAAGTTTTCGTAACTCTGCCGAGAGGGAAAAACACCTACACAACGACGTCGGTGGCCCAGTTTCAAACACTCTGCAATTTGCTAGTTTTTGTGGTCACCCATTGAAGCTATTGGAGGAGAAGTGACCGCACCGTGTCTCTTGTGATTGTCATCTTGATTGAGACGGTCGCCCCGGTGAGCGGTAGAGCCGCGCGCCGGACGCTGATGGATCTGCAGCCGTCAGATGCCATATGTGGACGGGCGTCGAATCGTCTCTGTCTCCGCTTCTCCTACTGTTCGAAGTGTCTGTTGCATTCTCATCAGTTTTGCAGCGCACTTGTCGGCCGATTGTCGCTTTATTCTGGGTCAAAATTTTCAAATTAAACAAGGAGCTTGGCATGTGAGAATCAATGCAGATTTAGCACTTTCGTGGTGTTCCAGACAGTTGTTCTTCCCAACGCAAAAGTGAATTAATTTGCCCAATTAAACTTTCCATCGACTGAGCCTGATTGTTTGAACAGAAGTTCGGCTGACGAGTCTGACGTCCTGCTGAAGCGCCGTGTCAGAAAAGCGAGATTTATCTGTAAAATGTTTCAAGTTCGCAAAGATGAATGTTTTCACTTTGAAACTCGACGTCGCTCACTATTTCAATCTGCACTCGGTTGTCGGACAAAACGTAGATTGGGCATCGCACACTGCACAGATTGAGGGACGGGTCCGAATAGTCAAGTGCGTGCACACACGGGCTCAGACCAACGCTCCCCGAGCAACTCCTCCTCCGTGCGAACACAAGTCTTGTAGAGCAAGACACTTGCGAACTAAAGTACAAATTTACAAACAGCTCACTGTCGGCGCTGGGCGGCAGCATGCTGAGACTGATCACTTGGTTCCTGTTGTATTTGAGAGGTCCGTACTGAAGCGGGTAGCACTGACTCGTGTCCCGGTCAATCAGGTGAGTTGAGTTGCTGCTGTCCGAGTGCAGCGACAGCATCGAGTTGTTCACCAAACCTGGATCGTGTGGTTTAGCGCACAGGAATCTGTAGCTCTGCGTGCACGGTCGGTCCGCCCAGACGTAATTTCCGTTGTACAGGAGCAACCGCACGCACGACAGCGAGCCGCTCGGCTCGTTGGGATCGAACGACGGCCACGGACTGGTTCTGAACGTGCGCGCCCACGTCAGCGGCGAGCCGTCCGCCCACGTGTACGAGTCGCTCGACGCCGTGTCGCCTCGCAGCCCGAACCACAGTTCCGACGGAGCGCTGAAATCAACGAACAGCAGCTTCGTGAACTTCAGCGCGAAGTCGCGATTCAATGTCAGGGTCTGTAGCTCGTGGACCGCAGCCTGTTGGACTTGCCTTGAGCTTTTCAAATATGCGGTCACGTTGTTGTGTTGGTGGACGTTTTCAAACTTGGCGAGGTGGAAGCCGGGCGTCTCCCTGCAGGTTTGCTCCGCGCTCTGCCAGGTGAGGGCCGCGGCGCTCCGCACTTGGATGCACAAGTCTCCGACCAGCGAGAATCCGCTGTCCGTACAAGCTGCCGACGCATTCAAAATGGAAAGGTGACGCGCGTGCGTTCTTCAGTGACAATCGGTCATTCCAATGGCTGATTAAATGTTCACGGTTTGCAAGTAGGAGCAGTGGCTCTGAGTTGTTTTTGTCTTCCTACTGAAATCTTTTGTCTGATAAAATGTTTAGAACTTGGATACGTTTCGCGGGAGCAGACAGACTCGCGGCAGTCTCAATCTCATCCGCTGCACAATTGTGAACATTGAATTTTACCAAGAAACAAACACTCACCTAAATCGCCTGAAGGACACAGAAGGCAAACTGCAAGGAGGCATTTCCAACTGTTTGACACCAACATGGTCGCAGGAAAGTCAGTGTCTGTTTTGCTCATCGCAGTTCACTCTTTGATGGAGGTTTCTCCAGGTTTCCATGGTCTGCATTAGTATCCTCTGTTGGCTGCTGAAAAATTTATTTGACGTCCAAATAAGGCTTTGTCACGGCCTCGGCGCATTTCCGACAAAAATACGAACAAAACCAAGTCAATGCATCGTTTCCGTTGACATCTCATTCATTGATCCCGAAGCTGGAGGTGGCGCGAGTGGGCGGTGGATACAAAGTTTTGTCTCTATCAGATTCATCAAAAATTGAGAAGTCGAACTTGACAACCTGTTGTTGCTTACTCACCTTTACACGAAGCATGTTCTTTGATATAGATATACCGGTATATGAAAAGATTCACCCTAATTTTTCACCGAAACTGAAACTTTTCGTCAATAATTTTCTTGTACTCTCCACAACCAACACAAGATCAACAAAAGAGTGCAAAAAATTGCAAATAATTTTTAAGTAAAACAATAAAATTAGAGCTTTAGAGATTGTATTCATATAGGGTGTGGCTATTTCATATTTTCTTGTTTTTTGTTTCTGATTCTAAAAAATACCTTGTCCCTGTATAAATGATGGATGTCTCCCACAATTATTATTTGGAGGAAAGATCCAAGAATAAGCTTTGAAGATGGAACAAAGTGTGATTTTTAACTCTGCTTTCCCTTATTGTTTGGACTTTTTGGCCTGTCCTGTTTTTGGTTTTTTATTTGATACCTTGGTATAAGATTGGAAAGAAGAATCATTTGACAAAAGTTGGTGAATTATTTTTTTCTGATTTTTAGCCATCCAAATCTGTCTTTTGAAAAAGAGGGCTACAGATTGATAAAAATACCCTGATCCTTGATTGGTCAAACTATTGTTCTGTTGAGAACACATGTAGATTATGAGGAAGCCTGACATGTGCACTAAAGGTTGTGTGTTGAACCACATGAGAGATATTGATTGCAATCGGTTGTATAAATAACATGCCTCGTATTTCACTGCTGACGTCTTCAACGGAAACAAACACAAATCGCACCGCGGGATTGACAGCAGCAACTGATTGCACTGTGCACAACGGGAGCCAAAACGCACGTCTTGATCCCAGGCCTTGATGTATGGGATTCTCTGTGCTTTTACGTCAAACCAGCCACACGGAGGCCCACAATGAAGGAGAAAACGATGGTCGCACAGCAAGTTTGCCCAGTAGGCCTCTTTTGAATGTGATGTGACCACAGTTTGTGTGTTTGTGGAAAAATCACCACATTCGGAGCAACTACAACACCGCGGAAGAAATGTGAATCGCGAGATCTCAAGAACCAACATCGTGTCGGCAGCCACGCAAGGGGCCGTGAGTGGGCGCGCGGTCAAAAGCTTCCGTCAGAAAACAGACACCGCTGCAGCTCGAGCAATTTCATGACGCTCGGCTGCTGTGCTGTCGCCTGTGTCACACACAAAGAAGGAAAGTTAGATCCAAGGACTGCAGTCGTTTCTGGCTTCGCCCACGTCGCGCTGTTGAGTCCACAAAGCGCGACGCTGATGGCGACAAATTACTTCCATTCCCAGGGGAGCGACGTAATGTCCCGAATAAGGACTGCGGAGCAGCCGTGTCGAAGGCGCACAATACATTTCTGTCTGTAACCAAATTCTAACCCGTTATGAGATATGGTGATTTGTAGTTTTCGCCCCGTCGCTGTGGGTCCGATGGAGTTCTTGCCACATGAATCTGTCAAACATAAGCGATATTTGTGGGCCTCGAATTTACGTAACGCGGCCAATAACGAAGGCTGCTTTGCAAGTCCCGTGGGCTGCCTGGAAGCTTCTCCGTTTTGGCTGTTCTTCATTGGTCGACCAGGTTCGTTGTTGTCAGGCCCCAGTGGTCGTATCAATTTGTGAAACTTAACTGCATCTCCCAGACCCTGAACTCATCACAAGAACACGAGAGATGACGATCGTCGTGACTTTGTATTCATTGAACGAATTCTTGCGAGTCGAGTCTCCGTAATTTGCAATGGTTGTCTGCACGTGAGAAATAGCGCACCCGGCCCCTCAGTGTCGTTCTTGCACCGGTCCAACTTGGTCCTCGGCAACTCGAGCGTGTTTGACCAGCGGAGGAAAGTTTGAAGTGGCCACGAGATGTGCCAGAGCGACCACATGAACCCAGCCATCAATGTGCCTCCTCTCATCATGAAGCTCCTCTCCAGCTCCGCGTGAGGCGCACACCGCTGCGGACTGCGTCCACACAAACACTCTGGTTTGGGTGTCACATCTGCGGCTACCAGTGCTTCGTGTCGGCTTGACGCACAAAAATACTCTCACAGCCGAACTTTGTTGCAAGGATCTTGTTTGAGTTTCCATAAATGCAGGAGAATTTGATTTTTACGTCATTGGAGTTGTGAACAATTTTCTTCACTTTTATGTGCAAGTGGACATGAGCTTGTTCCCTGCGTCATGCACTCAGTTCCCACGAGAGTGCGTTTTCCCATCCACCAACAGTGTCACGGTCTGCCAGAGCAAGGACACACCAATTTGTTGAATTCTCCAAAGATCTCACACTTTTTAATTGAATTATTCGAGCGAAGAAATTAAAATGAACCGCTAGCCCGAAGAGCTGGGACTGGAAATGATCAGGCTCACAATTTGAAGCCATATTTTATCCAACCACTGCAGTTTGCGAAAAAAAAACTTGAACAAAAAATACAGTTTCTTCAAATTATTCAGAACTTGCGTTGCGGATGAAGTGACCCAGAGCAGCACATGGTGCGCCGGGTTGGGGCCGAGTTCGTTTCATCTGAAGCTCAAGTGATCCAAGGAAATAGTAAGTCTCCGTCGGGCTTCTGAATTATTTTTCAAAACCACCAGCCACGCGTCAGCTCTTGTTTTCACCTCCCACGTTCATCAGAGAGGGTTTCGATGAAAGTGGAGAAACGCAACGATTCGGACGGGAAGTGGACGCGCGCTGCAGTTGTCGTGAGGTTCAGACAGACTTCTTCCAGAAGTGTCACTGACGCCCAGCCAGACTTGGGTCCGACGAACCGTGAGCGGAGATGTGAATTACTCTCGCAAGTGTGCGTTTCAATGGTTCGCCGCGGGCATTAACTCGTGAAGCTGTATAAATGTACAGCTTATTGTTCGTCCTGCAAATCTGTGTCTTGACCTTTCCACCGGAGGACTGGCTGCCCTTGGAACAGCTCCCGGCCCCTCCATGAAAATCAATGCAGCGCAGTGAAGTGACGTTCAAATTGCATCACGTCCGAACTCGGAGCTTTCAGATAATCTGGACATATGTCAATCAGGCGAATCGGGCCGATACACACGGTTCTTGCAGAGACTCAACTTCATTCAGCCCAGTGATATTGATGTTTGTTCTTTTCACGTTTTGGACTGAAGTGTGATTGTTGCCATCCGCAATTTGGCGTTTGAAACAGCTTCAAACTTTTAAAGACAAAGAAAAAACCCCGTTTTTAGTGTCTGCGATCGTTTTCTTGACGCCATCCAGATTGCAAATCAGAATTTTGCTCAACAGACGAGAAGGGAAAGAGCTTTCGTTCAAGCTGTTTGAGCATTACTGCTTCGGGATTCCTTTCTTATGGAAAAAAAACCCACTTGGACTCTTCGCACTCAAAATCTATATTGTGTATGGAGAAGCATGGGATGACGTGAATAGACTGCTAATGGATCAAGCAGGCAATTGTCCATTTGGTTACATCCCTCTAACTCTCCGGCGCTGTGTGCTGAATGACATATCAAGAGCCCTCGGTTTCCCTTTCTTCCGGGTGCCTCGCAGGAGAAGAGCCCGGTCGGGAATCTGCAAACATCAACACGCGGAGGGAAAGTGTCTGCGACTCTTCAGGACTGTCAGGTTCCTGCATTGGTCGTGCCCAACAGAATCCACATCACGCCCAACAAACCAAGAAAACTCAACTGCAATGTTTGTCTTTGACCATCCATCTTTGATTTACATCTTTTCAATCTCAGTCTCCAGAGGCATGGAATAAAAACAGCATTCTCATCAATAAAACATTGAAAAATGTTTTTTGCCATACTTTTCGAGTGAAAGAAACGTTTTTTTGTTTTCTTTCCCTTTTTTGACGTTCAATTTGCGAGAGTGAGAGCGAACATATTGGAAAGTGCAACATGAACAGAGACGTCTCAAGAGATTTTCTCATTTTTGTGAAACCCCCGCGCAAAAAAAAAAACAAACCAGCGCAGGATGTTGTACCTCACGACCCCAATTCAGGGGAACCTACACAACAGATCGCACCAACAGCTTCTTGACAAAAAGAACATTGAGTCTTGACTGCAGAAAGGGACCTGAAATATTTCAGGGAATCACGATGAAGAGAGCCACACCAGAGCTGTTTCCTTTTCAGCTGACCTTCTGAACCAACACGCGACCACGGAATCCTGTTCGCCCCGGATCCGGACAGTGAAACTCGGCAGCACCTGTGCGTCTCCATCGCACTGCGCGCACAAGTTGGACAGAAGCAGACTTCGCGCAAACAAACGGGCAGTGTCTGTGATTGGAAAGAGTAACCAGTCACCAGTAACACGTAATTCTCGACGGTCTCCAAAATGTGAAGTAGTGTTGTCATTTCCGTGATTCTCTTGAGGTGTTTCTTTCTCCTGCTTGAACATATTCTGCCTTTCTGTTCGCGGCTGGATTTACAAAGGTAGTTGTGAAGTCTGACACCCGCATGAACGGTCGGTTGCGTCGCGAAAAACAACTTGCAGTATCCAGTTGCCTTTCCACTGCAAGAAGATTAGATTTGAGCTGCGACACAGCCACCATAGTTTCCTGACCTGTTTCCTGATCAGAAAGCTCAAAAAGACACGAAAACACTCGAGTTGTGAGGCGTTGCCAGAACTGCGCGCAGGAAGAGCCTCGAGTGAAAAGGTGCAGCGTCTCCGGAGAGTGTGACATTGAGAGGCGCAGCTTGATCGACATGGATCGAACTGTCTGATGTTTCTGGTTAGAGCTCCATACTGATGCTGAGGAAAATATGGACATGTTCTCAAAGCTGAAAATGATTTTGGTTGGATAGACAATGAACCTCTCCAAGTTTGGTGTGTGCCCCTCTGCTGTTTAGGTAGATGCATGGTGCCTTCTTCATGCACAGAAAATGGCACTCCGGGTATGCAAAGGGCACCATGGTCAGTTGAAGATTGTTTTTCGGCGGTGGGTGTGTCGTAAGGGTGTGGTTCTGTTCTTCAGAAAACTTTTCTCTGGAAGCCAACTCCACAACAGGGGATGATCTGAGTACTCAAGCCAGAGAGACACACTGTGTTTGTGGACTATTGGGAGCAGGAAATTCTGAGAAATATGTCAGAACTTCTGCTCAAAACCTTTTTCACCCGTCAAGTATCCCCAACAACCCTAGAGCTCACAACTAGCAACATGATTTTTCGAGAATTATTTTTGCTATGCACAAGTTGGGGTGCTGACAAAGTTTGGCACTTCTTCCCCAAGAACAAAACCTGCAAACAAATGGCCGTAGCTCTGCAATGCATTGACCAAACTACAAGATCTAACACCAAAATGATTGTCTTTTCAGGTGATTTGAGGTGGGTTGCGCGATTTGGGCTCAAGTGAGCCAAATCGGTGCAAGCCAAATCAAAGCACCTATATGCAGCATCTTCCAAAAGTATGTGTACAGCAGTTTGATGGTCAAGATGAGGATTAATTCAGGATCTTTTGGGCTCTTCTGGTTCATTTTGTGTTGGGGATAATGCGTGAGGAAGGAATTTGTCAAATTTCAATTTTTGGGTTCCTGAAGTCAAAAAGGTCAAATTTGGAAGTGCAGAAAAAATAGGGTGTAGATGTATAAATGTCTCTGTATCTCAGAAGGTACAAATATTTGGTGAAAGAAGTATATTGATGAAATGTAGTATATTGTATGGGGGTTTGAGAGGTAGCATTCAATTTTTG
>JAAUXT010009678.1_pt1 | contig 27513 bp, 23 predicted proteins | sample 7278171 | NCBI WGS metagenome assembly JAAUXT01 (sample SAMN14350112, study PRJNA611818) | marine sediment metagenome | isolation source: surface marine sediment (1.8m) | place: French Polynesia: Moorea | collected 2018-08
ATGACTGGTGTGTTTCTTTGGTTATGTTGCATGATAGTTGAAGAGTACAAGTTGGGGTGTTGGATGGTTGAGTGCGTTTCACTCGAGTGCATTCCATGTAGTGTGTGATGACCTTCAAAGATGGCTCAAATGGGCTGAAAAATGGATTTTGCTGACCTGATGGGTTATGAAAAGTTGGAAAATTTTTTTGATGGATCGCTAATTCCTTTTTATGGTAGTTTGGCAAAGTCATTACAACTAACTTGGTGGTATTCATTTGTGGATCAATTATGTTTCATTTTTTCAGAATCACAAAAAGTGCATTTTTGACTTTTTTGTTTCTTGAAAAATTTTAACTTTCGTCACTGATTCTTGGTGGGTATGAAAAATGTAATCTTTGAGATATGGTATCAGAGATTATGAGTGTCACACGCATGCCGCTATTTTTGCGTTGCATTCCAATGTTTACTCATAGTTTGAATCACCACGGACGTCGTCAGGTGCCATTAGAGAGGTTTCAATGCAACACGTCCACGCGAGTGTTTGAAGCTCCCAAATTACGCGGGAACCCACACTGCCATGTGTGCCTTTCCCCTGGCCATTTCATGTAAAAACTGGCCCTTTATGGTGACTCTTTTCTATCCAAAAACAAAAAGAAACTCTTTCTACAGATACATGAGAAAGTTGAGAAAAAAAAGTTTGGGTGGAACACTGTGAATTTTCACCATGAAACTGTCTATTGCCACGTTTTTTGGGACGTTTTTTGGCACGTGAAATGGGGCCGGACGTGTCTTTATCCCATCACTAATGACACGGCGTTGTGCATCGAAACCTCTCTATTTTTTTGTTGTTGCTGCATGCTGCGTGTATAGTACATGTACAACCAAGAGGGAAGGGAAGGCTTTCAACGGTTCCGCAGCGTCTTCACCGTTGTGAGCCAAATCCGTTTCTTCCCCAGTGGATATTGTTGGCTTCCGAATTTTTGCACTGAAAGACATGCATACAGCTGCATCACATCACCCATGATCCAACATTGGATTCTGATGAGTCCTCACTGACTGTGAATTTGCGCAGGTCTAAGATCTACAATGAGCACACCAGACATCCAAAAGTTTTGTTCTGATGTGCTTACCCAATATCCTCAGGGTGCTGTGAGACACATCGCTGGCAATCTGTGCCTGATACTGCCCATACACATGTAAAGCTTGCTGGGTGCATTCAGGCTCAGGTCTTGCAAAGTCACTGAGCTCCGTGCTTGACTTGCTTTGTTTTTCGTGAAGCTCTTGTGCATAGACATTTTCTCAAGTTTTCCAAATCACCTTCGGAGGTATTTTCAGGGTGAGTTTCGTCAAGGCATTAACTAACTTGAAAGTCAGTTCACGCATTTGTGAATCCAAGCTGCCACACTTCCCGGCAGGCCTTGATGGAATATTGTGTTGAACCACAAGGTTTGGAAGCTCCCAGCATTCAATGATCACAGCACTGTGCTCGTGGCAAGTGCTCTGCATGCGACTGTCGAACCAGGAAATGTCCCACATGTGCAAGTGTCTCGTACAGGAAAAGAGACAGGCATCTCACAAAAGTCTGTTTGTTTCAACACTGCAACCAACAATCAAACAACACAACTGAGCAACAGCTCTGTGTTCCCTTGTTTTGAAGTGCTTGTGTCAGACCTTCAGAGGGAAGCAGCGTTGGTCCAACTGACTTGAGACCAAAGACACACAATAAACTGGGTTTTGAGCGTAGAGTGGCAATGACCAAGACTTGTGCTTGCTTGATTGCAATATATTATACATCAACAGGTTCATGTTTCTCTTTTCATCAGTTTCCATTCAAATCTAATTTTGTGCAGAACTGGTTGAGGTGAAGCAGTGACAGTTGATTTGCAGTTAGGATTTTCCACGGAGGACAACTCAGAAGAAACTCAGAAGCACCACCAACGTTTAGAAGGTGATGTTTCCTGTCTGCCCAGCTCATACAGTTCCAAGCAAAAGACACATGAGCCCAGTCTTCAAGTCGTGAATATCTCCACAGCAGAATACAGGTTGCAAAAAGCAAAAGCTAAACTGAAAAGGTTTACCTTTGAGCAATCATGTGCAGAGACTGAGATGCAGAAACAAGCCCTGGCCCCTCTCCATGAAATATTGTTTGTTTTCAAGAATTAGTTCATAATCACGATTCTGTCCCTGTAGACTCAACAAAGACCACCCAACAACATTGTGATGGCAAAAATAAAATCGAATTATATCTGAGAAACTTTCAGGTTTCAGATAAATTTGAGGAGGTTGGTCAATAGTTCGAGGTCGCTCATTTTGAGTGGCTGGAACAATGACCAACCTGAATAAAGCACCTTCAGGCATCTAGGACGAAAAACATGTGAACAGTACTTTCTTGGTCAAAATGAATTTAAAATTGGGATTTTTTTGACATTGTAGAGGAAAGAAGTTGTCAAGTTCAAACTTTAGGGTTTCTGGGGGCTAACAGTTCATCTTTTTGGGGTCAGGAAATTTAAATCTTTGTTGCACAAATTGGCTGACATCTCAGAAAGTACAAATATTTGATGAAGGATGTGTTTTGATTAAATATAGTGCACTGGTTGGGTGTTTGACTGGTGTACTTTTTTCAAAAAGTTATATCTAGTTTTTGGGTGCACTCAAAGTTGGGGGTGTAAATTTGCGATTTTTAGAATATGACATAATTCAAGTATATCTGGGTGCAATTTTATAGAAATAAATACAATAAAGATCTTTTTCATGGTGAATAGAACAGTGAGGTAAAACAGCCATGTTTCATGAAATATCAGAATTCCGATGTTCAAACATCAAAACTGCTGTTTTGACATTTGGATTTTGAAGGCTAATTTCAGTTGTAAAATAGGGCTTCCAACATAAAATTTTTGAATCCATCTTGAGAAGGAGTTCTCAAGCTTGATTGGTGGAAACATAGTTCCAAGAAGTGTAAAAATGAGAGAGCTATAAGTGCCACAAAATAGAGTTGTTGTTTTTTTTTTGTTTTTTTTTTTTTTTTTTGGAAATCTAAAGTTTGAAAGCCGTGTCATGAAGTTTGAAGTTCAAATGTCAAAAGATCAAAGGCGACCTTTTGCCGAAACGTCGTGTTTAAACTCCCTGACACATACTGACCAGAATGCATGGGGACCGGAACGCAATGTGAGCGGAATGCATAAAGATCAATTTCAAAAATTTGCCTCGAACACCCCGAGCTCCAAGGAGCGATTAGTTTGTCATCAAGTTGTGTTCCTGTTGGACTGGGGATCACACTCACAAATTCTCCAAGCTTCACTCAATTTTCAGGAAGTGCGTTTCCAGAAAAGCCCCCGACCAAAGCACTAAAAAACCAGGTTTTTGAAAAAAAGAACAAAATTTCATCAAAAATAAGCTCATGGGTCTCATGGTGACAGAACAATCAAATGATAGCTTTATCTTGGTGTGTGAGAAAGCATGTATGACCATATTCAGGGAGTTCAGACTTCGATCTTCTGCACACAAAGCCACGCACTTGACATGAGGGGTTGTCCTGGCAGTACAATGGTCCCCCCCCCCAAAAAAAATTCTGAATGAGAACCACGACGGAAGGGGTGAGAGGTGCATCTGATATCTGATTCCAGCTTTGTTTTGTCTCTCCAACACGCGTCCGCAAAGGATTCCCCGGTCCCTTGCCTGAGAGTTGTGGCGGGAACCACTGCAGCCAGGGCGTTGCAACGCGTGTTTTACCCAACCGGAAATAAGAGCTTGGTCGCTTTCTGTGGAGATGGTTGAGGAAAAGAGAGAAAGCAGCCACCCAATGTCGGATTTTGCGTATTGTTGCGATGAACATGGCTGAACGTAACATCAGAGATCCTCCAGACAGTTTGCAGGTAACGCTTGTGTTCAGGATTCCGACAAAAAAATTGAATTGAAAATTGTTGCATTGCAGGCGCCATGTTTGGTTCTGCAATCAAAACAAGATCGTCTACAAGAGACACTTGAACTGGCGATTTCGTCCAGTCCAACTGAAATTCAACTTCAATGTGTCCGCTTGTGTTCTCTTGGGATGCATGTTGAACTGACGGCGTCACGTTGTGGTTTCAGGCGTACCAGACGAAAGTGGCGCTGCAGCGGCAGCAGGAACTCGCAAGCCATGAACCACAGTTGTTGGCCGGCAGCGGTCCGCTGCCGCTGTCCCCCCACGGCGCCCACCCTCCCCTCAGCCCTCTCGCCTTCAGTCCACTCGGCTCCTCGTCTTCCGTATCGCCGCACAAGTCGCACAAGTGCCAGCACTGCTACAAGATGTTTCCGTCGTCGCAGCAGCTCGGGCAGCACATGCTCGTGCACAACAACGTGCGGAAGTACGCCTGTCTTTACTGCGACAAGACGTTCAAGCAGCTGTCGCACCTGCAGCAGCACCACCGCAGACACACAGGTAGGCTGCTCCCGACGCCACATCCCTGTGACAACAAGAAGCAGTGCTCAAGGCAACTGCAGTGCGAAGTCCCTTGCCGGTAATGTCGTCAATTCTTCCTTGTCCTCCTTGTCTTCCACTAGTCATGCTGTCCATAGGGGGGGGGGTTCAAGCAGGGGGAGGGGGGTTGGGGGAGGGGGGCAGGGGACATTTCATCCACCTTGCCATTTACTGCATGGTGCTTCGCCCTGAAGGGACTTCGCACAATTATTGCCGTTGACTCCCTCAACTGCCGATTCATCACTTTCAACCCAACTTGTCCAATGAAGCTGAGTTCTAGGGTTGGTCTTTTTGGTCGGAGTAGAGGCTTCATTGCCAGAACAAAATGAATAATTTGTCAATTGGCTTTTCGATTGTTTGTCCATGAGGTCAACATTTTGCTGACCGATCCCTGCCCCAGCACAAGAAGAATGTCGCGATCACCAAATCTCCCGAAAGGCTCCCAACAGATCTGTATTTTCAATTTATGTGTCCACGGTTACATCCTGCCCACCGTCGAACTCGGTTCCGGAAAGTCAGCCTTGTGTTTGAAAATTCTCATTTCCAGTGTGTGTGTGTGTGTGTGTGTGTGTGTGTGTGTGTGTGTGTGTGTGTGTGTGTGTGTGTGTGTGTGTGTGTGTGTACGGCGTGCGTGCGTGCAATTGAGCCAAAAAGCTGCAAGTGTTCAGGCAGCCACATGTTGGGTGAGATTTTGCCTGCCTGGAAATGTGTCAATTTTCAGATTTTTTCTGAATTTGTTTTTGCTGGAGTGGGGGCTGGGTGGGTGAGGACTGGGCAGTAGCAGTGGGGAGTCCTCCCACACCCTGCGTTCAGAATTTGCCAAATTTCGTGTATGCAGGCAAGAGTGTAGTGGTGCCCAACGAGCTCCATCTCTTTGGTGGTGCCCTGCAATGCTACCCACGAAGTTGTGTATTTGTGCAGAAAAACTCAAAATCTTTCAAAAAGTGAAGCAAATCGTCGAAATTGCTGTAAAGCTTGGAAGTGAATGTGCCCAACGGTGGTGAGGTTTGATCCGGTGAACACTTCCAGCCTGAGTTTCAGGGAAGCAGAATGTAAGTTTGACATGTTTCAGTAAACAAACAGACAAGCAGCAGCGGAGATCTTGTTGTCGAAGTGAAAGAAAAAGAAGTTTGGATGATCGCCAAGATGAGACATTTTTATCAGCCGAGGCCATGAGAAGTATCCAAAAATCTCTTGTTATGCTCCACTTTCCTCGTCTGGGGACTCAAAACATGTTATGTAATGATGAGCGAATGCTACAGACGCCCACTGCAGAGCCAGACAATATTTGCTTTGAAACTTTTCCACGCACCGCTTGCAAAAATTGAGCGTCCTCACGAAGCATTTGTCCGAGAGATGGAACCAACTTCAACCAAGGGGAACTTGCAGAGGTGGCAGGCCAGAGCGGTCGTTAAGACTCCGATAAATAGAAGATTCAGAAGAGAGCATGTCGTGATAATTCACATTTGCTTGCCTATCCATTCGGAGGTAAACGATTACACAACCGAGGAATGTTTGGGGCCAGTCAATAGAAACCTTTTTGCAGCTAGTGTTCCCGATAGAGCGCACCCACAGAACCTCCTTGGCATAATGACCCCCTAACCTCGTAACCATGACAATTTTGGTGAAAAAAGTCTTCTTTCCGACCCATACAAAGGAAGCGTACGAAGTGTTCTCTCACATTTTCATGTTTCAGGGGTGTTTATTTGGTGCATCGCGTTTTTCCTCCCCAACGGACTTGGATTTCTGTTTGTTTTGCAGATCCGCTCCAACTGCTCACAATCGCGTGGGATGTGGAGTAAAAGCTCCTTTCCGCAGACGGTGTTCAGTTTTGCTTGCAGGTCTGGGAACATTTTGGTCGCTAATTTTTTTTAGTTGGCAAAATCAAACATGGCGCCAGTCTCAGTGTGTGGTCTCAACAAAGAATTGTCGTTTCTTCGTCAATGTGAACCCCAATTTTTGGGGAGGGACTTGCGTTTGCGAGATCGAAGTTGGTTCATCGTGACGGGAAAATTTTCAAGTTTCACACGCGGCGGTTGTGGGTCTGAACAATGGAATCGGTGACCTGATCAGAAATGAAAAACAGATATCTCATGCTTGTGTGCCCCACCCCCACTTCCACATGAAGTATCCAGAACACGACAAAAGAAATCTTGTAAGTTCCTTCTGTTTCAACACGCAAATGCCAAACTGTAGCGTTGTGTGAATTCTCCTTCGAGCGAAGCAGAACTGCTGTGGGATGTCGTGGTCATTCGAAATCACAAAATGCTTTGTCGTGCCCGCCGCAATTGACTCGAGTGTCGCATTTCATCCTTTTCACGGAAAGGTCGCTCAAAACTGGAACAGGTGTCACAAGTCTGAAGAGACTTGAGAGACTTTTGTAAGTTGGAAAAGGCAAAGAGCGACAAAGGTTCGAGCAATGTAATTGTGCGAGAACTTCACCCTCAACTTTTGAATTTGAACAAAGAAAAGTAAATGTTACCTGTTGTGACTTTCAAATTGATATCTTTGTGGTGGTTGCGAATTTCAAGGTTCTGCAGCACTGCAAAGTTCTGCAACTTTTTCTGAAAGATGCGCTCAGATCTTTTCTTGGAAATTTTGAAATTTTTGATTGAGAAATAGATAGCAGCGAGGACAATAAAATAAAAGATTGAGATTTGAATGTGTACCAGGTTTATGCAGTTTTATGGTATTGTGTTGTGTCAGAGACAAGGATATCGAGTATGCTGTTCTAACCTTTTCTGTCAAAAGCTTTTGTGCAAACTGTAGAAGTTTTTCTTTGATCCTCAACAGTAGAAGCGGCAAACAGTTTTGCAGAGTTCCCTCAATTTGCTCGAACTGTTGAGATACAGGCACCTTCCTTCTCGCCTGCGCTTCTTTTGACGATATTGAAAGGACGTTGCAGTTTTGAAAAAAATATACAGAGATACATAGAAAACAACCTCCAAACCTCCAAAAATGGCGCTTGAAACAAGCATCTTGGTCGTCCCCAGCTTTGACCAGGATGAAAATTTGGTTTGGTCAGCGAACTCATGTCTTGCAACGAACAGTTCCACTCCCTACAACAATCTGGCACCTGAACTGAAACCAAACCTTCCGTCTTTCTGAGGCAACTCAAATCAAGAGACAATGGAAGCTGCGGGTTAAAAAATACGAGGACCAGAACAGTGTCGAGTCGAAGAAGGATGAAATGTAAATTTTCCGTCAACAGGAAATTATACGAAACTGAAATGTAGCGTTTTTAGAGGATTCTTAAAACGTTCCTTTTCAAATTTTCGATTTTAATTACTTTAATTTTCGGAAACATGATATGAGAGCGTGTGGTTGTGGTCCCCAGAAGCACAAATCCCTGGATTTGATGCAGAAGCTCGCGTGTTTCCACCGTTTGTTTGCAGGTCATGTTACAAGCTTGCAGAATATTATTCTCGTTTCATGCCACCGTTTCATTGCAAGAGACCAACATCAAGCAGTGACTGGGCAGCCCAGTGTACGGGTGTGGCAGTTTCGTTCGCAAAGGGGTTCGAACTCGGGTTTGGGACGATGTTTGCACAATCCGGGGAGGTCTTCCCAGGGAGGCTGCTGCACGTCCTTGATAAAGTGAAAAGCTTTTGGTTGAATCTCGCTCGGTCTTTCTTTTCTCACCCGCATTCATGAACGCAAAACTTTCTCTCACAAACACGCGAACTGTTTCATACAAAAAGTACTTTTTTCGAGTGTGTCAAGCAGAAAAGGCGCCCTCAAATCGAATCGTTGTGGCGATTGTTGCTGGAAACAAAAAGCAAGGCATTTCAGCATTCACAAAGTCTTTTGGTTCCAGAGACGCGTTCCTCCGCTTGGCAACTGCCTTTTGCCTTGTCCAGCGAAGCGAAGACCCTCCGTATCGCTGGAGCGCGGGCGGCTGTTACCGTCCGAGCAGAGCACTTGTCCGTCACGAGTGTCATCACAGACGGAGCGTTCTTTCGAAAGCAATCACGTCTGGATCGCGCTTCTCTCTGTTGCTTGCAGGAGAGCGTCCGTACCGCTGTCCATTCGCTGGCTGCGACAAGGCGTTTGCGCAGCTGTCCAACCTGCAGCAGCACCAGAAGAACCACGAGGGGAAGCGCGCCGCTGACGACGCGCGCCCCTTCCTCTGCCGCGTCTGCGACCGCCGCTTCACCACGGACAACGGACTCGCCAAACACATCGCCAAGGTAGGCACCGTTCTCTCTCTGCTCCTGGCGTGTGTGGTCCGTGCTGCTCGTTATGCAGCCATTTTACGTCGTGCTTCTTCGGGACGCTTCTGATTTGAAGAATGGTGTGTCTTCCGTGAAATCTTTTGCTGTTGTGGTGTGCAACGAAGCACATTTGTGCAGAAGTCCTGAGAAAAGTGGAAAAGATTGCAAACGGTTGTATCTATAGTGTTGTGGGTCAGTGTTACAGTGGCGTTGAATGGTTTTGTGTCCGATGGCAGGGATGGCTGGGATTAACCCACTTTGTTGACGCTAAAAGGAAATATCTTCGGTCTTTCTGCTTTTCTTCACACGTTGGTGTTAATCTTTCGAAAAGTTGGTGGCACTTTCAAAGAAATGTGGAGTTGGCGCTTTTTGATCTGGTGATGCATCAGTTGAGGCAGCGAGTGGGAAGATCAACCTGGATGTCATTTTCATCGCGCTTTGATGATGTTTTTATTCGATGACATAGATAAACAAAGACTTCAAGAGGATCCCAAATGAAGTGGGGTTTGAGGTGGTGGCGCATCGATCCAGCACAGCTTCCAAGCGCGCTCGCATTTTCAATTTTTCACTCCAGCTTTTTTCCCCTCACAAGTGTAAAAACACGCTCGGGCTTTTTTTTGTGAAAATGTATTAGCATACCTCGGGCTCCGCTCCTGATAAAACCCTGGGAAAATCAATCCATAAAAGGGAAAATATCATGACATTTCACGAAAATTCTAACAAAATCAATGTTTATTAGTATAATTGGTTTACGGCTTTTTCCTCCGTATTTGCCTGATTTGAAGCTTCTTCAAGCGAAAAAGCTGAATGAAACCAGTTTGGGAATATTCGTGGCAAGTCTTTCTTTTTGCACACTCAAGAACAATTAATAATGAGATCCCTTTTATGGTTTTGATTATCTAGGTGCACGGAGAAGGGAGGGACCTGAGAAGAGGGCCTCTTCCACCCAACTCCCTCGCCAACCCGTGCCACGTGTTCGCCCGCCTCGCTGGTGCCGTGGCGGGGGTCGGGGCGCAGGACCGGGCGGCACTGAGCGCGGCGCCCCCGCGGTTTCCGCTGCCGCTCTTGCCGGCGCACACGCCTCCGCCCGCCGCCGTGGCCGCCGCGGCTGCCTCCACCATATCCCGAGCGGCGCGCTTCCCCTCGTCCACCGCTGTCTCGTCCGGGTTTCATACAAGCAAAATGGCGCCGTCGCCACGCACTCTTGGAACGGAGAACAATGTTCAGATGAAGAGAGAGGAAGAGGAGATCAGAATTGTGAAACGGAATCTGGAAGCGCTGAGCAAAAAGGACTTGAATCTGCTCAAATCTTCGCGGTCGCGCCTCTACGATTTCCCGACCCAGGTTCCTACAGTGCTGTCCTCCACCTACTCCAGCCCACAGCACTCCGGCTAGAAAAAGAGAAATGGCGCGCAAGTTTGCGCATTGAGGCGATGTGCTCAGAAAGTCGCGAAAGAAAAACACGAACGTTGGTCTCAGCAAGTTTTTGTTTTGAAAAAAGTGCACCTTTGAAGGTGCACATGCTGCCAAGTTTGTATTGTATTGTAATCGTCGGCTCTAGTTTGTTTTGAATGTGCCCTGAATGTGCCCTGTGTTCATATCGACAAGTCTACTCCTTCTTAGCATTCCGCTTCCGAGTATTGCACCAGAACGAGTCGCATCTGGCGTGTTGATCTGCACGAGGAGGTTTCGCGTTCAGTCGTTTGAAACGTCAAACTGCATTTTTATTCCGCTTTTAGAAACGGAGAAGCGGATGGCAATCCAAGCCAAACCATGGAGAGAATGCTGAAACCTTTGCAGATCGTCAAATGCATTTGTACAAAGGGGTTACAAATTGCTTTTGTCACATTTGCTTCGCCACACGAGTGGTATTATTCCTGCCTCGTGATGCATTGGAATATTTTTGGTCGCATGTCTTAGTGATACTGGTGCTTGTCTCGTTTACATCAAATTTGCAATGGACAGTGGGTTGAAAGAAACCTCACTGGGAGATTATTTCACTGAAAGATTTTTGTAGTTGTTCACTCGAAGTGACAATTTTTTGTTGACTTATAACTGCTGTAAAACAGCTAATTGTCAAGACAACAGACATTGTCTCTAAATATTTGTCACCTTTTACATCTGGCTTCCAAAGCCGAACGTCGTATTTGAATGTGCTCTGTAGACAGCTGCGCACAAATTTATTGCTTTGCATTTTGTGCGTTTTCGCTTTTTGAAGGAACAATCGTTGCCTATCACACAACGCATCTTGCCGTCTCTTTGATCAAAGTTTTCCTGAAGCAAAGAGCAAAGCAAAACTAGACTTTCAAGTAGAGCATCAGCTGCGTATCACTCCCTGGATTCACACAAGCAAACTTGACACAGACTTGCAGATCACCTCACCTGCACTGGCAAAAGTGTGTTGTGCAATGGTCAGCATAATTTTGCACTGTCAAGGAGGATGGTGACGTCGTGATCTGAACAATAACATCAAAACCAATTTTGATCCAATGTCACTTGTTCACAAGGACATGTTTGTTGCAAAGCTTCAGAAATGAGACTTCCATCAGGGTCATTTTGGGCCAGAAAGACACACACACACACACACACACACACACACACACACACACACACACATACAATACTGAAAAGGCAGCGAGAACTGCATTTCTCAAATGGTGTGAATGACAAAGTGTTTTCGGGTTTGGTGAGCTTTCCTTTGATGGGAAAAATTTTACAACTTTTGAGGATTGTGCACAAAAAATATGAGACTGTCTTTCGCAGATCACCACAGTATTGAACCTCTCATGACTTCGAAAGCTTTGAATTGGGGTCAAACACCAGAACTTGGACAGTCTTGTTTGACAGTCGCACCACACGGCGTTGATGACAGAATTCTTGCGTATGCACGCGTCCAAAATGGTTCTGGTGGAACGATCGCACGGCTGCAATGCTGTGGTAAGGACAGACCACGCCCAGTGAAAACACACACACACACACACACACACACACACACACACACAACTGTTCAGCGACAAACTCAGAAAGGACGAATGAAATTGTTTCCGTCGGGACCCTCTTTGCTTTCATCCGCATCGGTTCCCGTCAAAGGATGGCAAAAAGTCTGCGCTAGTTTCAGATTTTGCGGTCCGATGCTGCTCATCACGCAGTTTTGTTCTTTTCCTTGGAACTGAACAAGTCGAGAATAAACTTCTGCCAGAACACGGTGTCTTTATGAGCTGGACTTCTGTGGTGCAGTGAAATGAAAACAAGTCTTTGCTCGGCTCTCACACCCACCTGAGAGAATTTCAGTGATTGTGTGATTTGGCGAAAGACCAAAATGAGAGAATATTTTCATCTGAAACACGGGAGCACTTTCCCCGACGAATTCGGACGGCGTTCGGCTCGGCTCGTTCGCCGTCACTTCTGGAAGTGAGCAAGGAGAAGCTCCTTCCACGCCGACGTCGCTGTTTCCAAAACCACAACACAGCTGTAAATTGTGCATTCCAACAAACTTACGTGCCAGAAAACGCACACGTGTTGGATTGCCTCTCATAGCCGGAGGAGCTGATGAGTAAAACTAAAAAAAGTGGACTCGGAACGTTGTGGTCAGACCGCAAGGGGCAAAACGACGTCCGTCCCAGCCACTGAAGTGCTCTCGCCTTTCGAGAGGCCTCACCACAAATCCTGCCAAAAAAAGTCGCTGAGTGTTGTTCTTTTTTGTGACGTCTGAAAACCCAAGTTGAAACAGTTGAAATGTGAATTTTGATATTTGCCTTGAAAGTTGCGAAGTGAAGTGGCTGGCGGTCTGCGCAACAAAGTCAACAGATTGGCAGTCGTTGCTAAAGCAGCTCATTCCCTGATTACCGTGTGCACGAATGTGTTGCTGCGTTTTCGTTCTTTTGAAGAAATCTGCGACGCGCTGTTCTTCCGTTTCGTGAACAAACACAACGCTTACAAGTTGCGAAGGCAGACAAACACATAGCTCTCGTTTGTCCGTACAACTTTTGAATACTCACTTCTACCCTTACCAAACTGAAGCGGTGAGGTCCTGGGGGTCAATGGCTTGGATGAGTGCAATCGTCTGGCCATCATGTAAGATTTCATTGAAAAATAAAACAGATTTTGGGCCATCCTGAGGTCATTTCTTTGTGAAATTTAACCATCTCAGGGTTTGTTGAGGGGTTACCCAAGGCCTTCAACTTATATTACAAATTTGGTCACATGACCATATTGGTGTTTCAAAAATACCTGCCAAAAAATGGGCCCATTCATCATTAGACAGCAGGGAGTGATTTGACATCAACCAAACTTTTTGGGATCATTCCTGTGGTCACTCTGAGCAACCCTGAATTGTCAGCATGTAAGTCACATGACTTGGAAGCCATCTTGAATGTTTTCAAAAAAAGAAAAATTCTGGCTACTGCTGAGGTGCATGACTACCTGGAAATAACTCAAACATATTGCCCAGTTTCATTCCAGTTCAACTGGATGCCTTTTTAAAACAAAGTAAGTCATCCAAGATAGCTGCGAGACTGGTGAAACTGTGCAAAAATACTGAATTTTTTGATGTCATGCGAAATTTATGTGAAACTGAATTTTTTGATGCCATATGAGACTGAATATTGAGATGCTGTGTGAGATGGAATTTTTCTTTGTGTGTGAGACTGAAATTGTGGAGTTGTGTGATCCCCCTCCCCACTACAGACACATCTGATCTGATATGACACCCAAAAACTTCTGGACCATTTTTAGATGTCTCCTGTTTGTTCAAAGAACACCACGTTGAAGTTGTGTCATTCTCCATCCTCCCCATATCTCCTCAATTCTGGTTCTCCCTTGTTGTAGGAATCCAGTAAAATGCTGCAGTGTTTGCTCGTACTGGCCGTAAGTCGCACAGGTCTGTTTTGGAGCGCAATGGGACTCGCCTTGAATTTTCACAATCGTAGGCACAAAATCTGAATAGTTAGCAAATCTGAGAAGATCAGTGGAAGATGTTGCAACATGATGGAGTTGTTTCTGCTTGGAAAGGGCGGAACAGAACGGGGAAAAGTGCTTGAGTGGGAAAAGGGTTGAGATTTTGTGCTTGCTTGTGAAAAGAGCCGACCCACCCAAAAGGGACTGTGATTTGAAAATGCCTCGACCGTTCTGAGGCAACTCCAGGCGTGCAGCTGTTGATCTTTCTATTCAGGTGAATAAAAGACACATTCAAGCTGTTTGACTGCAAAAGGCAGGAGTTCGTCGAAAAGACGATGGCCGTGTGCTCAACAGGGTGGTCCTCGCATGAGACCAGGATTCGCCCAACGAATGAAGCCGCTCTGCGAATTGCAATCGCGCTTCCGGAAAAATGATACGGACGCGTACCACCCTGCCCCCGACACCCTGTCCCTGTTTTCAAAATTTGGCAAGATCTGCAAGTTTCTTGTCAGCCCAAGTGTTGGATGAGGTTTCAGCAAAGAGCTGTGAATTTCAGTAAATTGTGCAAATTGTCTGTCAGACAACGTGGTGGCCAGGGGAAACTGTTTTTGCCGATTTGTGCGATTTGCCGAGACGGAAGATTCGGCGTTTTCTGTCGACTGATCGTTCGTTTGTTCGAGATCGAATCAGATTCACAGCTCCAGAAAGATTTCTTTTCCGAAGTTGTCACTGTTGTGTTGCTGTGTCTACACATTGTCCGAACGAGTGCTAGTGGCAAAGAACTTTTGTGCAAGTTTTGCTCATACATACAAGCATTGAAATTTTTATGTCGCTTTCTTTGTAAACAAAAACGGTGGCACTTTTTACCGAAACCGCTTTTTGTGGTATCGTGAGGCTCCACGCTTCCCAACCCCTTCTGATGGGGTATTATTTTAAAATATTCGCCAGCTAATTTTTGTTGGGTTGATGTCTGACGTGACATATCGTTTGAAATTATGAAACGATCCATGAAGTACTCGTATTTTGCTGCGCCATTCGAGCCAGAATTCTCGTTATGGTGGAGACCCCTAGGAACAGCGACGAAAACTGTCTCGTGACGCGTGGATTTGAGTACAACTGCGGTTGGTTTCAGGGGCGTGTGCAAGGAATCAGTGCTGGGCACACACCACCAACCTGATTTTTGTCCTTCGTAAAATTTGATGTCCACGATTCCCACCGTGAAACGTCGATGATTCCGAATCTTTTATCGTTGCTCAGAGCGAAATCTATTGCGTCTCTAGGAACTGGAAACCAGAACTTTCAATGAACCGTTCTTTTCTTTCTAGTTGAGCAACCAAACTTTTGACACAATTCAAGAAAGAAAGAGAACCGAGGTCAACTATTTTCTTTTGGCGTTTGAAAAGTTAAGTGACCGGAACTGAACATTTTCGCCTGAAATTCTGCACCTGGAGAACCGCGGCTTTGAAGCTTGGTGTCTTTTTCGCAGGCGACCGTGCGATCGTGTTCTGCTCATCCTGTATGCCTGCTGAATGATGCGAATTTTTCAACCAAACAAGTCACATTGCAACAGTGAGACAGCACAACACTATCATAAGGGAACGTTCAGTGTTGTCCAAAATCACATTCTTGTCGTTGGTGTGTTCTTTTTCAATCTTCTTTTGTCTCTGCAGCTGCACAACGGGGTCCTTCCCGAGCTGCCCGACACGACCTGTCCCGTCTGCAGGCAGGAGTTGGAGTCGTTCGAGCAGCAGGTGAGGCACATCTCCGACCTGCACCAGGATTTCTGGCAGATCTTCTCGGGCGGTCGGCCGCTCGACGTCTTCATCCGACAACGCGAGATCAAACATCGAGAGAAGCGCTTTACGTGCGACGTCTGCAAGAAGCACTACAGTCACGAGACTGGCTACCTCAAACACATGGCCACACACCCGGAGATGAGCAACCTCAAAATGACCTTCTGGACGTGCCATGTGTGTCAGAAGGTTTTCACCAAGTTATCGTTTCTTGAGAGGCACATGGATATGAAAGCGGACGAAGCCCACAAGCGGGCGCTGGCCGATTACAAGGCTTCGAATCCGAGCAGACTGTGCGAAGCCGTGGCGAGCGCGGCGGCGGCTTCTGCAGCGGCGGCGGCGGCGGGCAGCGCCTCGCAAGCCGCGGAGCTGCAGCCGCCGCCGCCCATCATGGAGAACATCGCCCACTCGACCGAAGCTCCCGACTCCACCACGGGACCCGTGTTTCCAACCGCGAGCAGCGTCGTGGGAACCGGCGGGGCCGGCGGGGCGACGGGCGACATGGCTCGTACGTGGACAGATCAGCAGCAACGCAACTTTGCGGGTTTCAGTCCCCAGTCTGAAAATAAAACACAGATGTCGGTTGTATCGGCACCACAACAAAGCAACCCCAGCGTCGCTACGCACAAAAAGTCCCTTCAGAACGACGCGCAGGCAACGATCACTTTTTGTGGCGTGAGTGCACCTGGTTCGGGCAAAGAAGCGAGACCCCTCTCGGAGCGGAAGAAAGCGCCGCCGCGTAAACACGTCCCTGACAGCAGTTCTGCGACGGCGCAGCAGAAAAGGACCTCTTTGATATTTCCACAGGGACTCAGTTCTGGGACGGTGGGAACTCTGAGCCAGTTTCCCCCGAACACGATCACTCCGACTCAGTTCTCAGACAGCGTGTTTCCCGCTGGGTGCGGTACCTTCCCACCTCCGCTCGGAAACCCACTGGGGCAGCTGGCGCTGCCCGGTGGCCCGGCCATGATGCTGCCGAGTCCCCCGAGGCTGGTCCCGAGGTTCCCCGCGAGATCGGCGGGCATGACTCTCCCGACGACGCTGCCGCCTCGCACGGGCCTCTCCCTCCCGCATGTCCCGCAACCCTCGCGCGATCAAGCCGCTCCGTCAAGCACGTCTCAAAATTGATGACAGTGGCGCATTTACGTGCAGTGGACCCCCAGGAAAGTTTGGCAGAAGACACACTTTGTTTGGTACAGAAGAGGGTTCTGAGCCCTTTACCCTTGGCCTTCTATAGGTTGATCCCAACTTCAAAGAATTTCGTGTTGAATCACTCCCGATTTGGGAGCGACTTCTTGTCCTCCCCCGCATGATCCACCAGCAGCTGTCAGCAGAACCAAAGTTCCAATGTTGGTACGAGGGAGATCCGAATTCTGCGGTTCTTTTTCCTATAACTCCGGTTCATTTTGGGTCTCCTGGTTCCAAATTGCATGTGACCTGGATGACCTTCTTGCAGTTCTTCTGCACCATGTTTGAAGGATCAGAGATCGCAAATGATCGAAGCCTTGACCCATTTATGCACACCTGTCTGGGACTGTGTGCGATTTTACCGCAAGCTCTCTTTTCAGTGGAAGTCAGGCATGTTTTACAGTTTGAAAATTTGGATTTTTGGGTCTGTTTTGTTGTTGTTCGTGCATGTGTTTGTGACAATGGATACCCTGGAAGAACAGAGAAGTGTCATCAAGTTTTTCTTCAAATCTGGGGCCACAACCATGGAATGCTGGCAACAAATGCATCAGGCTTACGGGGACCGGACAGTCACTCCCAAAACAGTGAGGGTGTGGATGAAGAAGTTTGGAAATGGTGTGCAAGGTATGAAAGACAGACCAAGAAGTGGGCATCCCCGGAGTGCCAGATCTCCTGCCAACATCCAGATGGTACTCAACGCAATTCAAGCCAACCGACGCACCACAGTGGAGGAACTGTCTGCTGCAACCAATGTGAGCAAGTCTTCTGTCCACACAATCATCAAGAAAGACATCAAATTCAGTAAACTCGCCCTGAAATTCATGCCATGCCTTCTCACAGATGAACAAAAACAATTCCGAGTGAGGATGTGTGAACTCAACCTTCAAAGCCTCAAAGATGACGACCAATTCCTGTCCAAAATCATCACTGGAGATGAGTCTTGGGTCAGCATTTTTGAGATGGAGCTCAAGGCAAATTCATGGGAGTGGCATCCCAGGGGAGAGAGCACATCAAGACCACTGAAAGCCATCAGAAACAGGTCAGCCAAAAAGGCAATGTTGACTGTGTTTTCGACGAGGATGGACTGGTTTTTTCCAAGTTCTTGCTGCCCAGGGAGACAGTCAATTCTGATTACTATTGTGACATCTAGAGGTCTCTGAAGGAGGACATCAGACGGAAAAGGCCTCATCTTTAGGCCATGGGGGCCAATGGATACTGCACATTTTACCTGCACCATGACAATGCACCCCCCACACTGCAGCAATCACATTAGCTCTCATCAGATCCTCAAACATTGACATGGTACCACACCCTCCCTACTCCCCAGACCTGGCCCCCTGTGACTTCTTCCTCTTCCCAAGGCTGAAGAATGGTCTCAGGGGGCACAGGTTCCAAAATCTCCAAGATCTGAAGACAGCTGTGAGGAGGGAGCTGTGTCACATCGATCCCACTGAGTACCGAGCTGCTCTGCAGACACTACCTGTCCATTGGATGAAGTGCATCAAGGCGGGTGGGGCCTATTTTGAAGGGAGACATTTGGAAATCGACCCCCTTGGTGACCATGAACTGGAGCTGATGGATGATGATGAAGAAGGTTGACTGTTGGACTGTTTGTTTGGCCCATCGCATTGGGCACGCATGCTGGCATGACTTGTTGTGTTTTTGACAAGTTCAGTTGTCTTTGAAATCATTTTTATTGCCTGCAATTATTGATTTATTGATTGATTTGATTGGTCATAAAGTTTCAAGTTGACAGCTGCAACGGTTCTCCTGTTTTCGCACATCGAACCCGACTTTTCGGATCTCCCTCGTATGTGTGTAGATTCTGAACTCGTTTGATTCAGAGATTTTCATTGAATTGGAAATCACACGAAACAAACGGGTGTGTTTCGACGTCTTTGTTGTATTGTCACACGTATCTCTTTCTGCATCAAGTCAAATGTGTTTCATTGTGGAGTCTCTTCGCCATTTACATCGTGTTGCTTGTGGCGAGATGACGATTATAGTTCCAAAAATGCCGCGCTGGGAAGAGCCTTTGAGGTTCACGGAAGGACACAGGTTTTCCAGCTGTGAGACAGCTGTGGAACCTGTCGACATGCACAAAAATTCACAACTTTCACAAGTTCACAAATTTATCTTCGAAACGCTCTCAGCAGCTGTGTTGCGTGTCCAAGACACGCAGAAGAGAGAACGAAGTCAGCGTTGTTTAGTGAGTGTCTCACAACTGCCGTTGGACAATAAATATCAAAATCTAGACTGAGACTTTTTTGGTTTCCCGAGCTGCAAATGCGATTTTTCCGAACCCTCTCCTCCAATCCTACTTTTCGAACAAAAATAGACGTGTTTCGGAGCACGATAAGGTTTCGTTCCGCAGTGAAGCTTCACCAGGCGACGTCGCGGGTTCAGGCTGCGTTTGGTTCAGATGCTCTCAGCCAGACACGGACCCGGGTACGGGACACACGCACCCTCCGCAGCTGATCACAGTTCGCGCACTCGGCAGAACCCGAGCCCGTTTCCACCTGTGCCGTGGAATGTCCAGATCACAGCAGCAGAACTTCAGTTTTGGTTCTGAACTGGGACCAGGACTGCAAATTCAACCAAAGAGCATGTTCGACACAATCTCAAGTGCATTGCAGGGGCCCCACATCTGTTTCCGGTGCTTCGAATTTCACGTTTCTGCAGTGTTCACAGACAGTAATTTTTTGGTCCAGACCCGTAACTTTGTTGTGTTTCAAAACTGCGCGAAGAGATCCAGGTACGCAAACGAGCAAACGATGCCTGTAGGAGGCCAAGGGACAGCGCGAGTCTGTTCCATCTGCGTGCGGGATACGGACTTCCAAACGTGAAAATCCAGGCCTGCGTCACAGCGTCCTGAAGTTTGTTGTGGAAACAGCCAAACCTCGAGCAAACGTCTCGCTGCTATCTGGAGCAAGGGCGATTTGGAACGATACCGATCGGCGGTTTGGAAATGTGAGCCAATTTGCTAAACACGTCAGTGCGAGGCTTCGGATTGTCGTGAGAAGTTTTTTGGGAAATCACCGACTTGTATTTCAATCTGACATGCATGTTCGTGGCGAGATAAAAACTTGATTTGAAAATTTCCAGGCACGTTTCATTGCTCCGGTGTTTTGCAAGTTTCACTTGTCTGTTGTTCTTGCAACGGAAAGAATCAAGAAACGGCGAATTATCTTGTGTCCCCGGCAGTTTTGACGCTGTCGGGCCGAAACACAGCAGCACACCTGTGTTGCGCCCCTTGCTTGGTATATCAGGTGATGTCCCATGTGGTGAAACAAATAATTCATCAGTGCTACTTGCTTCAAAATGTTTGAATTTGGTGCCAAAGTGAAAAATAACCACTTTGACCAGTGTCTGGCAGAATCTTTTCCCTTTTTTGTGACTTTCTCGCTTTTCCCCACATTTCAGAGTTGATCCCCTCCCCAGTCAGCAAAAATTTCTGTCGTCTTTCTGGATTTCTAAGTTTCCGATTTTGAACCCTGTTACGCCTCGTCCCCAAAAGAACACTCTTCTTTGAAATCACACAACTCAGAAATATCCAACAGCTGTCACACCGAGTTACAAGACTCGGGAACACCCCAAGCACGACACGCCTAGCGCGCGGCTGACATTCGACTTGGCAGGCTAGTTTCACTTGATTTGACCAGAACACGTTTGCAAAATTCTGAATATTGCCATTTTAAACCAAACTTGCAACTATGCTGGAATCTCTGACGCCCAGTCGCAGCCGGAAGGTGCTGAAGCGAGTGTGTTGGATCGGACAAAGACAGACTGACATCAACTTGAATTTTTGGAATCACTACTCGATCTAGCAGCATTCGCCCACTCGCATCTGTTGTGGGTCACTCGGTGGGTCTATTCTTTTGGTTTTTGCGGGCCCAACTTTCATTGCGCCTGCCAGGACAATGTTCAACCAGAATAAGTTGAAAATTTCTGTGGACAGGTGTGTGTGTGTGGGGGGGGGGGGTAATGCGGACAATTGAGCGTCAAGATACAGATACAGAGGCAAACCAATATCAGCTCGACCGATACAAATTCTGCAAGGCGGACCAGGAAGCCGGCTATGGCAGACCGAACCAAGTCAACGCGATGATTCACCTGCCTGAGTCACACGAACGACCCAACAATCAGCTGCGGGACACAAAACGTTTCTTTACTTGTCTCTGAATGGAACATTTTCATGACAAGAGTGCACAGCAACTCTGTTCGATGTTGGATCATACAGAGCAAAGACGGTATCTCACAACAATTCACATTCAACACATGAAGCTGCCTCTTCACGGTCCAGACGCCTCCACAACAGGTTGTGTCGAATTGACCTTCTTGCTCCCCTGCAGCTCACGAAATGGTGTCGTCAACCTGTTGTTTCACCTTGTTGAACATCGTGTCCGAGCAAGTGGCTCGCCAGCTAGAAGCCCAAAGCTTCTCACGATCCGCTGCGTCGCTTGCAGAGCGAAACACTTCAGCACAAGACACGCGCGTTCTCGGCGCAGCGGTGCGCACGCGCAACTGCCTCATCCGTCGGCACCGGAAGTCCAAACAATGAGCCTCCATTTCCGCTAAATGTTCAGATCGTCGTCTGGATCCTCTTCATCAAAGTCGTCCACCTCGTCCGGCTGGTAGAAAATCTTCCCTCCGCCGCTGTCCGGTCCCACCTCCCAGGACCTGAGAAGTGGAGAATGGCGATTTTTGGTCACAGCGCAGACAGTGTGTTCTTATCATCAGCAGTCTTGCGTTCGTTTTCTTCGCATTCACACGACAGGATGTTCGCGATCCGAGAAACAGGACAAACAGGAAACTGCACGGGCGTGTCCTTTCTGTTCGGGCAGCACGTGTTGAGGGCTCAATCTGTTTTTCAGTGCGGCAATTAATGTTCAGCCCGATTTGAGCTCCCTTCACAAGGTCTGACAGACAGGATGCACAAAAGGTAGTGGCCAGTTCGTGTTGGTTCTTCGTTTTTATTGAAATAGATACGGAAACTTGTGCTGGACCTCGCAACGCTCAATCGTTCGGTTGCGCTTGGTGATGTTATAGTGCTGGTGTTCTTTTTGTGTGTGTTGACATTATGCTGCCCCTCCCACCCACCCCCACCCCCAAAAAAAGCACAAAACGCAGACCACCACCATCGCGATTGCACTTGGCCCGCAGCTCACCGCGGGTTTACAAGTTGCAACAACAACGAATCCAAGACAACGGAGGTCGAAACACACAGTGGCGCAGCGCAACACAAGTTGCAGTGAAAACCTCATGTCAGCACTGAATTGTTGTCCCAAGTGTGATTTGCAGAGAGACCAGTTTTGACTGAAGCACAGGACAGAAAACATTGCGTGAGGTCGCATCTAAAACCTTCAAACATGTTGAAATTCTGTACTTCTATGGTGACAAAACAGGCAAAACTTACTTGGGATTCTGTTTCACATAAGGGAGCACGACGTTGCTTTTGTCTTCCTTCTCTTTTTCTGTAAGGCTGAGACTAAAAGTCAGATTGGCCGTCGGATCGTTGGCATCGTTCTAAAATGGAACACATCAAGCTCTCCAATTCGTTTCGGAGGTGGTTGGAAAAGTTCGTTGACGCCGATTGAATACGATTTTGCAGTGAACAACGAGTCTTTGCAAGAAATTTTAAAAATTCATTGTTTGCAGCTTCCATTCAAGCAACTTTGAATGAAGTTCCAAGGGACCACACGGATCTCCAAAGAAAGTTCCAACCAAAGGCAGAGAGGCCCCAGCGGAGAGATGCAGATGCAGCTTTATCAAATGACAAGAGTCAAATGAAAACTTTTTTCTCCCTTTCAACTGCTTTGAAAGAAAAAACTTTCAGCTCGAAACTTTCTTTTACCTGGAATCGAAGTAAACTTTTTCTTTGAAGACACTAATGAACATTTCTTGCGCACTTTTTTGACTGATGTTCATATTCGTAGTTTCCCAGATAAAATGGAGAGACAAAAAAGTTCCGAAACTTTTTGCTCAAAAAATATGAAATGACGTGAAAGTTTTTTTCTCAATACAAAGTTGAGCTGAATAGTGAAGAATGAGAAATTGAAAATAACACAATGTGTTTTCTTCACTAGATCTGGCATTCTGAAGCAAAAAAGCTCTGTGCAAGGCACGCGTAATTTCTCACGAAGAACGCCCCATTTCGTGAATTGCTTCTCAATTTTGAATTGTTCAATGGATCATGCTACAGTGTTGTTGGAAATTTTTGACTTGTGCTGAATCTCTTTCAGATTCAGACACTAGTTCGACAGGCTCGTCAAGGGTTCAACTGAGGAGACACAAACTGCTGTCACCGTTGTCGTTGTTTGTCGAACGCTGACGTTTTCCTCGCAGGCGACAATCGCCCAGTTTCGTCCGAATCGTATCTGGTCGCTCTGAAACGTCATGAAACACATCAAAAGTTCCTCTACGCGAATGCTGACAGCAAAAAAAATGCGTTGGATAAATCAACACAAAAACCTTCACACCATGTTTTGTCTCTATGTGATAATTTTGGTTCAAATGGTGCGCATTTTTCGCGAAAAAATTGTCCACGAGTTTCAGCCGCACAAAAAACGACCGCACGCCTCTGCACTTGCGAACAGCAAGTCACCTCAATTCTTTCATCTGTCTGGAAATCTAATTGTGGGAACAATCGTTGTGAATATTCAACAATTCTTCAAGAAAGGTGGGAATTTATTTCAAAACAACTGCCAAAGTTGAAGAGGAGCAAGCAAATCCCCACGAGACTTTCACACTTTTGGCCCACCTGCCCAAAACTTTTTTTCCTGTTGTCTCCTTCTCCTTCGGGAACAGACAGACTGAAGTTCGAGACCAACTGATGAACGCTCACCGATTTGACGACTTTGCCTGATTTTCTTTTGTGCAGCGCGCGGCAGGTGAGGTGGAAGTGTTGTTGAGTTGGTGGCGCCACCGTGAGGACGCAGGACGAAGCGTGCTCGAGCAGCGCAACGCTCTCCGCGCTGTGCACGTCGGCGTGAAGCAGCGCGACGACCTGCCGCACGTCCGCGCCGCCTGCAACGCGCCCAGAGAACAACACTAAAGGCGCCGCAACCGCGTTCGTCTTTCACAAAAAGGGCAAAGGGACAGAAAGCAAACTGTTCTGGGTGTCTGCTATTGCATTCTACGCCCCGGACCTCTGCAACACGAGGAAGGTGTCATACAATGCTCAAGCCCGTCTCCCGAGCAAAACCATTTCCCAACAACTCCTGCGATGGTGAGCTTCCGCTTTTCGTTTTTCAGACACCTTGTTCAGGCCGACAAAGCTGAGATCGCCGCCATTTTTCCCAAATGGTTCAAGGATCCAGCCTCAACCCTGTGGTGAATCCCGTGAATCCCACGGCACCTCCAAATGCAAACAACCTGCACAGAAACATGAAAAACTGCCGAACCACAACACAGAGGAAATACTGCGTGTTCCTCAAACCAGCACAAACACACCTTTCCGATCTCAACTTGCACCGGTCGGTCTTCTGAAACATAAATTTTCCTTGTTTGCGATCTTGAAGGTTTCCAGAAAACAAATTCAAAAGCTTTTGTCGGAATATTTTTTGCGTCAAAAATATGCAAGGTTTGGACGTCAGGCATTCTTCGAGATAAATCTTGATCAGCCAAATGTTTTCCACCTCAAGAAAGCTTTGTCGTGCTTTTTTTGTTGTCCGTGATTCTCGGTTCACATTCAATATCCTCTCATTTCCAGGCAAAGGAAAAAAGTGAAATTGAAATTTTACTCCACAAAAAGTTTCAAATGAGAAACATTAGATTACCACGCAAAAAATATGAAAAAGAAAAGAAAAACCTGGTGAAGTTTCAGTTTTCACCTGCAAACGACACAAACTTTGTGGGTTGTGTGATAGCCTTTGTCTTGTCACACTTTTGAAGAGATTCTAATGTTTTGAACTGGGCTTGCGCTACTCATAATCTACGAATAGTAACAATCAAATGCACAGGGTGTTCTGGCGGACGCAACATAACTTGACGTTCTTCACATGCACTCACTCTGCAAGGTCCAGGCAAATGGCTCATGTAATTACGTACGAGTAAGTACACGACTGACAAGCTTTTGAAACGTTTCCTGGTGCTCACTGAGCTTTGTAATCTTTACGAGGATGGCACCCTGGCATGCAGCGAGAAAGAAGTGCTTGTACATGAATCTTTGCACCGTAAAGTCCACCAAAGCACACTTTATCCGAACAGTAATTACAAGGCATGGACGCTAGCGCCCTGACAAGGCACCGTCTATCACCCTCGCCCCTTGAGACTGTACCCGATGTACCGGGCAAAAAGTGAGCATTGAGATTCTAATTTATTTGCCGTGGCTCCCTCCAGGTCTCCCAGGTCAAAAAAATTTGTCACCCTGTCAGACTTTTCACAGCCGTTAAAGCTTGTTCAGATTGTCCTTCTCAGAAAAAGTGATGAAGGCTTCGCATTAATTGCTGTCGATGAGAACTTTGGTGTGAGGTTGGAAAAAGGCACGCCCAACAAGTGACAAAAATAATTTTCTTTCAAAGCAATTAGTTTTCCACTTTTTGTCAACAACGTTAATGTACTTGAAATTCACTTGTGGTGAGGTGAACCACAATTTATCAAGTCTGTGCAGTAAAGTACAGTCCGTCCCTCACCTCACAGAAACTTTTGAGTTGAGTCCAGCTCCAATGCTGCAGATTACCTCTCTGCACGAACTGAGTTGTGCGCCGCACGAAGTTGGATGAAGAAACCTTTCTGTCTTCGTGCAACAATCAAGTGCTGATCAAAAACCCGCGAAAATTACAGCCACATCTGACATCTGTCTCCACATCATATGCGCACAGGAAGCGACATAAATTTGACTCGAAATACGTGATTTCTCGAACTTTAGGGGTGGAAGGCAATGCAACAGGTGCTCGTTTTCAAAGGCGCGGAAGCAGAATCCACAAAAAAGTTCGAAACAAGCTGTTTTTCAAATGAGTTACAACCACCAATTCCAAAGATTTTTTTCTTGCGCGTTTGTGTGTCTGTGTGTGTTTTTTGTTTCTGTTTTCCGAATTGCTTTGAAAGAAAATGCAAAACAAGACTTTCAAGTGGAATATCAGCCGCTCGCCAGCTTAGTCGCCTGGCACAATCATTCAAAGTGGAAATTTTTCAGTGACACATCAGCTTCCAAATTACTTGAAAAGTTTCTCAGATAAAGCGCTCCTTGGAGCCATTTGAGAGCCTCTGATGTGGAGGGGGGATAACCCAGAAAGTCAGAAATCTAGAAAAATAAAACCTGAAATTTCTGACTTTCCAGATATTTTTGCATCTGGAGGAGGGGGGCAACCCGGAAAGTTGGAAATCAAAAAATTCCAACTTTCCACATTGCCCCCAACTTTTCAGATATTTTTGCACCCGGGTAACCCAGAAAGTTGGAAATATATAAACCCAGACATTTCGACTTTCCAGATTTCTGTATTGCTGCCCCTGACTTTCCATATTTTCTGTGCTCAGGGTAACCTGGCAAGTTTGAAATCTGGAAAAGTGGAATTTTCGGACTTTCCAGAATTTTTTGCACCCCAAGGGTGGGGGTGGTAGGGAGGACGGAAAGCGTAACCCGTAAGCACATCCAGGCGAATACAGGGGCAAAACAATATCAACCTTCGCGGCTGGTGATGAACGTGCATCCCAAATCGTACGTAGTTCTGTTTGCCTTGAACAAAACCTACAAAATCAGTCCGTGAACAACTGCATTCGGGAAAAGAAGCCTGCGGCAAGATGAGAGGAAAGAAAAGGGAAGCTGTTTCATAAAGTTTGTGTGTGCGAGCAAAGTTTTCGTGGGTACTTACCGTGTGACAGATGGGAAAGTTTGTGCAGCATCTGGCAGACTGGTGGGATTCCTCTTCGGAATATCACATTGCTGACATTGTCTATAACAACGCCCAATTTTTGCACCCCTGAAGCGTTACCTGGAAACAGAGTCAGAACAATATCTGATTTAGTGCTGTCCAAAAAAGCACACCGTGCAACAGAAGGAAATCCCATAAATTACCCTTCTCTTCATGTTCTGTTCACCTTGAAGTCTTTTTCTCGAATCTCATACGCGATGGTGTCTGTCACATATTCGCGTTCACACTTTTTCTTCCATTTGAGAGGGCAAAAATGTGGAATGTCAATCTCTACACCAGCGCTACATCTCCAAAAAGTTCGTTTCATTCACAATTCAACTTCTGCAACTGCTACTTGCAAAAGCAACGCGTGCCGCACAAGTTGTGCGTACGCCCGTGAGCAAAAAGAATAGTTTTTTTGCAACAAAGTAAATTCTCTTGGTAATTAACCTCCACCCTGCATCTCATCTGAAAACTTTTTCGTGTCGCCGATTCTGACAAGTCTGTTTTTTGCTCTCGTACCTTGTAGCAAATTGCAAACTTTTTCAATCAAAACTTTTTCAACTTCAAAAAGTTCTCTTGAGGTGAGCTCGGAACACGAGTGAAATGAGAATGAAGGAAACGGTTGTCCCAGAACATTTTTGGTCACAGAAACAACGAAACTCCGAGCCTCAAAGCGAGAAAAGACTGCAAAGCGAGAAAGGATTGCTCGGCAGTCAAACCGCAATTTCGATTCACGTTTCAAAAGTTCGCTGGAACTTACACGTTTGTCTGGACACTTTTCTTGAGCATCATTTACTTCTTTCTGTGTTTGTAATCTTCACTGGCTTCGTTTTCTTTCCGCAGTTTTTTCCCTGGATGATTAATTTTTGCGGATTACACAGCAACGCAGCGAACAAACCCGTCACGAGTGAAAGATGCGATGAAATGTCATCGTCCAATGAGACGGTCCCGCCATCTTCTGGCTCCTTCCATCGCAAAGGATCAGATACCACGTCGTGAACAGTCACACTGCAGAAAAGAAGTCAGACCCTTCTTCTTTTCCAGAAAGACTTCATATAAACAAGTAAGTCCGGTGAACGGACCCGGATGATGGTCGCGTCACTTCTGTCAGCCTTTTCCGGGTTAGGGGTG
>JAAUXT010012639.1_pt1 | contig 27513 bp, 22 predicted proteins | sample 7278171 | NCBI WGS metagenome assembly JAAUXT01 (sample SAMN14350112, study PRJNA611818) | marine sediment metagenome | isolation source: surface marine sediment (1.8m) | place: French Polynesia: Moorea | collected 2018-08
AAAAATGACCCTGGTTGATTTTCACCATATTGAGTTACCCCCCCCCCCCAAAAATCAACAGGACAAAGAGGAGAAGGCCTCCATTGCCGCATCTCCCACCGATGTGAAGCCACAAAAACCCGCCAAGCCGGCCGCCTCCCCTGCTGCTGCCGCCGCCGCCCACCCCGCCCAGACCTCCACCCCGCAGAGCGCGGCGTCGCAGCCGGCGTCAGGATACCCAGCAGCGGCGCCAGCGGCGTACCCATTCCCGCAGGACTTGCCTCAGGTGAGGGGCCGCCACACTCGGGTTTCATTCTTGGCAGAGTCTGGCAGCAAAATTTTTTGTCTGAACAAACGCAGCTGATACAAAACTGACGAAGCACAACACACGTCTCAATTGTCGGGCTTCGTGTTTTCTTTTCAAGCCAATGATGGCACAACCTGGCGTCCAACCCATGATGGCGCCACCAATGATGGCTTCCGGTCCTCACCCCTCCGTCTTTCAAGGTACGACAAGAGTTTGGTGAGCGCAACAGTTCTCTGAGATTGGTGCAAGGTTTTGATGTGAAACGTTGATTACTTGCCCTCTGTAAATTGTTGGATGTTATTCAGGAGTTCCGGCAGCTTCTCAGCTTGCGGTGTATCAGTCTCCGCAGCAGTTCCAGCAGGTTGGTTGTTCTACGCTTGACTGAACACTTTCGTGATCTTTTGCAAGCGTTTTGCACAGTTTATCCCATTTTGACGGCTTTCTTGCAGCAATTCCAGCCACCAGTGTACCAAGCACCTGCAGGTGAGTGCACTGGCTTCAACGATGTTTTCAAGCCCGCGGTTTTCAGCGATCCACAGGCTTGGTCCAGTGACGATTGTAAGGGTGTATGCAGTGGGCAGGGCAGGAAGAAGAGATAGCTTCAGGCCAGAGTCCTTCTGACACCGCCGCTCCCCCCCCCCCCACCCGGTGTATGATGACAGCATCAGGCCATACACCGCATAACCGCGGGCTTTCTGAGCTTGGTCTTCTTGTTCATCCGTGCCGAGTGAGTCCAATCACGAGTTGTGACTTCAGGCTCCGCTTTGGGGAGGGGTGGGGAGAACACGTGGCTTTGGGACAGATGACCCTCCCCTTAAATTTTGTCCCCGTAAGAACCAGTGTGCGCTTCGGGACGGCGCGTTTTTGCACGAACAAGTTCCTGTGTCCTTTATTGAACCTTGTTTGGCTTGTTTTACACGGTTGTCTGTTTCTTCTTCAGCAGCCCCCAGCACGAACAGCGAATCTAGTCTTCCAGTATTACTCACCGAGAGTCGGTCCCACAACACGGAGGTCCGACTCGCCATCACCAAGGTTCAGGACAAACTGGACTCCGTGTCACAAAAGGTAAGGTGTGTGGGGGTGTAGGGGTGTGTGGGTGGGTGTGGTGTGTGTATGTGTGTGTGTGTGTGTGTATTGAAGATGCTTGAAACCTGACCTGTGTGTGACCGTGCCTCCAATGCAACAAAAGTCAAAGTTGTGTCTCTCTTGCTGCAGATTGACCACGCTTTTGGAGGAGGGCTTGGGTTGAATCCGACTATGGAAGCCGGTGTTCTGATGCACAATATTCAACGGATCATTCAGGTAACTTGTTGAAACGACCTGTGGTCAGGGCGAACCCATTTATGAAGCAACTGGGAATTGATTCTGAATTTATCGTGGTTTTTTGCAGGAAAATGAAAGAATGAAGAAGGAAATTTTCGAGAAAAGTGCCAAGAACGAAGCCCTGAACGAGAAAATTGCAGAATTGCTTTCGCGAAACCAACAGTGAGTTCGAAAATTTCAGACTCTCTCCTTGTGAAGTTCTGCTCAATATCAGTTCTGTCAAAATACTCAAATCAAACCGCGTAAAACATTTACAGGTACGTGGAACAAAGTCACGTTCTCTTGGAGCAAAGAAGCGACGCTCTGAAAACAACTGCCGCGAGTTCACAAGCCAAAGTGCTGACATTGGAGCAAGAAAAGGTGCGGACAATTTTCGTATGTCATTCTGCTGTTGGATTTGTTCCCAGACTTGAAGTGTCTTTGAAGTGGAAATAACACGACACAACAATTTTGATAATTCTGACGATTCCAGGTGCAATTAGCAACTGAACTCTCCGCCACCACCGCGAAACTAACCACACTTCAACTGGAGGTGACGAACATGAACAAACGCGAGGCGGAGCTCCAGAAGCAGTTCGATTTGGCCACGAGCTCGGGCACTCAGAACAAACACGAGATCACCGAACTCAAGTCGCAAAATACTGGTGAGAGCAACTCGGCAAGAAAGACGCGAAAAGAAAATACAATCGTCTTTTTCTGTCATACCACCACGAAAATAATGTTTGGTCTGTGTTTAGATTTGGAAAACCAAGTGTCGGAACTGTCAGCTTCTTTGAAAACCGAGCGACACGGAAGAAAAAGTGGAGAAAGTAAAATTGTGGCTCTCGAGGAAGAAGTTGCTGAACTCAAATCAACAAACAGCAACTTGGAGAAGGTGAGGCCAAACAATTTCGCTCCTTCTGCTCTTTTTTTTTTGTCACGCATTTACTGAAGTTTGTCATTCGATGGAGCCCTGGGAAAACGTTTGCGTCGCGGATTTTCCAGGCTGTCGCAGATCGGAAGAAACGAGCTCAACACGAAAAGGAACAGCTGGAAAATGAGCTGGAGGAGCTGAAAGCTCATAACGAGGTTCGGACAAATTCGAGTCGTCCATTGGTGTTTCCTTTGTGGAACACCAGAGCACTTTGATTTGGCAATGTGCGCGTGTCTTGCAGAAAGAGGTCACGGAACTGAAGGACCGCATCAGGCGGATGAAGACTTCTTCCGACACCGCTGCCGCCGAACAGGTGTCCCACATCGAGAAAGAACTGGAAAACACGTGGCAAGAGAAGCTGGATCGCATGCTGGCGTCTGCGAACGATCGTCATCAAAGAGCGATGGCCGACGTCCAGGAAGAAAAGGCTGCACTGGAGGCAAAAGTGCGGGACTTGCAGGAAAAGGCAAGATTGTGGCTGTTGAAAGCTTGCATGATGTGGAAAGCAATTTTCTCTTGAGGTGGTCAAGAATTTGTATTCTTGTTTTCAGTTCGCTGAATTCCGGAACAGTCGTGGCGACTCGGAGAGGGAGAAAATGGTGCTGCAAGAGGAACTGGAAGAAATGAAAATTTGGAAAACAAAGGTCTGCATTTCCTTGAGGTTCCAGATGACACTCAAGATTTGAAAGAAAATTTATGGGATTTAGTTTTGGCTTTGACTGTTGAAAACGATTTCTTTGCTGTCGTTTTTTCCACAGTACGAAAATTTGCGGATCCAAGCAACAACAATGAAAGACAGGTACGAAGAGAGAATTCAAGAAGTGGAGGGTGAGAAGAACTCAGTCGACAAGAAGCGGGAAGAACTGGTGGAGAGGGTGGGGCAGCTGCAGATCGCGGTGCAGAAGGCGGAGCTGCAGGCGAGAACAGCCGCAGCAGCAGGAGGAGGGGAAGGGTCTCCTGCAGCCAACCCACCGTCGGTGTCTGCTGAGGTGAGTCCTCGATGTCAAACGACTCGCTCCGGGGTTGGTGAAGATTGGGCATCTCTGTTAAATTTGAAGAGCGAACGTGCACACCGGATGACTTCACTCTTCTGTTGAAGGTCAAGAAAATCATGAATAGCGTGTATCAACAAATGCGACTTGAGTTCGAGCCTCAAGAATCTTACCAGGGGTCAGACATTCACGGAGTAATCCTGTCGACTGTCAAGGTCAGTGGTCGCTTTTCTTCGGTCATCGGTGGGGCGTCACTTTTTGTGTCCCGTCAAACAGGGAGTGGTTCAGTATAGAATCTGACCAAAAAGTAAAAGTTCACAGGGACCAGGCGAATTGCTGTTTTCTTCCTCCGCATTGGCTGTTTTGGCTGTTTTTGTTGACTTTTGTTCAATTGTAAAGGACGTGACGTTGAAAATGCTGAACACGAAGAAGGAGGAGGTGCAGAAGGAGGAGGAGGAGGAAGGTGAGGCTGCGGTGTTGCAGACAACATCGAGCAGTGTGTCGTCTTGTTTGGATTTGTTTTCTTGCTCGTCATATTATCTCTGAGACAAGAGTGCATTTTGTTCTTCGTGGTGAAGTTTGTAATCGTCCTTGAATGACGAAAGATGTGATGGTAGATCTTTGGAAAAGTTTATCCGTGAACATACTGTTTACTGCCTGTAAATCTTCGCGCATGCGCTGGACTAAGTTGTTTGTGCAACTCGTTTCGAAAAACGCGAATGTCCTCAGAGAGCGAAGCCGAGGATGAAGAAGAGGACGCATCTCTGGAGCCCACCAAGGAACCAGAAGGTCAGAAGTCAGCTGCACAAGACAACGCTTCAAAGTCAACTCCACAAGACAACGCTTCAAAGTTAACTCCACAAGACAACACGCCGAAGTCAACTCCACAAGACAACACGCCGAAGTCAACTCAACAAGACAACACGCCGAAATCAACTCCACAAGACCACACCTCAACGCCTCCAACACCTCTTCAAGACTCCGCGTCACAGGAAACTTCCGAGCAGAAAGTGGTGAAAGCAGAAAAAAGTGAACTGACAAACATTCCGCCCGAAGAACTTGCCGCAAGCAAAAGTGATGTTGTGACAGAGAAAAAGGAGGAGGTGGCGAGTGCTGAAGAAGAGCAGAAGGAAAATGTTGAATCCGCGAAACAAAAGGAGTCAGAAGCCGAAGCAGCAGAGACTGGCGAAGCAAAGACCGACTCGTCCGCAGATGTCAGCAAAACAGATTCGACGCCAGTGCCCCTTGACGTGGAATCGAAGCAAGACGCTCCAGAAAATCTGTCCGACCCTGCGGTGTCCGACGAGGGAAAAGATCCCCTGAACGCCAGTGCTGTCAGTGGTGAGCCTCTTTCCTGTTCAATTCTTGCACATTTCGTTCTCACAGAATTGTGCGAAGCTGGATTGAATCTTTTTTTTCCAAAACTCTGATTGACTCCGGTTAAGTGGTGGATTTGGCTGTTCGTGTTTCAGTGTTGTGCGTGAAAAAAGTTCTTGTCAGTGGTTCCATCTTTGTTCATCTGAAGTGGTGACACAAAAGACCTGAGAACAGAATATTGTTTCTGACGGAGAAACTGAGTGGTTCGCTTTCGGGCAAATTCTCAGTGAAGAAAAGTCCCGGTGCCCATTCCTTGACAAATTATTTTCTTCACAGTTGCACTTGGCGCCGAAATGTGACTGAATGGGGGCCCTTTTGAAGGCAACTAGAGCTTATCGAGCCTGCGGTGTGTCCTTGAAAGAAAATCCCCCAGAAGATATTTATTGTCTCTATTGTGCCACCTCACTGATGGAGAGCTTGAATGCGGTGCTGAGACGATGCTCGCACATGGGCCACCGCATGGCCCGTCATCTGCTTGGCCGATTTAGTTCAGTGTGCCACAGTCTAGTGATCAAGCGTCTATTCCAACTGTCGTCCTGATCGTAGCTCTGTTCTGTTTTGTAACTTCCGCAGACGGAGAAGTTGAGGAAACGGTGGAAGGAACTGTTGCAGCCATGAGTGAAGGTCCACCGAGGAAAGTGAAGAGATTGTCCGGTAAGTCGTCTTTTCGTCTTTCGCGCCTGAGAGCTCTTCACTTCACACCGGGTCAACCCGTAGACGGTGGAAATTTTTCAAGAACGCGGGAAAACGTTTTGTTCAAAAGTCAGTCTGGTTTTGGTCAAAAGATGCGTGAAAATCAGTCATGAATTTGCAAGTGCTTTGTCTTTCTCCTTCCCATTCGCCTTTTTGGATGATTTTGTGGATTTGTTTGTTTGATTGCTTCCTTGATGATTGTGTCTTCAAAATCACCCGACCATTGTTGATTTCAAAAGGCTTTGCAACCCTTCACAATTCAGCAATCACTTTCACAGTGAGACTCTTTCTTGAATGCTCACCCACCGAATTGCCTCGAATGAAGAGGATCCGAAAATGAATAATTTCGTGTGTCGTAAAGCGCTCAGCGCAATGCTGGTTGCTAATTGATTGCAGTGAAAGTTTCTGGAGATTTTGATCTCATGGAGGTTGAGGAAGTTTGAGATTGATTTGGATCTCGTTCAGATCACGTGTTTTCTTGTCTCTCTTTTTGTTTCGCCGACTTTATCTGGCCCTTGAGAAGTCCAAGGAGTCATCCTGTCGCGTTTGTCCAAATTGTTTTCCAACTAAATTGGAGTGTCAGAGCAGAAAGCACGGCTTATCTTTCACCCGGTAAAGGCTTCTATTGTGACCAGGCACCGTGGCAACTGAATGGGAGCGAGGGTTGAGGATCGAGGGACAACTCGTAATTCGCACCTTCCAATTTTCCCTTTCAATTTGCGATCCTTCGGCTTGGATGAACTGTAATCTCACGTTTTGCTTTGCTTGGGAACTTCTGACACAGATCCCAGTGCTTTGTAAAGAGCGGGCTCCTTGAGCAACTCTTGAACGTTCTGCACTCAGAGTCTTTTTAGATTGTTTCATCAAATTGCCACTGATCAGGTCGAATCAGGTGTCAGATGAGGTTTACTTGAAGTACATATGATTGAGCTTGAAGTTGCCAACCTGCTCCAACCTGTCCTAACCTGCGAATACCCCAACTCGGGGTGCTTCAGACTAGGCTAAAAAGTTCACCCGTGTGGAAATGGCAAATTCAAGGGAAAAGGGGCCAGCCCAAACAGTCCGAATTATCCGAGTCAGGGTGTGCCGAATTCAACGAGATCGAGTTGGCCGTACTCACTCACACCACTTCTCTTCTCTCCACATCAGAGCCGGAGGAGGTGGTGGAAGAGGCGATCGTGGCCAGCAGCAGCACCCCGGCCGGGGACAGGGGCAACACGAGATACTCTAAAGAGTTGGACAAGCTAGGTAAAGCCACGTTTTTCTTGAGAAATAAAGAGAAGAATCCTTTCGTTCATGTTTTGATGTGAGATTGTTGCAGAGAATGATGATGTTTCTTTTCCACAGCTCAAGAAAAAGACAAAAAGGCCAGTCCAGAGAAAAACAGAGAACTCGACATTGATGGTAGGTAAACCCTTGTTGTTGGCTCTTTGAACATCTCCATCAAATGTGCTTGTTGGAATGACACACAATTTTTAAGCGTGTGGTCCCGAAGGGTCTCGACCACACCCTTAGTGTAATCACCATCAGTCTGTATGTGTGTGTGTGTGTGTGTTGTGTGTGTGTGCAAAATGCTCCCACCCCCACCCCCCAGGGTTGGGAGCATTTTTCAAAAATGGGTTCAAAATGATCAAAAATGGGTTCAAAATGATCAGTGATGATCGCTGACCCTTTTTGGAAAAATGCTCCCAACCCCTGGGAGCATTACTGAAAAAATGCTCCCAACCCCTGGGAGCATCACTGGAAAAATGCTCCCAACCCCTTCAGTCAAATGACTTAAAAAATGGTCAGTGATCATCCCGAACCATTTTTGAAAATGTGGTCCTGCCCTCCCCCCCCCCAGGTCAGGACCATTTTTCAAAAAATTTTCAAAATTGTCATATCTTGCTTCACACTGGGATTCAGAGCCATGCACAGAGTATTGAGGGTGCTGTGGCTGCTGGAAAAGTTCATTTGTCTATCAAATCTATAGAAAAGATGTTCATTTTGGCCCATATCTTGGAAACCGAGTACTTTTTCAAAAGTCAGTCAAATGACTTTAAAAATTATCAGTGATCATCCCCAATGCCAGAATGTCAGAACTTGAGAGTGTTCAGGAACTGCGAAACACTTGTATGGACCACACGCTTTTTATGCGTAGCATTCTTGTTTCCCCACAATGCATTCTGCTTGATCTTTTTGTGGACATTATCCTGCTTGTGTAGACAAGTTGCTCAGCTAAGATCGTGCGAATCAGAAGCTGCTTGCAGCTGATTGGGCAAAGTTTTGTTGATTCTAAGTTCCTGCGCTTGCTACTGTTGGAGAATCATGTTGAGTACTTGTGTCAAGTCTGATTGGATGTCAACTCGGTGATCAATTGTTCACAGCCGTGGAAGCGTTGATTATCCCCGAGACAAGCACGCCCGCAGGGGACAAGGGCAACCCCGCGAAAACTAAGGAGCTCGACAAGCTCGGTAAGAAGTTTGTTCAGGAATCTGGGTTTTCATGGTACGGTGTGCGTGGTAATCTTGTGGTTGTGGTTGGTGCCTTCTCGTTCGTTTTCACTTGGAGCACGATCATTCCAACACGTGGAAACGAACGGGCTTTCCGTATGTCGTAATCAGTTGCAGTGTGTGTGTGTGTGTGTGTGTGTGTGTGCGTGTGCGTGTGTGCACGTGTGTGAGTGTGCTTGTACACTGCGGTTCTGTGACTGCGCTACGCGAACGGCCACAAACCTTAGCAAGCCAACGCCACCACAAATTCTCTGTCGATTGAAAGCACACGACAGCACCCTCAACACCCCGTGAAATTTTAATTATTGACATTGCGTCTGTGTTGCAGTTCTTGGTTCTGGTCCCTTTCATTCCCTTTTTGGCCACGTGTTTCTCGGACTAAAACCTCAACACTCAGTGTGGGCTATTGTCTTTGCCCTTCGTCAAAGTGGTGAAAAGTTGATCGCCTTTCACCCAAACATTCGTTGGGGGAATGATTGGACTGGTCCCTCACAACATGGAGCTCAGTTTCCCTGTGTTTTTCTTGAAACCGGTTTGGTGTCACGTTTTTCTTTGGACTGCGCGAATAGCGTTTGTATTTTATTTTGGGTTTCAGAGAAAAGAAAAGAGGTTGTGGAGGAAGTCATCAAGCCGTCTCGTAGTGAAGCCCTGGGCGACACGGGCAATCCTGCCGTAACGAAGGAGCTGGATAGAAAAGGTGAGCAACGTGGTCTCGTGCCGGGGTTGAGTATGACGGGTTTGTGAGACAGAGACAACGGTCTTGAAGATGAAGTCTTTGCTGTTCAGTGTTTTTACACACGCCGAACGAATGTAGACAGACACCCCACCCCCACCCCCACTTTCAGAATTTGGCAAATCCGACCAGGCCAAGTCTTGGCGTGTGTCGATTCGGCCAATTTGCCCGAGTCGACGGTTCGGCGTGTGCTCTTCCTGCATCAGAGTATCAGTATGACGAGCAGTACAGTTTGTCAACATACGAAGAAATTGTGCGTTGTTTTGACAACAGACGAGGAACAAGATGAGGATGAGGCACCTGTGGTCGCTGTGTCCGACGAACTTGCAACTGCGAAAACGGAAAAGAAAGACGAAAATGTTTCTGAGGCACAACCAGCTCTGAACGTGGAAGAAAACACTGAACATGAAGAAGCAAACGGAACTCCCGAACAAACACCAGACGAAGTTGAAGCCACACGGGAGAGAGACAAGAACAGTACGGAGGCTGAAGACCTCGATGAAGAAGAAACAGATCCCTTCGCTGATGCGGATGACAACGATGAGTTCTTCAAACCTGCGCAGCCTGTTGATGCTGAAGAGGAAGAAGCCGATGATGATGAGGAGGAGCAGAAGGAGGAGGCCTGGGAGGAGGTGCACGCAGAGCTGCAAGAAACTGAAGGTTTGTCCTGTGAGCAGTGCACTGTTGGTAGTTTTGCATGTTCATTTGCACGATGTTGAGTTATTTTTTTGATCCGATGGACCTTTTAGCACCTTTCAAGCACTCCAGATGTTGCTGACATTGAAGGTCATTGTGTGATTTCAACTCGTTTGTGGTATTCTGATTGTAGTGCGCACTTTCACCTGCTTGTCACTGAAATTATCACTGTCTTGTTGCAGTTTTAAGTCTCACTTTTGCAGGAAATTTTGTTTTGAAGTGTCAATGCACTCACTGAAACCTACATTTCTTGGTGAAGGTGATTTTATCCAACACAAGCACTGTACCTCCAAGCATGATTCTTGTGTGATTTCTTTCACTTTACTTTCTTTGTGTCCCGTTTTACATCTTCGTTGCCGTTGGCGGAATGTGATGCTCCAAGCAAGAAGGATCAAGTCGTGGGACAAAATTCATGCGGACATTTGTCTGGATACCACAAGCTCATTGATTGATTTCGATCTTCTCAATAATTATCCTCCTTCCTCCCTCCCTTCCTTCCTTCCCTCCCACCATAAACTGTAAAAAGAACCAACCTTCAATTCCTTTTCATGTGAAATAAAATTTTGCCGGTTTTTCGAATGCTCCTCTTTTTCCGGAAGTTGGCCGGTGTCCCCTGTTCAAAAACAAAATTTTGTCAACTACACTACATTGTGTCTCCCTTTACAGGATTTGTCAGTGTGTTTGTGGCATTCAGACTCATGATGTGCATCTTGCTCCAACTTTTGTATCTGTGCGGTCAGAAAATGCAGTGTGAGTACCATGGAGGTTACGAACACCTCCCTCCAACATATTTAGCCAATTCGCAGTCTCGCTCATTTCAAACGTATTTCTGAAAAAAAACCCATTCCTGTGCCAATGCGGATTTCACCTCTTACATGGGATGTTTCCGACGAGGACAGCTGTGTTCTTTTTCTTGACAAAACAGATCTGTCACCGAGCAAATTTGTTGCTTTGCAGCGCTGCCTCAATTTTCAGACATCGACCGAGGGACAAAGGGAACGGGAACAATTCTTCGCATTTGCCAATCATGAGTAGAGTCTTGAATTCATCACAGGAAGATCCTTGCTGAAGCATCTAATGTCGCCTTTGCTTCTAACCAGACGCAGCTGCAGCCATAGTAAAGTCCGTGGCCAACACAGACGAAGAAACGCACGTCAAAACCCTCCTCTTTTCTTCACAGATGTCTGATCGTAAGTATCACGACATGGTGTGCCACCTGCATGGTGTAAAGTGTTGTACGCTGTTCTGGTGCTTGTTTCTGTCGTATAACAATTCAATCTCTGACAAATTTTCAGTTGGTTCCCAGAGGAACAAATTGGGCAGACTTCATCAAAGTATTGTTTTCAGCGTCCGTTTGATTCTCCCGCTGTGCAGAGTCTTTGCGTACCAGACTGACCACAAATTTCTCGGCGAAAATGTTCAAGATTCGCACCAGTTGGATTTTGCGACCCTCCTCCCTGATGGCCATCGTCCCCACGATCACAAGCTGGCTGGCGGAAAAGCTTTCTTTTGTTTTATTTGCAAGAAATTTCCTTGTTGTTTTCATTGACTGCAACAGCTGTCTTTGTCCAGATTCCGTGCTGATCCAAACAGAAATTTGGTTTGGGGATTTCTTTCCCATTGTTGCAGAAACTACGGCAGCACGAAAATGCCGCTTTGAATGAGAGAACCTTCATTGAAAGTTGACACGTGAAAAAGTCTTCTATTTTATGTGCCTCTCTGTTTTGTTTCGCACTCTGGTGTTTCCACATCTGGAACAGAGTTCCAGCGTTAGGTGACGCCAGAGCGACGGATTGTCTTGATCGCACCGCCTGTCTTCATGCAGATCGAGCAGGAAAATCAGACCCACGGCGCATCCCTTTCAAACATTTTTCGAACCACTTGTGCTGTTGACTTTTGCAGCTTCGGAGAAGAAAGAAGAAAAGTCTGAGAAGAAGGCGACGAAGAGAGCTGCAGACTCCGATGATGTGAGTACGGTGCCCGTTGTTTGTTTGCCTTCACTTCTCGGAAATTTCGCAGATGTCGAACTTCACCGGTGAACCAGAAATTAGAAACATTTTCAAGATTTGCTCGTGAGGCGTTGGCGATCACCCCTCATCACCACCTTGGGGGGGGGGGGGATGCCGGGAATTGATCAGTAGCCTCACCCACATCACCACCCAATGACTCTCCACTCAGTAGCGATCACACGGTGGCGCTTGCGTTCTTGGTGACGCACCTGCGTGGTCAATGCGCTACATTTTGTTCGTGAACAAGAATTGATTTCCTGATCAAGTGATAACCCGAGGCATTTGCCTGTTTCTCATGTGATGTTTGCAGGTGTGCTGAAGTCTTCTGTTGATAAAATGATTTTGTTTCCACAGGATTTCAAAGACAAACCTCCGCCTCTGTTCGCAGATGATGATGACGACGACGATCTGGATTGGTTGAGCTGATTGTAATCACGTGGCTCAGAGATCAGCCAATCATATCAGGGCCCGCGCCGCGGACAAAATGATCCGCACCGCCACCCAGTGGCGTGTCTCGTGGCGAGTCGCAAGGGACAAGAGCTTGTTGAGAAAGCTCCGCACACACTTTCATTTCCTGTTGTTTCAACTTTGTTTGTTTGTGATTCAGGTTGTCCGGACCAAGTTTTGACCTGACCTGGCCGGCTAACCGAGTAGTTTGTAAGACTTCGTCGCTGTGCTGCCGGCTGAAGGCACCCGACCTGCTTGTGCTGTTTGGTTTGTTCTTGTGAGTGTCATTGTTTCTTGTCTGCGAGTTCCACTGTGCACGTTCAAAAATACTCTGGTATGTGTTGACCTTTATTCGCTTTGGCACGACAATAATGTTTGGATTAAAAACATCGCTGTGATTGTGATGCGTCCCTTCTGCGATGGTGAGTTTCGGTGTCGATCGTGGTGTCACTTCTTGGTGCCATTGGCGTGTTTGCGTGCCATTGCTTTCCGATGAACGGTGTGAAATTTGCTCAATAAGACTGTTCTTTTGGGACAACTTCTTTTCGGTGGAAAACAATTGGCTTTGAAGAAAGTGGGAATTCCTAACATTTTGTTTCTGAGTGCTGTGTCCGCAGGTCAAACGTCTTGTTTTGTTGAAACTCAAACTTGAAACGTGGTGCTTGTGTGTCTACCCTCCTCCCGCACACACACACCGTCACCGTAGTACTCGAATGTTGAAGTGATAAGCGAGTTTGGTGCTACCATTTCTTCAATATCAACACAATCTCTTCATCCACCGTGTTGTACCATAAATGTGACTTACTTTGGTGAATTCGAAGCAGCGAATGTGATTTTACGCTGCTGTACAGGCCAATATCGCTTCCCTCGAGTCGCGTTTCAGAAACAGAGACGTGGGTTCGTTGCCATTCCTATAAACTTGCGCTTTTATTGTTCTGGGTGAAAACGTCATCAGAATTTCCACTGCTGTACATGTCTTGCGAAAACTTAAAGTCTGGTGTTTGAGAAATGTCAACTTTTCTTTTGCGGATTGCGCACTTCGCTTCCGAGTGCTCGATTTTCACATTCCACTGAATTTCGCTGTGCACCGTCTGTGCAGTCACAACTGTTTGAAATCGTTAAGTATTGAGAATAACACAATCCAGAAACACTTGCAACGTTGTCTTCTTGCAGTGTTAGTCCAAAGCAATCTTGAATTTTTTGCGGTTCCGAAGAGCGCACAACTTGGATTTGCTTCGGGAGGGGGGCGCCCTTCAACCACCGGTGGAGTCCTTTCCATCCCTGTGCACATGGTCAACAGAAATGCCTGTTGCCCCGCCATCCGCAAGACCAGGGTGCTGATCAAACGAAAAATGTTTCAATCTGAGGGTCAGGCAGACCGCAGAAGGACCCCGCCCCTTCTGCAGCGCACACCACGTGTTGATTGTTGTCACTGCGCGTCACGTGGCCTCTGCGGCTGCGCAGCGCGAAACGCGGCAAAATTTGTCCGACTTTTGCGACGGACGCGACGCGCGTCGGGCGAGAGCAATGGAGACACACAAACTTCAAATATTTGTGGTCACACAAGCGCCATGCCAGCATAGTTGCGTCTCTAAAATCACACATTTCATTCCCTTCAGGCCACTGATTGGTACTGACTCGTCAGGGAGTGCTCGTGAATGAAGGGAAGAGCAAGAGATCTCAAGATCCAGAGATCGGTGCAAGATGGATCCAGAGACTGATGCAACGGGTCGTTCCTGTTTCGTGATCGATTTCGATCAGCAGGGGATGAGTGGAGGGAGAAGTTTGCAGGACGCCTTTCTTCAGTACAAACACAGGCGACAGGTAAGTGACCGTTCGTCGACACCAAAAATTGCGAAAATGATCGGTGTCCAAAATCCAGTTCAAACGCGCACGTGACCTCAGATCCGGAGTCAGATCCAGATCTGTCAGAAAGACAGAATTCAACTGGAGATCTGACAGAGGGTCTTTCAGACTTGCTGGTCGATTTTCGCGGGGCAATGAATCCGATCTAGATCTACTCTTGACAATCCCAGAGTCTTGGCCCTGAAAAGAAACCTCTCTTCTCCACACCCTCCTCAGTCCGAGCCAGAGATCCGTCTTCGCTGCCCAATTTAGATATAGGTATCGAGAACTCAACCCAATCCTTTTACCCCTACCGACCCACCCGCCGCCTCAGAGAAATCCGTCCACGCTGACGTGTCCACCAGCTGAGCAGGCGATTGGTGTCCCCACCCCCCTTCCCCAAGAAAAGCGGGCTCGTCGAGTTCGGATCAATTTGATCATAGTCGGCTGTGTTCAAAACAAAGCTGCAAGAACGCGCAATGTTCTTTTATTTTCTCTTGTATATCGGGGTTTTAATTTGCGTGATTAGTGATGAGTATCCAGAATCGTGCCCAAACGCACTCGTAGTTGAGATGGCACCACTGGACCGTTCGGGCTCCGTTGTAATTTCCTGGGGCGCGAAATTCTTTTCTTGCTTCGAAGGACCAAAGTTCACGAGCGCGATGACTCACACAAAGAAACAGTACACTCAGTACGTCTCGAACAATCGTCCTTTTGTTTTGTGAAGGAAAGTGCCTCGACGTTTTCCCTCGCGACACGTCGGCCTTGGCGGCACCTGTAATTACAATGTTCAGCGTCAATCAGGAGCTCATCAATTCTGGTGTAATGTCGTTGGCGGTGGACGATTGTGCCGCTGTACTGAGTTGTACTGGGCCATGTTCTACCTCCAGGCTATGTTTCGTTCAATTATATCTGCCCTTGTTTTTCTGGCAACACACTTCTTTTTGCGTTCATTCACCCAGGGATAATTGTGCTTCATGTCGCTTCCAAAGGTTTTGAGAGTGTGGGAAAATGCACCGAAGAATGAAGTGAAGCGTGCGCACACAGCAACTGTTGTCAGCCAATGCTTGAAATTGGGACAAGAAAACGAGGGATTGAGGGGCGTTTTCAAAAGCAGCAAACTCGCCCGTTTGTTTGTTCTTTCTGATCGGAACTGTTCTGGGCCCTTCTTTTGTACGTGAAATCTGATTGGAAAATTCCGACATTTTACCAACATAGTGACGTCGAGATGGTGTGATCCACAGCGAAGCTTGATGCGGCAGCGACTTCTCTGCAGCAGCGGAAAACACTGAAACGAACTTGGAAGCGGTGCTGATGAGTGGGACTCCCTTTGGAAAGACGCATGGACGCAGCGTGCTGGACGACAAAAAAAAAATCTCTCCGTAACTGGCAGTGTTTACGCAGTTGCCAAGGGAAACCGCAGTGTGTTGATATGGACCTGAGCAGTTGTTGTGGCAACATCACATTCCTTGCCTGCTCTCCATCCCGAGTTGAGGGAAAGTTGGTCTTGTTCGTGGTGTCGCTCACGATTTTGTCTTTTTCCCCATTGCCTCTGAAAGTGAACAGGTTTACTGGTTTCAATTGGAAAGAGCAGGATCATTGCTACTTCTATGGGTCTGGTGGTCACAGGGAGCCAACCAGGAGAAGCTGGCAAAAGGCTCAAGTTTTGGCACCAAGGTGAAGCTGGACAACAACTCGACGAAGTTGTTTCAATGACATCAGGTTGACGTGAAAAATAACATTCTTGAAGTTCATCAGTCTTTATTTCCCAACACAATGAAACTTTGTCAGCTGGGAAAAACGAATCTGACTGATTCATTGCTGGCTTTTGTCGGGGCACAGGTTATCAGTTTGCTTTCCTCGCAGCTGTGCCAATCATGAAATATTTCAGAATATGCAGAGTTTTTGCGGCTGGGTTGCCGCACGTAAATTATTTCTGTGATGCGTCTGAAACAGCTGCGAATCACTGAAAATTGAAGACACCAGTCCGACATCGATCGAGATTTAGTTTGATAGTGGAAAAACCACTGAATTTCTTTTCGCCGACACGGAGTGGTCTGCGGTTCTGTGTGCAACAAAAATGCTGATCACCAGGTTTGAAGCAAAACCTCAGTCGTGGGGTTGTTCACAATCGGCTTCAAACCTGAGAAAAAAAGAAGTTGAGAAACGATGGTTGAAGAACACTTGAGGGAAATATGAACTCAGTGCAACACTCGTTCTATTACTGAGTATTTGCTGGGAGTGGCAACTCTGTTTGCCTGCAGGAGCAGGTTTTGTGCGGAAGTGAGCTACTTTGGTGTGTTTTGTACGTTTAATTTGTGGAAGTTGCTGGTCTCAATCCACCAGAAAAGTTCCAACCGGGTGTTGATGTACCGTGGATCTGGACTTTATTATACTTCTTGTCGCCGAATACGTGCGAATACTATGTGTGGTACATACACACACACACACACACACACACACACACACACACACACACACACACAGAGTTGAGCCACAATCACGCGGTGGTGATTCATTTTGGGTTCGGTTGTCAATTCTTTTGGCACTTTTTGTACGACTCCGTGTGGCTTGGTGTTGCGTGTTTGCCGGCGTTGAACACTACAGGCCGAGAGCTCAACCCACATACCTGTTTTGTAGGTCAGAGGGTGGGGCTGCGATCTGTCGAGCCCCATTTATTTGCGTCAGCAGGCCGCATTTGGGCTAGACAGTGCAAAGGCCACCTAGACGGCATTTAGCTCGTTTCTCTGCCGATGATTGCTGCCAGTGTGCGATTTTACAGAGCCGCGTGAAGCATTGAACTCTGATTGGCCGGCAAGTACTCACTCAGGCATTGTCTCCGCCGCACAGCGATGGTGCTGGCTCACTCTGCTGCTCGGAGGTTGCTGGCGTTGTGGGTTCACCAACGTTTGCGTTACGTTCACTCTCACATGATGTTCAGTCGAAGAAAAGCTTCGTAACAGAGGGATTTTCGCAACAGGCATCGTGGTTCGTGTAGGCTCAAACAATTAACTTGGGCTCAGGGATCAAGTTCCGTAAACATTTTAGCGTTGGTGTGAGCAATTGACTTTTGATACGGGACGCTCAAACTATTTTCCGATTGGTGCGCACTGGCGGCAATTGAAGTGTTTGAAGGATTGAGAGGCGAAGTCAATTAACCGAGATCTACCTCGCAAGATGTGTTTTTCTTGCCACGAGTTGTGCGGAAAGGTGGTCGATATATTTAACAGTGTGAAAATCAATGCTGCAACACTGTAGCGTATGTGGTGCCCACAATTTTCGTTACAGCACAATATTCTTGAGTGCAGAAGCAGGCAGTCTGCTGTGAGCTACAGACGAACAACACAGCACCATATGTATGGAACAACAAAGAGAATAAATAGACTCGATATTGATTACCAATTAATGTTGATTGAACCACACATGCATCGCTAAGCTGGAGGAGGGAGGGTGGTGGTGGCATATCGCAGGCAACCAATTTGGCTCGCGAATCACAAAGCGATGAGGACCGGTGCGCTTGCGCCGCGCCGCCGCCGACTGCGTGTTGGAGGGAAAGAAGCACTGAGACGCACCCAGCTCCGCCCGCCGCCGCTCCAGCATTGTTTGGATGTCGTGGAAACAGGTCAACAAAAGCGGGGAGGGAGGAAAGCTGTGGATGATCAAAGCCGTTGCATGTCGCGAAGCAAGTTGGGCAGCCATGCAGCATTCGTCAACCACTCCGCATACTCGCACAGTGCCTCGTCGTGCTGTCATCATCGGCTTCAGCAAAGCAGCGACAAACACAAAACAGTGCGTCACGAAGGAAGCAAAAAAGAAAAGCCGACTGTGGTACAGATGCCTGAAGGAGCTCGCACTGACGACGGAACATTCATTGCTGGCAGTTTTCCACACAGCGAAGGAGAACATCTGGCTTCAAACCACCTTCCACTTATTCCCGTCAACAGAGCAGTAAAAATTTGGATCAGTGATCAGGTTGGATACCTTCAGGATTTCAACACTTTTGGGTATTCATAGCGATTCAAATTATACCTATTCTGTTTGAAGGGATTTTTGGGCATTTGGATGCTTCGTACAAGGCACAGTGCCATGTGTACTGGTTAGCATACCACGCCACCTGGATGTGTCGCCACGGAGAGTCGCTCAAGCGTTACGGCGGAACCACCGAGGGACGCGAACCCCGCGCTCGCTCTCTCGCCGCCTTATTGGAGGTAGGCGGCTGGTAATGGAACTCTTCCAACCCCGGCAAGTCCATTAAACTCTCATTCTGCTTGTGTCACGTCGGCACGCCGGCCGTGTCTTGTGAGCGGCGTCTTCACGGTTTGTAGAGATTTGGAGTGAGTCAGGTAAGGTAAGTGCTGCGTAGTTTGGTACTTTTTCCGAGTGATAGAGCGCTTTGGGGTGTAGAAGGCCACACAGGCTATTTCTCCAACGACGACAGAATTACCTGAGGATCAGAGGTTAACAGTAGACGCACAAAAGAGGCACTAACTTTTGAGAGTTGGGACGATCATTTTGGTGCTTGGGTTCTGGAGTGTGTGATGTTTCGAGTCTTTCTCACCACACTTCTCGTAGATTTATTTGGCCCCGATAGTGTTGGTTTGCATTTGTTTTCCGTATGTATGGCGGGAAAACTTGACGATGAACAAGTCAGGTTGAAATAGTGGGACACAATGACATCCTTCTCTCACCTGGAAAGTTCACCTGGAGCTCACTGGCTTCCTCGTTGTGTGTTCCTGGCTCATTCATTTCGAGCGAGTTTTATCGCCTGTGATTTACTGCCTTTGTGAAAACATGGACTTCAAATATTTACAAGTTACACCAACGATTCGCGTGGTTTGGTGATGGATTGACCGAATTAGATAACGGCTGCGGTGAGAGCGCGCTCTCAGGACCACTTCAGGTGTGCGTTGACCTGAAATCCATGCCAGATGACATTTTTTTCTGTGACACAAGGCCGAGCGCGTGTGCTGGTGGAGATCAAAAGAACACTTGGATCACACGTCCTTTGATCGTTGATCCCTGACACGTTATCCTTGTCCACATATTTTGGATCTCGGTATGTCCCTATCTCTTGACCAGTGGTCTATGAATGGGCAACAGGACATGGCAAAACACGTGGTGGCGTCAAATTCGGTCTGAATTGGAATAAAATGTCAGCGTGAAAATAATGTGCGGGCGGCTGACACGCTGATTCGGATCCACCTGCTTCTATGGGTCTAATTTGGTCGGGTACGGGACTTGATTGATGGAACTGATGCTACATTTGTCGTTATGGGATTTGTGGTTGTATCCGAAGTGCTCAAATGCAGCGTACAACTTCAGCTTTTGGTAAAGCTATATTTGGTTTGTATCGATTGGGTAATTGAGTCTGAGAGCACCAGGAATGGTAGGACACTGCAGTTTTGAGTTCCCCAGTTGTCGAAAATCATCGTATCAGTCGATGCGTCTTCAGTGCGAAGCCCAATTGCGCACAAAGTCAGAAATTTTTGTCTCACCGTGGTGATCAGCATTTGTCTCTTCAGTTTGGTCTCCACATTGGTCTTGATTGCTGAGTGAAGTGAGGAAATGGGGCCAGTGTTCGTTGGCTTGTTTGAGGGTGGGGTGGCGAGAGAACAAGCCGACTCCTGAGTCTTGTGTGAGTTCTGGACCCATTATGCCAATCATTTTCGTGCTGCAGAAAGGGAGAAATCAGTCAGGTGAGATACTTGAGCAACAGTTATCTGTTGGGGAAGCTACGAATTCCGACTTCTTACCGTTTGTTCCGCTGCCATGCCAGTTTCATTCGTTTCAGTCAGTTTTCTTTATCTCTTATCTCCAGATCTGAAGGCGTTTCTTGGATGAAAGTGCTCTCTCCCTCTCTCGCTCAGTTGAAGTTCGTACCAATAAGAGGCCAGTGGTGATGTTGGCAGTATCGAAGTGATGCTTACACCTGGTGTATTGGGTGCACATATTTTTGAGGACCCAACTGGCAGCCACCCAAAACCCAAATTGTTGCCAAGTCCAACACTCAAGGCTCACTTTGTAGGAATATTGCATTGGATCGTCTGCTGTATCGAACTCTGGTAAGGGTTCAATATCACTCCTGGGCTTTCACAATTATGATGTGAAGTTGGAAATTCTTTTGTTGGAATTGAGGTGGTGAGTTTTGAGCTTGTATCAATTGGAAAGAGCAACTGTGAATCTGAAGCGAACCTCACAGAGTTCGAGTCGTGTGGGCAGAACTTTAGCTTCTGTTTGTAACCTTTGTGCGTCCATTCCGGCAAGTGGATCCAGGTCAGGCGACAGCGGAGTCAGGGGGTGCAAAGGTAGCGATCGTCCAGTTGGCGCAGCGTTATTGGTGCGGGATTCATTCGGTCATTCCCGGTAGTCTTCCAAACCCTGCACTTCCTGATTGAACCCAACTTTTCTCGGCTTTTGCGGATAAAACGCAAGTAGTGCAAATCGATTACGTGATATTAGCGACGTAAAACTAGATTGCTTGACAGATGTGATTCGATAAAATCGATCCTCTCATACGACATCAGAGTGAGTGAGATGTAATTCCATCCGTGTTCGAACCGGTGGCACTGAAAAGGATGTTGCTCCCCACACAGCTGACATACTTGTTGACTTAATCTTGGGTTGTTTCAGCCGAGGCGGGGGATGATTGACTGAAAGGCGACACCTGCTTCTGCGAGGTTTGTCACTGTCAACTCGCGAGGTAGGATTAGAGTAATGTGATTCCATTTGCACACAAGTTGGGTACACACGACGAAATGCAGCTCTGGAGCACAGGTGAGTGAGTGAGTTACGGGAAACCCCTCGCTTCCTGTCGATACCGCAGAGCATGTGACTAAATATGGCTGCGGACTGCCACATCAAACACATGGTGTTGTTGTACAGTGCCGGCGGTGCGACCGACGTGGATAAAAGGAAAGCCAGGCGACTAATTTACTACTTACAAAAAATAGCGTGACAGAGACCATCAGGAGAACACAGGCAAAGGTCAACTTCGCTCAGGTGAGACGGACGGGCCTGACTCGGTTACACTGGCGGCGGCGGCTCTGTCTCTGCTTTGTCGCCGCACGAACCGACGCCAGTCACGGGGAGTGCAGGACACAAAGACGGAAACCTTTCCCACAGGATACTACGTTATTTGGTACACCAACCAAAGTTTGATATACTCCACAAAAGCATCGCCGGACTACACATCGAATGTGAGTAACAAAGTATGCATTGCTTGGCTTTTCAACCACCAACCTACATCACTTGATGTGCCTTGAAAACCCTGGACACTTGCGGAAGTTGACATGGATTACTCCAACAGGTACCGCGCCCTTGATACATTGCATGAATGAGCCGCGCTTACACCACAGGCCTTTGAAAATCATCTCTTCACGGCCACGGCTGCTGCTGATGTGGTGTTCTACCATCACCTCCACTTCTGCTTGGTTACATCAGTTTTCCACTGCTTTTGGTGCTAACCGTTCACAAACCATTTGGCCACAACGGTTCTGGAAGGATGCTGGCGGCAGAGGCAAAGGCATCGTCTCCCAAAAAAACTGCTTGAATGTGGAATGACTCAACTTGTCAAAGCAATGACTGGAAGTTACGACTTGACCTGAACTCTCTACCTGCTGCTGCCACTGCTGCTGTTTTTTGCTACTCATACCGCCTACTTTTACTACGAAAGTGGCTTTGTGTTGGTTTGCGACTACCACTACTCAAGGCGCTGAAGACCTCCGAGTGACTCGCTGATGTGTGATGGGCCCTGAACATGGGTGTCGTTGGAGCCAACCACACATCAGAGGGAACGACACAAAAAAAGATCGGTCACAAACGAATGATACCATTTCGCGGGTTCTGAGGGCATCTTACCTAACAGCATTAGACTTGTATTTGCAAACTCTAATACTGTCAGGTAAAGATGTCTGGAGAGTCTGACTGTCATCACGACTACATTGAAATGACCGGCTTGGCAAAAGGAGGAAAAAGGCAGAGATGAGTGGAAGGATTGAGCAGTCATTAGATGATTGAATGTAAAAGTGGTGCTGGATTTGCATATTTATTTTGCCAGTCATGTTGCGGGTATTTTTTTCCAAACCCATTCAATCCTTTTTGCTTTTCCGACCTGTGATGCTGCATTGTGGGAACGTGTTTGTTTGTCTCTTCACCGTGGTAACTGTTTTCTGTGAATGTCCTCACACGTCCATAACTTTTCCAGGGGCGCTCTTTTCCAACGTGCTTGTGTTTTTGGTTTCCCTTGGTTATTTTTTGTCCGTGCTTGTAGGGGAAGTAAGTGTGCTTGAATCCAGCTGTACCGCTGAAAGGTTGAAAGACTCCACCATCATGCAAAGTGCAAATTCGCTGCTCAGGGTGATAGATCGACGTTCGACAGTTGCTTCACATGAGGCAAAGGAGGCTGTGCGTCATGGAATTGAAAAAGAAAAAAAGCGAGGCTGCATCATGAACATTTGCTGATGAAGGAACGCAGAGCTACGCAATGTAGCCACACGCACTTCAGAAACTTGACTGTGGTCTTGACATGAATATGACTTGACCTGTATTGTTTGGCAACGAGAGCAGGTGTGTTCGTCCACAACCCACTGCAGGCTAACTCCGACGTGCGTGTTGCTCAAGTGACGCGCCATGTTTGATTTTAGCTGGGAAGTGTCACAACGTTCTGCTGTCTTTGCGCAAACAACAGAAAAGTTTCTGGACGTGGCACTGACAACACGGTTCCCTTGGCAACATTTCTCAAATGCGTAAGAACAGGTTGGAGGATCCAAAGAAAAACATCTTTGAGGCCAACTGGTTGCTGGATTGTGACTGGGAGGATACATACAAACATCAACTGCAGTGTTGGAGTGTGCCTGAAGGAGTAACCAACATTGAAGATTCACGTCGTGCAGTTTGAAAAAAATCGAAAAGAAGCTTACTTTTGATGGAACACCCCACAAGGAACTAGTACACCTCTTTGGCACTGTTACAGACGCATACCTCTCTTGGTTGCACTTGGTTGACGCCCTTTTCTCCACAGGTTTCGGCTCCGGTAGTTAGCCACGGGGAATCCTATGCATATTTGAGCAACCCAGATAACACAAATGTGCGGTGTATTTTGCAGCGTAAAAATACCCTGTTTAAATTTGCAAATCATGCTTTTCAGAGAGCGCGGGTTTGTGAAGCGGACATCATTTCAGCCACTACACACCCCTGTTATGCACTTTAATTTGTTCCATATTTGTATTTTGAAATTGTTCTCGCCATTTGTGTGACATGCAAAAAGTGATTATTGGCATTTGTACAGTGTGCACTTGTTAAACCTCACTTGAATATCCTCTTTTTGCAAAGCAATTCGTTGGGAAACTTGTCGGCTGTGCACATTGAAATGAAATGTGGTGGCTCCAAAATTTTATGCAGCTGAGTCCACAATTGTGTTTGTGCGATGTGTTTTGATCAATAGTAAGCTGATTCTTTCACCTCGAAATAAATGTGTCATTTATCGAAATGTGGTGCTTTTGTGTTTACTCTTCGAAACTTGCGAGAAAAAACCCACCAGACGAAGGTGTGGTGATGGGCAGACATTTTGGCCTTTGCATTGCAAGCCAAACCGACAAATGTTGTGGAAGAACAAAGAAAGATGTTCGGTGTGTTCCGGTCTGAAAGCAAACTTCGTTTAGAATCAGACTGTCTGGTTTGGCGCCGAATTGTCGATCGAACCAAAAACAGAACTCGATGCGCAGAAATACTGAAGATTGGTGGGGGGGGGGGGCTGAATTCTGAATACGGCTGCGCCTCTCACTTCTGGAATTGTGACCGCACCTCTCTCAACGGTACGACTTGTAATCAAAGCCAAAATGTCTCGGAAAGTCCCATGAAGCAATTGGAGGTGTGAAGTTCAGTTTCGAAAAGGCCTCAGAAACTGCAGGAATCTGTTTCAATGTGGTGTGGGTGGGGTCCCCGTCGTGGGTTTGTGTGAAGTGTTTTCGGTCAACCGCAACGTGTTGCGTACCTGGGAACAAACGCGGAAATGAGTGGTGGTTGTTCTTGACACCTGGACACAAGATCAGACATTCCGAGGTGCAGATTTGGTGGGGTTCAGTGAAAACTGCGCGGCAGATTCTGTGATGCGTTGTCAAAAACTCCCCGTTTGTTGAGAAGTCAAGACAGGTTCTTGAAGTCAAAACAAGGACAACAGGAATCGTCATGTTGAGCTCGAACCATGTGGACGAGACGTAGCATTTGTGAGGGAACAAAAGCGACAGTTGTCCTCTTGTGGTGGTGGTGGGGGGGTCTGCGTCGAAGGTGGTCTGAGCGAAATTCCCGTCAAACTTTTAGACTTGACAACGACCTGGTTGAGTTTGATGGATCGAGTGAGTTGTGCGAAAGGTGGCTCAAGGGCTTCTGTCTGACAAGTGTAGAAACATCCACCAGATCGAGATGTGCAGTGCGAGCCAAGGTTGTTTTGATGGTTTATTTTCACAGATGGCTGCCGATTAAGTCCTTCTGTCGGTGAATAAGAAATAGAGCCGCACTTCTCACAAAGTTTTTGCATGTTACTCGTCTCGCTTCCAGGAGATCCTTGTGTGCTGACGTTTGTTGCAATTGAAAACTTCTTCGGGAGTGACAGAAGAGACATGTGTTTTGACTTTTCCAATCTTCCAGGCCTGACTCTGGTCAAATGACTGGCGTGACGCATCGCTGCGTTGTGCAGGGAAACAGGGGGACCATTGGGTGTTCCGCAAATACGGACATCAACTCCTTCAACTGGGAGCGATCTGGAAGGAACGAGTGCACAGTGGTCCTGCCACAGGTGCAATGCTGGTGTGCTCGGCGCTGAAATGAGAAACATCAACAAGGAAAAGGAAGGAAGAGTGAACAGGTGGTTGACGCTCTCTGGGAGATTCGGAAGCCCAGAAGTCGGTCGAATTGTTGCACAAGATGTACGGTGGTAAAAACACGTGTCGCTGGTCAAGGAGAAGCAAGGCCTTGCACAACGTGGAGGCAGGAAAGGGAAGAGAATGGTGGAGGCAGGAAAAGGAAGAGAAGATGTGTTGATGTCCGTGTCCGCCGATTTGTGTCATATCTGAGTCGGGGCGGAAGTTCTTGGCGCTGACTTGGCTCATCGGCACAATTTGTTGTCAGCGTTGCATTCAACATGTGCAGTGCCTCACGGATCTCGAAGAGAAGCGGATGTTCCTTTGAGTCAATTTTGAAGTCACACGTGCGGGATTGGCCCCCCGGAACAAACTGCATTGTGTACCGGGGGGAAGTACCAAAAGGGTTCTTGTGAACACCTGTGCTCCCATGGCAACAAGAATTTTGACGGGGATGTGAAAACACGTGAACCTTTTTGGGGATTCCAAAGTTGGCTTTCGTGATCCCTCGCCGCCTTTTTGGGCTGAAAGAACATTGGAACCAACGTAAATGAAACTAGACACCCGCCCCTGAGGCGCGTCTTCTCACTGACGAGTGTTCTTGTTCTGATGTAATCATCTTCAGAGGTTGCGGTGTTTTTTCGAGTCGCGTCAGAACGCGATCATCGCTACCGCATGTCTGTTTGAAGCTCACAGGAAGTCTGCTGTTTTTTCTGAAAATAAAACAAAAAGTGGTGGCAGTTAGCTGCTATTTCGGGTTGAGGAGAGCACTGAAGGGTACATTTTTTGAAAGCATTCGAAATTTCCTGCTTGAAAGATATGCGGAGTAGCATGTCGTCGTGGAATAGGGCCCACTGTTTGTCCGGGATATTGTGTCAGGCTGAAGGCATGATCTGCATAAAGGACAAAAGGTGCGCGCTGCGTCGTGGCACTGTCAAAAGAGGACGAGATTTGTTACAGTTTCACCCGCATTTGCATGTCCAACCCTCATGTCCGATCTGCACACTGCCCACGCAGCCGAGGTGACCGCTACAGGCTTACACGCACCGCGAATTGACTCGAGCCGTGACTGTGTCCATTCCTTCTGGTAAATTCTGGCTGGGTGCATTTTGCCTCGTGAAAACTTTTCCCAAACCTTTGTTGCAGACTTCCTCACCTGGGGCTGTGAGTGAGCGAGCGAGCAGTGGCTTTGAAAAAAGTTGGCGTCGTCGTCGCAAGGTGTTGGTTGCATTGAGTGGGGAGTTCTGGGCGGGAGGCGAGTGGAGTGATCCGTCACTGTCGTCGCGCGGAGCATTGACGGGACCTCGCCTCCGGTCGCTCATATTAATATGCTGCGTGCCATGAATGACCCGATTTTACCTTTGAGGGGATAGCTTTGCAGTGATGTATTGTCAAAGCATGTGCTTTATTTATGTAATGTTGCTGTGCATTTTAACGACAGCATGATGAGCGGGGTTGGGTTTCTGTTTGAATTGGTCTGAATCAATAGCAGGAGAAAACGTGCACTCCAGCGCGGAAAGGAAAGGAAGAGAGCCTTTTAGTCCGAGGAGTCGTTTTGCGGTGTTCTCTGTGTTTCAGCATTTTGATCGATTCGCTTTTGGATTTGATAATGGACGCCCAAGTTTTCCCGGCAAAGGTAGCGTCCCGCGGGGAGCTTGGCGTCGCGATCGTATTTTGCGTCATGCAGAGTTTTGAAATTGTGTGCTGCACTCTCTGATACTTTTCTTACCGTGGTTCGGTGACCCGCTTCTTCAGTGTGTTTCTTGTGGGAGTTCGTGCAAAGTGTTCAAGGTACCGTGAAGCATGAAATTATCGGGCCACATCTTCTGAAAGAGGTTCGGGTGAACACAGAGCGTGGCTGCCGCCAGGACGCGGCAAAATTGGCAAGACTCATCTTGGCGAGTTGTGTGTGAGATGAAGCTTCCGTTCAGCCCCTCTGAAGGACTATACCTCATCATTAACCTGTCCACTTGTCACTATCGCATCCTTTTCACAATTGCCCGGTGCCTGGCAACAGTCACCCTCGGTGACCACATTCTTCGCGGATGTTTCGAGTTTTGAAATGTTTGATTGAGGGTGATCGCTGAAAGCCGTTCATTTCAGAAACTCTCGCTCTTTTGTATTGTGGGTGTTTTTGCAGCGCATTCTTTCAAAATCAGTGGCAAGTGAAAGTACATTCACACCACTTGGTCGGTTCACATCCAATATGCAGAAATTGTTGAGGTTTTGTTTGATCCAACTCAGAGCTTATTTTATTTGCTCCAGAGAAGTCGTCTCAATACGAGCTTCTGACGAAAAGCAAAAAGGGGGTAAAATGGCAAGGGGCAAACCGAATTTTTTTCTTGAAGAAAAACTGTAATCAGAAGTGTATGTGCAAACATACGAAAACGAATACGTATATCTGCGCTTGCCACAGTATGGTACATGTAAACTGTACAAAAGTGGGTGTGTTTCTCTTCTTCCCATTGTCGTCACCGCGTGTAATATTTGCTTATACTTCCACTCATACAAAGTGCACAATGCTGCATACTTCACTCCCACACTATACGTTCAAGTTTTTTGCAAGTCGGCCTCAAATAAGGCAGTGTGTTTTGACCCTCATACGCTCGGTGTTTGATAATGGCAACTGTGGTTTGGTCGCTTCGGGATGGTGAGTCATCGCAGTGTGAACCTCGTGTGTTCGATATATTATTTATCGCTATGTGAGATAACACACACGTTGGACTTGACTTTTCCGATCTACGAGGATCTATCATTTAAATGTTAGATTCTTCATGTTCTTTCGATCGGTCAGCGCGATTCCTTCTCTGTTGCGATTACCTCACAGACTACACATTCGGCTCGACTGCGA
>JAAUXT010115775.1_pt1 | contig 27513 bp, 27 predicted proteins | sample 7278171 | NCBI WGS metagenome assembly JAAUXT01 (sample SAMN14350112, study PRJNA611818) | marine sediment metagenome | isolation source: surface marine sediment (1.8m) | place: French Polynesia: Moorea | collected 2018-08
ACGCAATAATGGCGCACATCGTTTTTATATGTTCTCTTTTCCGGATGCAAGGAAAGTTCACAACCGACTGCGATGGATCGGTAAGACACGAAAAATGGCAGGAACCAGCGAGAACTCTTTCAATGGCTCTTACCGCGTACAGCCGCCTGTATGGAGTGTTCTTGGACTGGGCAAATGTTTGCCCAGAGACAAGAAGCTCAACAGCTTTATCCCTGAAGGATTCGTAGGAGATCCAGGCTGGAAGAACAACTCTTCTGTTTTGCTTTCAGCTCACATGAAAAGATGCACTGACCGTGGCTCTTTCTGTTTCAGGTCGACAACGACACACTGCTGCCGTGGGCGGGCAGTCTGAAGGAACTGGATCTATCTCACTCGGGAATCGCACCCAAACAGCTTCACAAATTGTTCCAAGGACTCAGCAATTCATCTCTCGGTAAGTAAACCAGTCCAAACTAGGCTAATTTGGACTCCAGTGCCCACGGGAATTCACGCAGCAAACAGCACTTTGATGAAGTCACGTGATACGCCCATTTGCAAAGATCGTAAAAGACGCACTTCTGCGTGACCTTTGACGGAGTTCAACTTTTGATGTGACAAGATGTCACCAAGCCAAACAACAGAAAATGCCTTTTGTCATGACAAGACAATCAACGACTCACTTATCAATGCAGAGACGCTCAACTTGGCGTACGTTCTGACGTACGACGGACACGAGCACCTCACGTCGGAGCTGTTCGAGCCGCTCGGTGACGCGCGCGTTCGTCGCCTCCGTCTCGACGGGAACTACGCCGGCTTCCCTCATGGGCTGCACAACGGCTTCTTCAGGCACCTGCCGCACTTACAGGTCCGAATCCATTTGGCACGCTCCACAACGTAGCAGTCATCGACATGCGAGAGAGTCACGCAAATCCAGAGATGAAAGGAATGGGAATACATCGGGACCAGCTCGGAAAAGAATAAAACATATACTTTGCTGGATCCATTGAAAATGCTTGGGCGGTACTTTCTGAGTGAAGACGTCTTTGGTTTCAGTATCAATGGAAAGTAAGTTACAAACCAAAGGTGTGCATATCAAAGCAGCGACCACGCATTTCAGATCAAATCACATCGAGTCATAAATGTCTCATCAGTCCAATGCCAGTTGCAACAACAGAGACAATCCCTGGGTGGCAGTGCAAAAACAAGTCGCTGGTGGCGATGGCTTGTTTCCAGTCCAGTCAATAACAAACTGCAAAATTCGCATAACGATATCATAAATAAGGCTTTTATGTATCTGTATGATTGGTGCTCTTGATGAAAATAACATCCCTAATCAAATAACATTGCATTGGCAAATATCTCTCGACTCCAGGCTCGTTTGTGCTTTGCATAACATTCTGTCAAAGCTTCATCTTTTCGGCGGCAAGTGGCTGCAGAGCGCAGTGTGAGAGATGTCTAAATGAGCATCAGTAGCAGCTTTACACAGCTGCACTTTTATGGAGATGTATTCGTGGAAAGATGGGCAATGAATACATATTTAACTCGCAGTACAACACCCAGATAAGTTGGCAGGTGTTAGGCGCTGCAGCGTTCACATTTGTGTCAAAACACGTCTTTGGGTGCCATTTGGTTGTCCGAGTGGGCAAATAACCCAAAGTGATGACTTCTCTTGGATGACCCTGTCATTTCCCTCTCTGCCTCCGCTCATCACCACCGGAGCCATCGATTCTCATGCAGCTCGTCTCCGAATGAACTCATAATGAAGAGCTTAGCTCAGCTTGTCTTGGGCTTTCTTTTTAGTACCAGTGCAGATTATGTTTACTTCTCGCCTGATCTGGTCATATTTCATCGTTATGTTGCGCGCATACGCAGAAACAACCCCCTCAGAATGTTGCACAGCACACATCTCCGGTCCTTATTGTCTGTAAAGAAAAGCACTCTGAGGGTAATTGGAAACCCGATTGTATCTTTACTGCTCCAGATGGTTTTCGGTCTCCCTATGGATGTGCGGATCTGTATGAATGTGGAGCAGACCAGAATAATCAATCCAGTTTTGGGTGGCGAGCGCATAACTCGGCCTTGAATGGAAGCGCTCAACCACGGGAAATGATGTTTATTCATTTATGAACTCCAAATGTTGCGTCCATTCAGAAACACTCTTTCAATTACTATTTCCAGGAGTTGAATCTTGACAACTGTCAGCTGCACACCATAAGAGAGGACGCGTTCAAAGGTCTCCACAAGTTGAAGAAGCTCAGCTTGAAGCACAACTTCATCAGGTAATTTCCTCTGCCGTTTGAATTGTTCGTGCGAGCTCGAAAAGTACTGAAAGTAACTTGTCAGAAAAACAAGAGCCGCTTTCCTGACCTTCACATCTCTTCACTTTTCAGTTGTTTGACGGACTGTGGCTTCTTGTCGTACGGAGCGATCATGAAAAGTCTTGAACTTCTGGACTTGAGCCACAACGTCATCTCAGACACGCAGAATCTGATGCGTTTCACGCAGGACGTGCTGCCGCACCTGCATTTCCTTCTGCTGCAGAACAACAGGATATCCTCGCTGAAGAAAGGCATGTTTGAGGGACTCAGCAAGCTTCAGGGATTGGACTTGACGGAGAATCCAATTCAGAGCGTGGAACCAGGAACATTCAAGTCGATGCATTCAGTTCTGACGCTCTACTTGCAAGGGAGCATTCATCTGGAGCAGCTGCACAACGGGACATTCAGAGGAATGCGAAACCTCAGAAAATTAAAGCTGAACAACAATTTCCTCATCGACGTGCACCCAAAGGCTTTCCACGGGTTGCGAAAACTGGAGACACTCGAACTGAATGGAAATAGGATTGGTGGATCCATCCTGGATGCTGATGGATGGAACGTCATATTTGAGACCAGTAATCTGGAGACCCTGGATCTGGGCAACAACAGGATAAAGGCTCTGCCCTCCCGGGTGATAGCAACTCAACCCAAGCTGAAAAGCCTTGTCCTGCATTTCAACCGAATTTCCAACTTGGACAGCGACACATTCGTCTACTCAAAGCAACTGGAAATCCTGGACCTGGCTTACAATGATTTGATGGAACTGGACCACACTCATCTGCAACATCTCGATCGCTTGGAATCACTCAGCTTAGCAGGGAATCCTTTTCTGTGTACCTGCAACATAAAGGGTTTTATTGACTGGCTAAAGTTGGCCAAGTTGCAGCTGGATTCCTCAGATGATCACAGATGCCTTGGGCCTGTGGAACTCAGGGGCAAAAGACTGTTTGATTACAGACCCGGTTCCTGGGAGTGCAGGGTCAAAGTCATAGTCATCCCCTTCATCTGCACCATGGTCTTGTTGTTCATTTTGATAGGGGCTGCTTGTTTGTACTACAAGCACTCCAAACTGAAGCAGAGCATCGCAGCCGAAGAGAAGCGCACGGCAGGAAGCAGGAAGTTCAGGAGCGACTGCGCATGTGTGCAGAAGGAACTGTTCCCTTTGAATGGTGATATCACTCCGAGTAGTGAAGAAGTCAATCTGGAGGCTCCATTAATTCAGGAATCCGTGACTTACTCCTCTGATCTCTCCGAGCTCATATCATAGAGACTGGCCGCGCTCAGATCAGCTTGTGTACATACAAAAGCTGCGCATCACACACACAAACACACACACACACACACAAACACACACACACACACACACACACACACACACACACACAAGCTTCAAAAGACAACAAATTTGCGAACAATTTGAAAAATTGAAACAGGGTACAGCCAAAAATGGAAGTGTCACAATTGTGTCGTGCATGTTCGCTGGCTTTGAATCGGACTCCTTGCGTTTCACGAGTCTGCTGTCAAAGCATTCTCCTTCTGAGTGCGCCACACCAGCATTCATTTCCCAGACAAAATCATGAGCCGAAAAATCCGTTTCTCAAATAATTTCAGTTGAAATGGTTTTGAACGTCAGACCGTGTCACAAAAAGACTCATTGCCTACGTTTTGGACGCATTGTGATCAAATTTGTCATCTTTGTTTCGTATTGATCTTTTGTGATTGATCGGGACACTTAGCAGAATGTAAACAACTTTTGTGAGCACGAAAGTGAAAATCGATTGTGGATTCAAGAAAGAATATTTCAACTGTTAGCGAACCTATTCATCACGGACTTGGTCCTGCAGTTTTGTACATAAAACACACGTCTCATTCTGCGAGCAGAATAAAGATTGTAGAGAACACAGAACTCAGGGTCACTTTCTCCCTGCGTGAAAACACAGCTGGCTGATCTACGGAACGAGGACTTGACGGCGCGCATCAGCCTGAGACTAGACTCTGCTTGCCGAACAATGCCCTTTGTTGGTCCCTTGGTGAAGATTCCTCTGTGTCTCCCGTACAAACCTGCATTTCAGCATGCACCTGGTTGTCGCCCACCTCGACCGAATCGAAGTTGACACGCCCATGGTCACTTCAGATAAAGCGTTACTCTTTTCGATTGGACAATATGATAACCTCCGATGTCTTTCAGTGTGCAAAAAAACACAGGCGTCCACAGCAATGCCTGGCGGCGTGAATACCGTTCACCACTCTTCCTGATGGGGTCAGAAACAAAAGCCCTCCAAGGTAGAAAGCAGGTGCACGACCAAAGAAGCAGGGAGAAAGAAAGAAGAACGTCACTGACAGTGAAAAGTATTTCTTCGTGAGGCAATTCCGCGAAGAAAGCACTTTGCATTCAGAGCATCTGCAGGTCAAGATGTGACGTCATTTGTCTCAATGTGCACAAGTTTGACTTGGCCGACACGAACAGCAAGGCCTGAAAGCGAGAACAACCCATAGTTCTTGCAAAACCTTCACACAGAAGACTGCAGAACGCATAAACATTTTACGACACAAGACACGACGCAACGAGACCGTATACGAGGCATCAAGCACATCTTACGTGACAAAAATTCGTTCCATGACAACTGCAGGAAACCAATCTGGTAACAGTCTCTTCATTGATGTCAAACGAATTCCATTGTCATGCAACCATCACTTATTGATAAACAGTCTTGCTCTGACCAGGAATGATCCTGCTGATTGCATGTTGAAACGCTTTATCTGAAACCAGTACCAATGCATTTGAGAAAGGTTTGCAGTTTAGCGTGCCGCCAGAGTCTAACTTGCGTCAGATTCGCTGCTCTTTCTGTGGGAGAGAAATTGAAAATGAATGACAAAAAAGTTTTGGATGTCAAAAGAAGATTGTGTTCTCTGTTGAATTGAGGTACTTTTCCCTCCTTGGCTGAATAAATTGTCAAAGGAAGACAGAAGCTTGTCCTCGAAACCAGCAATGTGCACAACTCTCTCTGACCTTCCGGCGGACTCTTCCACAGAGCCTGAGCCTGGTGTTTGCTTAGAAAAAATTGGACACCCACCTTATTTCCGCCGCAGCTGCAAAGTATCATCTCTCATAGCGCACTGCAAACATGAGGGAATCAGATTGATTTGGTGGGCGACTTAAACAGAGTCGTCTCGAGAAGCATTTGAGCGTCACTCTGAGCTTGGTCCCGTCCAGCCGACGCCCAAAAACAGACCCGACGAACCCACTGTTTCAGACGAGAATCACAACGTTCTCCACCCCAGGGGGCTGTGCTGCACAGATTTGTGGGACTGCTTCCGCAGATTGGCAGTGCTACTCTATTTATGTACGGTCGGGTTCCATGTGTGCTGGGATCTATTCTTGTGCTCACCCCAACCTCCTTCCAAAGAGAACCACTTGTCTGCAGGACCAGACAGGCTGCACAGGACTGTGGTCCTCCTTTGTTCCTGCATCAAATGTTTGCACGTGTACACATCCCTGGTGTGACTGTTACAAGCGGGTCAATTCACAGTAAAATCTTAGCATAACAAGCAATTCAACAAAAGACCACCTTCTTTAAACCCAGAATCTTTGCTACCAACAATGGGCTCTTCTGATGAAGCAGGCACTGGGGTCACATCGCTTATTCCAGTCACAGCACTTTTCATCCATATTGTACGACGAAACGCAGCGAACGGTCAACTTTTGAACGCAAATCGTTGGTACGACACACACACACACACACACACACACACACACACACACACACACACACACACACACACACACACACACACACAAGAGAACCATGTGACGACAAACAGCACTGAACGGCCAATGCAGATCTCGAAATCAGATGATTCTGATGAAGTTGAGTGGTCTTCCCATCGCTCCTTGTTCTGTGTTTGGAAAATTCCGGCTTGCTGTGCTGGGTGAGGGCAAAGGAGTCACGGCGTGACTTTTGGGAGCGTGTTCTTCGGTTTGTGTGTTTTGAGGAAGAAGTCACAGAACAAACGTGTTTGCCAACAGCCCCAACTATGAACCAAATGCTTCCAGCAAAACTCCTTTGTGAGAAATCGCTGCAAGGAGCACACATGTGAGTACAATGAACGTCTGTGGGGTCTATTTGGAAGGAAAGTTGCACACAAGCGGATTTCCTTGGCTGGACCTTTGACTGTGCCTCCCTCAGGATCTCGACAGAGCATAATAGCAGCAGATTTCATATGACATCAAAGAAACTGTGCTTCAATTACGACCACCAGTCCTTCTTCTCTTTCTGCCTGCAGTGGAAAATTGAAGGAAACGCTGCCACATGTTTCGTGTGCAGAGCTGGTTGTGTGAAGTCCTTTGTGGTCAGCTTGGTACGATTCTTCGAACTGATGTTTCTCGCTGATTCTGACCAAAAAAAAGAGTCGTGACCGGGTGATGGATTTCGACAGAAAGGCCTCCCCACAGATCGCTGGCGGCTCCATCAGTGCTGCCATATGGAGATTTATGCGCTGAATATTTCATTGAAATCTTCCAGGGAAGTTGAAGCGTTGCGAAAGGGAATGATAAATGGACGCTTCTCCCAGTTGGTGGACTTTATCTCTACTTTCTTGACCATGTCTGTTACAAAGACCACACCACAGTACATCTACGAGTACAAACCATCACAATAATATTCACTGCTGTTTGCCATACTTTGCTGCTCGTGGTGCACCCAAAAGGCGCAAAGACTGCCATTTTTCCTTGAAAAAGGGACCACCACCGAAACAGGCTGGATCATTCTTGAGAACGAAACGACATAATTTTACAGCACCATGCTGAGCACCATGGCGCACCAGGAAGCACTGAATTGAACAGTGCTGGACACACTGAATCCAAAGAGTGAAATTCAGTGTTTTCAGCATTATGAACTTCAGCACATCCCGAAGTGTACAATTCCACTTTCCGCAGCACCATGGTTCTGGAGAGAACGACCTTTCTGCAGAGAACGATTCGGTCCCATCTGATCCCTAAGTTTACGACAAACCAGAACAAAAAATTGAGCCCCCTTAACTCTTGAGTCCTTTTGAAGTTTCTAATATCCTTCTCTTGCAAAGTCAGACACTGAATCTGGACAAGGTCCCCCTTCCCTTGTCTGCCTACCAATCTTTTGGTGGGTACTCGCAACCTACTGCGGGATCTTCCCCCCACCCAATGGTGGCGAAATGGAAAGGTGATTCCTTGTCTCGTACGCTCGTGTAGCATCGCGCACATGTGCTTTCTTTTTCGGTGTGTGCAGACAACCAGAAACGATTGCTGTGTTTGATGTTCTCTTGACAAGAAGGTCGTACGAGGCTGATACCAAAACTCATTCCTGGTCATGTTCTTGGTGACGTGACACTCTGGTCAACTTCTTTTGTTTCTCAATCACCTGGTACCATTGCTGACCAATGGGAGTGTGAAGATCTTGACCAAACAACAAAAACAAGCGACATCGGCAGGAAAGAGTTTTGGTATCAGCCTCGTAGCACGACTGTCCTCTTGGATGCAACATGCTCCCCGTCACGAGAAGAGTGAGTTCTTCAGTGAAAAGGAAATTGTGGGTTTATTGTTCAAAGGCATGGCAAATAGTTTTTCAACAAACACTGAGGTGTGCACTTCAGCACATCTTTAGGTCGTGATGCGACTCAAGCCCCCAACCCCGGTCATGGATCCACAACAGGGCACGGCTCCGTGCTCACCATACAGTGACCAAAATGTCTGTCCGTCTGTCTCAGTTTTCAATAGAGCCCCCGCCCCCCAGCAAGAAGAAAACCAACCACCTGCAACTCGGCTGTCACAAAACCCAGCATAGCTTCAGTCGGATCTTGACCATACAAAGAGGGCGTTGGGGTGTACGCTGACGAGATTGTCTCCTTGGCTTGGTCAACTGCTTCTCCAACTCAGATGACTCCACATAATCACGATGTGCACAGTAACATTTAAAAATGTAGTTCAAAGTTCCATACGAAGTAAACATCGGGAATGTCGTTCTTTCAAAGACAAACTCTGACCCAGTTTCAACAACACACTGGCCTTGACGCACTTCTGGCCGGGCCCATACTCCGTCTTCTTTTGAACAGAGAACAGGAAATCAATGTCAGCTGACAGTGATTGGTCCTTGAAAACCAGAACAACGTAGCGCGACTCGTGAACAGACCGAACACAAGCAGGTTGATGCTTCCGGTCACTGGAGAGGTTTCCTGGATTCACGCATTGTCTCGAAGGCGATCAACTTTCATTTGATGTCAACAGCACAATGTAGATCGACAGGCAATTTCTCACGATTAAATGGTGCTCATCCCTTTGTTCTTGCAAGGTACGACCAGAAAGTTTTGCAACAATCGCGAGTGTTGCACACCGAAAACACATCGGGTCAAGGCTGTGCAGTCCAAATGTGATTCATGCACAGAACAGAAAGATTTCGTTTGTTTCGCTTTCATCAGAAAAAAGAGGCATTTCATCAGGGCAAACTTGCACCAGTCAAAACAAAACAAGTGCCACAGAATTGCTCGAAATCTTTGCCGTGTTTCTCGAGGAGAATCAAGAAAAAGTTCTCGTGCGGATTTTGAAGATGCAAAGTGATCGCAGCCGAAGGGAATGGTCTGACGTGGTCTCTCGGCGTAACGCTCCATTGCTGCCTCAAATTGACGAGAGGAGAAATGCACTCCAATGCTTGCTTTGCAGATTTCTCGGAATCCTGGGATTATCCAGCAACATCCGCTCGAACTCCACGAAGAGTCAAGTGTGTATGGGGACGTGGAGGAGCACTGTCACGTCCCTGTGATGGATGCGTGTCATCTCACTGAACACTGTGTGTGGCGCAATAGTGACACGAATGAGCGCAGGAGCCAGGTGCAGTCTGGTCATCTTTCCTCGTCCAGATTGCCTGTGTGGGTACGAGTGCTGAACGCACCTGCTCCAAAGGCACAAACTCTCCCACATCATTCCTGTGTCACTCAATTTTGACGCCCTTTGGTGAAGCACGGATTCCTTCCCGGAAAGCAACCTGGATGAGACGGTAACTTTCGACTCAGGGTACCACCGGATGAACCACATTTCATCTCCCACGACGAAACCGAGGAGTGGTTCTGGTGCCAAATCCGCGGCAAGGCATTTCGTTATGTGTTCACTTTTATTGCTTTCTGTTCCAGATGATCGAGCTGAGTCCATTTGGCTGGTTTCTTTTCATGTGTGGGTCCCCTTGGTATTTGGGACACTACAAATCGCCTTGCACCAGTTGTCACAGTGTTCTTCTTGTGCTGCAGTTTCGCTCCAGACAACACAGAACAACACCCGCGCCAGCTCTCATCTTCAGACTGTGGACTTGGTCTGAGCAGAGCCTCCAGGAACAGCTTGTAGCCTCTGGACAATTCCACCACAAGCTCAATTTTGTAGCAATTTCTCTTACTTTTCCACAAATGTGTGAGCGCTTTGGTGACAAACTGTCTTCTCCCCTGATTGCCGTTGGGAATCTTCTGTGTTGAAAACAAACTCAACGTATGACTTCAGTTTTGTGCCACAAAGATTTTCTGTGTCAAAACAGATTTTATCTGAAGCAGCTTTCATCGGAAGAACACGCTTGGGGATGAATCAGGCACAACTGACCAAGGACAAGGATCGTACATGTTCACTATTTCCTTCACAAGTCGACAGATGAATGCTTTCCATGTGGAATGTTTCGTGCAGATAAGATACACGAACCTCAGGCAGTTGTATCGATTAAACGCCGGCGGATAAAAATACGTGCAATTGGGATTAAGCACAACCCTGAGTGCAATTCTCATAAGTCGCAATTCAAAGCTTTTCAATTCATTGCGAGTGCCAAGGCAGCCTAATGGAAAGTGCTCAGCATTCATTCACAACTACTCAAGATAAATCCTTGGAATTACGAGATCCTCACAATCTGATTCTGCGACAGTGTGGCGGTGGTTGTAGTTTCTGTCCCTTCTTGTCAACAACGTGCTGACTGATTTCCTTCGGGAATTCGTACTTCTCTTTTTTGATTGGAATCATTTCACCGATCTGACGCACTGTAATTCTGCTTTCACCCTTGTTTTGACAGGAAGACAAATTCATGCCGCTCGGCTGCTTGGTTTGGTCCCTGGACTGGACAGTCGCAGCAGGGTTTGACCATCAAGCTCTTTATCTTGTGGGTTCTCCGAACATGGTGGAAATGGCGTGAAGGAATGGATCCGCACCTCCATGAAGCTGATGCGCTCCCGTGCACTGAGCTCACGTCTATTCTGACATCAACTGTTCTGCTGAGCAGCCAAATACCAAACAAGGGAAGAATGTTTGCGGGGTGGGCTCCATCAACTGGGCGGAAGGTGGCACAGGTTTCCAAACTTGGAGTCCAAGCGTCTGCACTTTGTTTTGTCAGGGTGTGTGCAATAGCACATTATTAGCGAGTTCAAATCCTGCTACTGACCCCTAACCATTTATTGTGTTCACCTTGACACCACCGAAAATGACGCGTTGTTGGATCCAGCAGAATTCGTGTTCGTTGGTTGCCTGGACGACCTTCTGCTGAGAATCCAATGGGCGTGTCACCCACACATTTCAAGAGAAGGTATCGACTGTTCAACGCGGCTTTTGTGGCTGATGAATAATAAACCTTTGATGTCATGCCAATTGAGTTGAGTCAGAAATACCCTCCGGTACCTCGAAACAAGTCAAATGGCAGCACAAGGAACGCTTTTCCTTTCTTGCAATCCCTGACTTGGCTCCCTGTGCAACTTGTTCGTGTGTCTCCTGGAGCTATTCCCATGTACCCGGACAAATGTTTGTTTCAAAACATTAACGTGTTCTTTTCTCAGCTGCATTGAGCTTATTTTCTGCAGGAGGAGGATGAAAGTTATTTCGAGTTACGACAGTAATTTGTATTCTGCAGAGAGATGTGCATTGTCCTGCTTACAGTCTGATAAGCCTAATCGCAACAAACAATGTCTGATATCATCAGTAATTACTCCGGCTTCTTCCCGTTGCTGACTAGAATACAGTTGCAGAGGAAATGAGGACAGAGTCTCTTAAGTGCACGGACGACATCACCACGAAGTACGAGCTCGTACTTGTTGCTTGGAACATCCTGCGTAAACAGTTACGTTTCCTTGTTTGATCAAGGCAGAGCATCCAGCTTCAAGTCCGAAGACAAGGCATGCCAGTCCACTGGACATTGTGATCCTCAGTTTACAAACTGAGGATCCCGCCCTCCACCTTCGCGTTTTCACCATTCCTGATCAATTATTTGGGACCAACCGCTGTCTGCAGACCACTCAATTTTGATGTTTGCCTGTGGAGACCTCGACAGTGATTTCCTTTCCTTCTGACAGGGAACAATAATATGTCCCGTGGAGGAATGTAAATAGAAGTTGAGCAGATTGATTTGTGGTGAAACACGAGGTTTGCGGCTCTGGTCTCATCGCGCTGGATTAGTCGGGGATTCAGCTGCAGACAAATGGCACCGGAGCCCTGCAGATTAGGATGGTTCTGACTTTATCAGCAAAACTGCACAAAACTCTACACTCCGCTGGGACACCAAGGTACATGCCCTGCAGTGTTTCAGTGCGTGCGTGCAGCCCGCTTTCAGGTCCCATTATACCCCAAAAGACATAAAAGTCAAACAAGACTTTCATTTTCATATTCACTGAGCTCTCAACACCAAGGACTCTTGCAAGACCCGCCGTGGATCTGAGTGCACGAACGACCATTTTCCACCTCGCCGGCGTTTTGCCATCGGAGCAGCATGATTACTAAGCGTGGTCCGACCGACCATTCGATAAGATATCGCATTAAGTTGTCAATAGTATTGACACTCGGTGTGACAGATCTCATAATATGATGAAAGCCTTGATTGCATGACGTTTGATAATGGTTTCCCGAGGTCTGTCCAAGGCTGATATCTCCTGAGGAAATGTTACTCCGCCTGGGATGAAGATGCAGTTTTATCACTTTACTAAAGCTTTCCTCTGTTGGTGTTCGCGTGTAGCTTTGACATTGGATTCCCAACTGCTTCAATGGTCTCGTCGAAAAACAAACGTCCTGCCCTGGATACCTGCAGGGCCCTTCCACGGAGTTGACCCCATCCTTTAGCTGAAAACAACAAGTGCAACAATTGTTTTTCAGCGCACGGCCCTGGATCATTGAAGGACAGTCCAAAAAGACTCAGCTTATTCATCAGTGCCGCAGACAAAAGTTTCAAGAAATATTCTCAGCTCTCTCTCAACAGAGCCTCAACTTCTGTGTCTGTCTATTCCGGAAACCTCATGGTGTCTGCTTGTTCACCGCACGGCTTTATGGAAGAAGAGGAAATGTGTTCTTCTGATGCAACGTTCACTGACAAGAACTTAAGAGCCAACTTGATGGCTCTTGAAGGAGAATAGCACACTCACTAACGAGCAGCTGCGGGCTTAAGAAACAATACTGTTTGTGTAATTGGGTTGAGCACTCCCCAGTTGCAGCTGTTAAGCACCCACTGGACGCCTTGATAGCTGCTCCTTCCCACACGAATCCATCGTGCATGTTTGCTCGATCCGCGAATTCCTGCACAGCTTCCTGACAAGGATATCTTTTTCTTGTCAAAAAGTTCAAATCACCCGAACAACAAAAAACAAGAAAAAGGTTTGATGCGGCAAAAAGATAAATCTGCAGCATATCTGGAGTCGAGTCGATCCCCAGAATTCATGTTTCAGTATCGGTGTTCCTTGGTGCAGCGTGACTGCATGGGTTGTCGCTTCAGTCCAATTCAAACTCTTCGGTGAGTGTCAGCTGCACGAAGCTCTTTCGAGTCGTTGAAACTGAGTGGCACCAGATTTGTGGAATTGAAAAGTCTTCGTCACACATTTCAGAACAAGAATCAATGTTCAATGACAAATCGACGGCCACTCCATGGCTTCCATTTTTTGATGGCAACGGCTAATTCGAATCAAGTAGGTTGAAGTCTTGAGTTAAATTGTGTGAGAAACAACACAAGGCTGGAGATAACATTCCACCCTGCGACCCATCCATTTATGTGATGTTTCTGCTTCTTATCTCTAAGTGCCTCCAATTATTGATTGCAGCCAACAGCTTGAGGCACAAATAACTCCATTCCATATCGTCTCCTCCAATCTTTTCTTTTCACTTCTTTTCTCCGAATCCATTTGCATTGCATGTATCCTGAAACGGCAGCCAGGCTGTTTCCCCGATGTTCTAAAGCGCCGTTTCAACAGCAAAGAAAATGAATCTCTGACTCCGGAAGGAAGCGAACAGTGTTTGAGTGAAGAACACATCTTTGTTGTTGACATGTCTGTGTGTGCAATGTTTGCCCGACTGTTCAAATCACAGCAACAGGAAGCAGTGCGTCAGGTAACTGCGGGTGCGATGTCCCCTGTGTGTCCCTTTCCTTCGTGCACCACCTTTCCTGCACCCTCTGTCAGGATGTGACAAGATGCGACGGAACTTGGGACATTCTGGCTGAGATGCCACATTCGACTTTCTCTTGGTTTTGACCAAATAATGCTCTTGCACTCACTTGAGGGACTTCGCACAACAAATACGTTTGTTGCCAAAAATTGGCCACGCACGAAAAAACGCTCACGCGCGTTCTGCCAAGTTGACATCATGCAGGGTTCCCAAGCATGAAAATATTGTGTTGCTGAAAGGAGAAAGATTTTGATCTGAATTGATGAGGATCTCAGCTTTTAGTGTTCTCTGTTTTCTTTCTGTGATCTTCACGACGTGAAAGTCGCGTGTCTTCTGCATCGGCGGCCCACATCTTTCTGCAGGAATTGGATTGCGTGCGTATTTCTGCAGTCCTATTGATTTCCCTTGTTGTAAATAACGATTACAGGGGATAAGGGTTTCCTGTGCAGGCAGGGGCCAGAAGTCACAGCAGATGGACCGTTGAAAGTTTTTATCATATGGAAGAGTACGAGTAGTTTGTCCTTTCACAGTCCCGGAAGACAGGTCCTTCCTCTGGTGTGCCGAACAAGAAACAGCCCCACGCCTGTCTTGCGACTGTTTTGCTGAAGCTTCTTCACCATGCAGAGGGTTTCCTGACACGAATCCGAACTGATGAAGCCATTGATCAGCTCAATGTGTTTGTGAGCTCCACAGCCCAGCGCCGGTGTTGTGATTTGCTGGCGACGACATCCTTGTCAAGTGCACCGCAGAAAAATCCCCACCTTCTCCACGTGATAGTTTGAATGTCCGTGGAATTTCAGAGAGACTTGGAACACCGCTTTGGCTTTGAGATCTGAAGAGGAAGAGGCTGGGCTGAACAAAGGCAGCTCTGCAGGAGGAAACTGGGTGAAAATCCTCGTGTTCCTGGCCACAGAAAACGCAAGGAAATTAAAGTGGGTTGATTATTCAGCTCTCCAGCTGCAGTTCTGTCACTCTGTGGAAAAAGAAATAGCGGGTCACAAGGATCTGAAACGGCCCGGCAAATCTCCTTGCTGCACAAACGTGGAACGAATGCGTGCATGATGCACAGCAGATGCACAACCAGGAAATGTAATCAACGTCAATACCATAAGAACAGGAATGGGTGACAAAATACGCGTCCGTATTCAAAAGTTGCGAGGCCGTCATTTTCGTCACTGCACTCGCCCACAGGTCGCGACCGTGACCCAAATTCGCCGCTCAAACACCATGTTACCCCACCCACTTACATATTGGAGACACACCTCGGATATTGATTGAACAATCCAGGTCAAAGTGTTGAGTAACATTCTGAAGCATTGGACTCTCCATCTTCTGCTGCGTGCCACAGGAGGTGGCTAAGGGAAAGTACCGGAGTGAATGAACTGCGAAGGTTTGTCACTGGACAACAACATTGGAATGTGGTGAAGCTGCAGAGACGGACCCAACAGGGACTCCGTAACGGACCCTGATTTTGCAGGGCCGTATTGACATGTTCTGCGTACAATCAGAGTAAAACAGAAGATTGACGAGGCAGCCGCTTTCAAAGAGTAAATACAGCAATGGAATAATTATTGATCTCTCCGGCTGATTTGTCTAGAAAACAAGCCGGAAATTCCTTTCTGTGCGTCAAATCCAATGTTCATGCAAATTGAATGTGGTTCTGTTTACTGACGAAAGACACGAAAGTTCCTCACATTTGGGCGCTTTGGTCAGATCGACATTCTCTCTCCGTCTCCGTTGTTCCGTGGTGACGGTGCGAAAACTACTCGCAAGAAAATGAACCTGTCTTGCTGACGCCAAATATGCATCTCGCTGCTCCGTCTGTCGGAATTTTCTCTGGGAACCGTCACGCACAAGAAAGTTGATCTGAAGCAGCGAAGATCAACTGCGGACGGACACTTGAAGGCAAGGACGACGGCGCGCTCAGCTTCAGTCCGACGTCACTCGGATCCGTTCTCGCCTCGTTTGTTCACCGAGCGTTTCCCTTTAATCTATTTCAGCGCCGCCTTCGGGAGCTCCGAGTCCGTGCGCACATTAGCTGCATTAGGCGCCGTCATTAGGCGCAGGTAATAATGAGCCGTTATGGACATATCACAATCACACACACGTACGCGCTGCAGAAATCATGGTGCGTCCATGGACGTGTTGCAATTCGTTTCCCATTTCCGGCCTGAGAAAAGTGGATGCAAAAGTGGAGCTGAACAAGTGCTGGAACATTTTGGTTCCGCAATATTTTTCTACAGTCAGATTGCAAGGTACTGGTAATTCATTTTTCTCAGAATTTCTGCAGGACAAAAAACAACATATGCTTTGTTTTCGTGTGAAGCTCGAATACATCGCAATGCTTGTGATGGAAATTACAGAGAACCTTTGATTTAATGTTCCATCCAATGTTGTGATTGTCTGAACGACTTCGTGTCATGTCGTTACCTAACCTGTCGTTACCTTGGCCTGCGCTTGCAGAGAAATCACCAGCGATTGCAAAGAGGATCTGCCTTGTCCATTTGGTTTTGTCCTCGGGCCGAGTCTGGGAGATTTATAACTGCGGAGAGTCCAATTTAGACCCCGCTACGAGCTTCTTGTTCCCCTCTTTTGATTGGAATTCCACTTTGAAACTGCGCTTCAGGAGCTGCAATAAAGGTCGTCCAGAACATCAAGCAGGACTGTAACTTGCACCAAGTGTTTCCGAATCCGTCTGTGTGCAGCTTTGTCAAGTGAATGCACGACAACACCACAATGTAACTGCACCTCTAACGAGGTTCGTATGTTTCGCTGTTAGTGTTAATGGTCACGAAACCATCAACGTTCTGTGCTGCGAAGGAGAACAGTCCAAATGAAACCGGGCTGCGTTGCTGGTTGGAAACAGTTTTGAAAACCTGTGTGTTTGCACCTTGAAATCAATAAAACCCGGGCAAGAGCAATGAAAGAAACAAGAAAAGAAATGTTTGTACCGCGCCAAAGACTGAAAGCATTGCGTGTTGCCATGCCATTTGGAACGAGAGTAAACAAATTCGGATCAATGAAAAAATCCTTATTGCCCCCTCAGCATCAGCAAAACACACAAACACAAAGCAATTCTCCTGTATCGAGCTGTTTCCACCACGAAATACCCCAAATGCACACATTCGACCGCACACATTTGCATACATTGTGTGTGAACCTTCATGCATGACACGGTGGATGCATTTGCAGCAAGTTTCCGCACGTTCCGGTTGTCCGCCCCGTGGGTCGCGCAAGCAACACTGCGAGAACAAGCTGAGTGCTCATCCAGACGACTGAGCCGAAAGCTACGCAAAGAACAAAATTGTTGGGTTTCAGACGGTCCCACATTCATCTTTCCCTTTTTCATTCGGTTTGCTATCAACCACATTTGACCTGAAGACACAAACGACCATCCATTGTGCTTATCCGGTGCCCGGAATGTCGAAACCTATTTTGTCTTGATAACCCTCCCTACTGTGGGCTCACACACTGCTCCTTATCTTTTGGGAGTGGGAAGAATGGCTTCATTGAGTCGCCTGATTCTTCTGTTCGGCGGGTCAAGGAACGACTGCTGAACTCAGCTGCTGCGTTTCCTGAAATGCAGATGGGAACGACGGTAACAATTTATATGTTAATCTTGTTTCTACAAAACAACACTGAGCAATGTTTTCTTGATTCCGTGATCCAAGAAAACACGGCCAGTGGCCAGACAACGGTTTCCTGTTCCTCTGGTTTCCAAGTCCAACTCCGACCTGGGTCTGTCTGCAGGTGGTGCATTTCTTGACCGGTGTAAACACGGGTAAACTACAGATCCAGACACAACGGGCTTGTGTGGAAGTGACTCTGTTCCTCAGTATGTCCTGCTGAAGCTTCCTCTCAGATAAATCTTCAGTCTGGGACAGAATCCTTTCCTTCGTTCAAAGGAGAAGACGCTTTGTTCTGGAAACCAAGCCACAACGAAGACTCATCTTTCACAAGAGTCTCGGAACACAATTAACCTAATTACTACAGAGACGAACAATGATTGTCTACCAATGCTGCATCAGTTTGTTGCTTGGTGCTTGGTGCATCAAGACACCACTTTAAGTTCACAAGTCAGCCTTTGGTGAGGTCCAGGAGTCTTGGGAATTTTCCGGTGTAATGAAATGGGGAGGCATGGGTATTTCCAGACCTGAGTGACTGGCCATTTTGGGTGGGGACCTGTAATGGCCGGGTACAGGTCTGCTCATGACTAAGCCTCTGACAAAGTGTGAGTTCCAATGAGGAGGCATGAGTCAAGCTGCAAGGAGCTCACCCTGTATCTCCTGTTTTTGAGTGTCTGTCCATTTCACAACACCGGTCCTTGGTGAAGGTTGATTGGAACAGCAACAACACCAAGCCACCGTAAAATTCGTCATCCCACGCTGTGTGTCTGAAGAAAACAGTTTGGGTGGCATTCGGCAGGCTTGGCTCTGCAACGTGCACAGAAAAGTGAAGTGCCTTGAGGTGGTGGACGACTGAGTCACCACACAAGTACGCGTGCTTCCAGCAATGGGGGAAGAGTATATCAATTGAAGGTATCTCTCAAAAAAGGAGAAGCGAGTGGAGTGAATCACGACTCGGAGATGGGATTTCATGGTTAATTAAATGGGAATTCAATGAAATGGATTCTTCATTAAAATGTTGAGAAAGTTTTGTGCGAGCGATGTGACATGTGCAGTGGATTGTGGCATCAAAATGTGGCTTGCCTGAATTCTCTTGCAGAATCGTAAATGGCCAATTAGCGGGGAAATTTCTGAAAAGGAAGCTTCATGTTTTAATGTGAATGAAGTATTTTTACAAAAAGCTTCAAGACGTTTTGACAGCAATTTAGGTGGTGGGGAAAATGGGAACATTATTTGTGTGACAAGACGAAGCAACCCAACACGGATGTGGACAAATTGAACATGAGCAATCAAGCGAAGAGGCTTCTAGTCTTGCGCAAAAAATGTTCTGTTTGTGCCAGTTGTCGAGATAAACAGGCAGGAGTTTTTCGAAAATTGCTTCCTGCGTCAAAAACGATGTTCTGTGTAAAAGTGTGTAAAAGTTCTGTTGGAACACGACGTTAGCCAGCTGCCGAGAACAACCAACTGCAAGCAGACATTTGGACCTGAATGTTGCACCTGCAAACCACACATTCAGACCAAAAACGTAATCAAAGGTTCAGAATTTTCTCACAAATGTGGTTTGTTCACAGAGAAACATCCACAACAATTCTAGAAAAAAGACTAATCTTCACCACCTATCCAAGCTGGACAACATCGCACAGATGTGAAGCTGTTTTGAAGCAGTTCTCTCGATACGCGTTGCAGGCGCCTCCCTCCACTCCACCTCCTTTCAGGCTTTTGCGCCGCACTGTGCAATGCAAGAATCCAACTCCGTTTCAGTAGACGCAGTCCCATTCAGCAGATTCTAATGTTTTTCACCCAAAGGTCGACGGTTGTGTAGTCAGCCCACGAGTTTGGTTGATTGATAATGTATCCAAGTCTCCTGCAAGAGTCTTCCGCTTCAATGACAAGTGGACCAGAGATCATCAACACTTTCTTTCCACTGAGTGCAGGTGTGAGATTCTGCAGGGAAGAGCAAGCGAGTCTGACCGCAGGGTCTTTTGTTTTTCCAACAAACCTCTGCATGGTTCATTGTGCTCTGCAGCAGAACTTCGATACGAAGTAGAATCTCTGAATCTGCACAGCGTGGAACCAACCAAGCACAGCAAAGACGTTCTTGTAACGGCCCCACCATCTGACTCCAAAGATGCCTCTCACCAGAAGTGGCTGCTTGGTCAAAGAATCTTTTTCGCGTCTTGTGTTTTTGTCACGATCTAGACGCCACGATTCACAAAGGACAGTTGTGTGAAGGAAGTCCTTTTCTGTTTCGTTTGTTGCTGCAACCTGCCCGTATGCATGCATGCTGGCTCCCTCTGCATTGCGGACAGCTTTGCGTGAGTCAACAGCTCTTTTCCTCCGCAACCCGCGCGCTCTCAACTTCTCACAACCTGAAAAGGTCTGAGAACCTGAGGCTGAATCATGGAAGCGCAAAGATCTTGACTTTTGAAAAGGCATCCTCTGTCTGCAGTTCCTTCTTGGGCTCAGTTTGGACACACGAAAACTTGGAAGAAGATCGAATTCCGTTCCGGAGACAGACTGGGTGAGAAACACTTTTCTGTTTCTTTCGTTCAACCAACGCTTCATTGCAAAAGAAGGTGGATTCGTTGACATTTTTCTGCTTTCTGAACCGCATTGGTCAGCCCGACAAACAAGTGTGCGTGTACGTATGGAACTCATTTGACAATTTGTGGACGAGCCTGACTGATGCGTGCTCAAATCTGTTTTCAAAAGTTTTTTGTGGACAACAAACCAACTGCTCAGCTGAAATTATTGCAGTATTTCTGAGTTCTCTGTGTGAGCAACAACGCTGAGATGAGTTGGTGTGATTTTCGAGGAAAGGTAGATCTGTGTCTGCAAGCATACCGGGGGCCTGGCCTGACTTCTCATCTCTCACACAACCCATCTTTTCTGTCGCACAAGTTTGTTTTCACTTTTGCCAGTTGTATGTTTCAAAGAAAGAGTGGCTCATCTGGTCACGACAGAGTTTGGTTTGCCCCCGACTCCGTCCTGAATCCGCTGGAACCTGGTTCCCATGGTGAGACTGACAGTCATGGCGCACGTCATTTCCTTGCGAGACAACTTCAATAACGGCCTGAGGTTCTGGCACGTACGTTCGTAAATGACTCTGCAAGTCTACATCGTCAGTTCTCTGTGTGAGCAACAACGCTGAGATGAGAGCGCCGAGTCCTTGGGGCTCGAGGCCCGTCGAACCCGGTTCTGGGAGGCAGTAACCCCGAGTACCACCTTCCCGGAAATCAGCGGCAACACCTGCACGCACAATTTCTGGTCATCAAATGGCAATATCAGAGGCACTTCATTTGCAGCCTTGGAGCCTAATGTTCACGGCTATTAATATCGAGTGCGACGCGCCGTGTCGTGTACCGATAGTGAACCGCTCCTGACGATAACGCTCCGCCATTACGTTCAGAGCAAACAAATTTATGAGGCGCACATTTGTGTCGATTTGTTGAGAAATGGTTGGAATGTTTCGTAAACATAAAAGCATTACTGCCTCACACCTGACCTGCAAACCCTTATGATTGTGAAACGTAAACTAATCATCAACGCCCGCTTTGTCGTCAATGAAGTGATTTCCGTGATTGACTTCATGCATCTACTCGTTTACTCTGCCTGAGCAGAAAAATATCGCTCATCTGCACCGTGTGCCTGGCAATTATTATCCAGTGTGCTTCGCCGCTGAGGTTGCGAGATCTGCAAGACGCGCCCGGGAGGACAGTCCACTGGCGCTCGCGAAGAGGGGGTCAAACCCAAGACCAGATTCCTTGCAGAGTTCCCACTCATGTTTGGCCTGTAAATGGCGTTCGTTGAGTGCAGAAGCGTTGCGATCACTCTTTTGTTTTCCGAGCAATTTTATCTAGGAGACCTGTAGAGACGCAACCCGGTGTTCTGTCTTTCGTCTTCGTCTCTGATTAAAAGACGCTGCGTCCTGTTTGACGTCCTTTTGACTGTCAGGGAGAACGAGCTGCAGATGAGCAGCAGTAACACGAGATCTTTGCTCTGGTGTCTCACCAAAACGTCAACTGCTCTTCACTTTCAACAGCGGTCGCGCCATCTCCTCTGAGGTGGAGCATTTAGCCCTCGTTCTCCACGACTTTCCTTCAACAGGCTTCACCCAGTAATTTTGATGCTTGATGACTGGTTGGTTTCGCATTGAAAAATTCCCTGAAGATGGTTGCTTTTGAATGAACGTTGAGAATTCCAGGGAAAACGATGTAGCGACCAACGAGAACACACACACAAACAAAAACAAGGGATTTTCTGTTCCGAAGAACGCAATTTCCTTTTGTTTTTCTTGCCTGGGCAAGAGTATTCAGCCTTTTACTCTCCGGAAATCATTGTCGTCGGTTTTACTGCTGAAAATGTCTGACCAAATTGGTGCGATAACTCAGCGAGTCGCTGCTAACTCACATTGTAGTTCTTTTGCATATGAGAAGCGATTCTTGCTCGGCTGGAAAAAATACACGTTCATTTAATTCTGGCGGCCTCCAGAGTCAATTCGGATTCACGATTCACTTCTCGTCATGTTGTGATCCTGCACCAACCTGATGCAAATTGACAACTGCTGTGAAATTTGAAACTTGCACTTTTGCACACTTGTAACATCGCTGCACTTGAAAAATGAAATTACTCATTCTGAGATGATTCATAATTTCCCAGAGATAATGTGGAGTGAAACCCTCTGGCATTTCAAGTTGTTCATTTTCAACACGACTCACTGGGACTGGATGTCACGCTCAGGAAGGCAAAAGTTTCACAGATAATGATGATGTTGTTTTGCACCAAATGTTGAACTCGCTGTACGAGTGAACCAAAACACAGCTGAAGATTCTGAACTGTGACGAAAATTCCAATTGTGACTTCCTTTGATCACGGGAACCAATCTGATTTCTCCCATCACATCCCAAGAACTTCAAGACACTGCTTCAAATGTTTTTAAATGCAGCTAAACGTGCGCGGGATCCTGGACGTGCAGCAAACTTGGAACAATGCTAAATGGAGCTGCCATTAAGAGCTTTTGGTGCTTCGACAAAGGAAGCTCCAAATTTGCTCACCTGCAGTTCGCACCGACACATTCACCAATCCCGTTGGGGGCTTTCAACGTCGGGTAACCTTGAGGCTACGGAACTGTCGATTTCTTGCCTTGTTTCAATGTAGAGTTCTTGAGGAACAGAACCTGCTTGGATTTTCTCTTCCCTTTTCTGCGCGTTTCTTTTGTTTTTCTCATCTGCTTTCGCCCAGCCTCTTCCTGCATCTGCTTGCAGGAATGGCGTTGCCAAGCTTCCCGACCTTCCTTCCCAGTGCAATTCTAAGTGCAAACTTCAGGTCAAAACCGTCGCGACCAACGGAGCTGTGTGCCACACCTGAGCCAGCCAGAGGTTGACCCTTTTGTTCCCAGGTGCCACACCCGAAGAAGCCAGATGGCCCGTCCAAAGAGAAACTGATGCACTGAAAGTAGATAAACGCCACAGGGAAGGGGGTCATGTCACAAGAACACCCCAAGTGGCTGGAAGCGACACCCAAATTGGCCAGATGCCACGCCCAAAGAGAACACTTTCAGCCAACCCTGGAGTCCAGCTCGAATGATATTTTGGCACACCTGATGTTTGGGACTGAGAACTGAACCGAGACTGAGGTGCAAAAAGTGCTTTTCTTCGCTGGCAACTTTGTCACTGGCCAATGGGGTTTGGTCAAATTCTTCCCTCAATGAGTTCACCAACTTCGCGCTGGATCATTCATGCCCATTGGGTTCGGTGTGGGTGAGCGGCGGTGCCGCTTCACAGTGGCACCACAGTACTCTGGCGGCACGGGCATTTGGTTTGCTCACAAGTAAGTTTCATTTCCAAAGTTAGAGAAAACGATTTACAAGGCGTGAACGTTCATGGGTGTGCCTATGATGTGAAATGCGGTATTTTTGCAGAGTGTAAATCTGGCTCCCTTTCTGACCTGAATGGGCGGAAATTATCACGAGATGTGTACCGCACGTCTGGCATGAGAAGTTCCGCAGAACAGATATGAATTCCTGTTGTCTCCGCGGCACGTACGAAACCCAATTAGTGGGAACATCAGTGGTAAGTGCTGATGACAACCGCCGCTTTATGCACCACATATGACATTTCCATGCCATGCGTCGTGTGCTCATCTCGTCTCTACGAAAGGTGATAGTTCTGTGAGGTGCACAGTACAGTATGCTCAAACTTGTGTCGGCTACACCTCACGGCTGCTTCAACCTGACACATTCGCTGAACTTGAGGGCCAAACTGATGTTTGCTGAACGACTTTCAATGGGTGCGAGCGTATTTGCTGGAGTTCCGTTTCTCTGAACATTTCAAACCAGATGATAAATTGCGTTTGCTCAAAAACAAGATTCCTTCCTCCCGAATGTTCCTCTCGGAAGCGACAGGCAAAGTTTTGAACACTGAATGGAATCAAGTGGTCGTGTTCGGCTCACCGGCAGATTGGTTGCGACGGACTCGGAATGCCAAGCAGCCTGGAACGTCATTCTTCTTCAACGTCAGTCAACGACCCGTTTGTTCGTGCAGGATTTTCCTTCTTGGAATGGTTGAAGACAATGATGAAATATTTTTCGTTTCCTAGAACTCATGGCATGCATATTTGTCAGAATCTTCACACAGATCGTGTTCTCAGGTTCGGTGTTTAAGTCTGCCTGTCATCGGAGTGGAATCTGTGTTTCTCAAGCGCTGCTTTTCAAAACTGTCATCTTTCACTTGTCAAATAGTACAAACAGAAACAGAAGTCCTCACAATACCCTTGGGGAAGATTTCATCAAACACACAATGTGCCTGTCACATAATTTTCAATTGAACTCATTGCTTCGAATCAATGAAAATCCTTCAAATCAGCCAATTCCAATCACATAAAATTCTCTGCAGATTTCTGCTGCGCTCCGAAGCTCAACACGCGGGCGTTTTCTCCTTTGTGCACTGTTCATCTGATTGAACAAGACCAACCCACGCATTGGTTGAAGGAGTCACTCGTTTTCAGCCTGCGCCACGCTCCATTTGCTGTAAAATACAGGAAAGCAGGTGGACGTGATCCGCAGAGTCCGTGCATCTTCGCTGCAACGGACAGGAACCGGATCAGAGACCAGGCGTGGCTGTGAGCCATTACGATGGTTCCGGACGATCAGTTGTGATTCAAGGAAATTTTGTGGCGGGGTTTCCGCTTCATCTGTGTGTAAATCTGTCGGTCTGCTGTGTACCTCAACCACCTGGTCAAAATAGCTTGATTCACCGGACAAGAGTTGTTGTTTCGTAAGTTCGTGCATGTGAAGAGCTGGTCGTTTAACGAATTCAGCAGATAGGTAGCCTCGGGCACGGGAAGCAACAACGGATTGCATTTGTCTTATCAAGCAGGGCCGGGACGTCCATCACTCCTGCAGGACCCGCATTCATTGTCTCAAATCATCACGCAATCATCAGATTTCCCCCTCTGAGCACAACCTCATTACGTTATTGCATCCGGCCCTACAACACGGCTGCATTGATCACTTCTCTTTTCAGGTTCCAGCTCTTTTTCAAATCGAAGTCTCAAGCCCTTGTGATCTTCTGTGTCAAAAAGTACCAATTGCTGGCCTTGAAAAAGCTAAAAATGGCAATGATAACGAAACGTTTGACCTATTTACACGTTTGATTGTGGGTCTTCAACCCCCTTTCGTCGGGTCGAAACTAGCAATGAAAGATATTCTCGCATCAGTTGCATCCCAAGGCATCAAATTTTCGAAAAAGCTCCAGCAAGACGCGCGCGTTGCAGAAAACGTATTTCGTTGTCCAGGCGGCGAGGAAGTCCTGGTCTGGGAAGAGAATCACTTCACGTGCAGATGACAGCAAGGTTGATCCGTTCGCGAAAACAAAATTGAACTCGAGCAAAGAATCAGACCAAGGATGAGATGAGACCAAGAGAATCAATTTCCTTGTCCCAGCTTAATACGGCTGTTGTCTTTGACTGCAGATCCACTGGCGTGCACAGGAAAATAATCCTGTCGTGTGACGGTTAAATACGATCACTGAAGCTTTTAATAGAGATGCAGAAGATTATAACCCTACAGCGCAGACAGGCGATCGATGCTCCGAATTTAGCAGATGCCTACTGTCTGCAGGCAAAATGTAGTACGAAAAAATGGGCATCAACGGCGGAAAGGAAGACACAACAGGAAATCGAACGCACAAACCCAAAGCTACAGAACAAAACACGAGATCGATTGGTGCACCATCTGGTTCATCCAGGAAGTTCTGGGACTCAGCCCGTCAGAATTGGCTTTTTCTTTTCGGTTTTTGCACTGTCAAATTTTCCCAGTCATCAAGAAAGGGACGTTCGTTAGAACATGATGGCACAAAGAAGTCGCACCTGAGAACCAATCGGAGTCAGAGTGAAGAACATGCAGTGCTCAACCGAAACCCTCAAAATTGCAGAACGACAAGCTTTCAAGTTTGAGGTTCGGGGTCGCATTATTCTCCTGACAATATTTTGACATCAGTGGCAAGTTTAGGAAAGAACATGCATGTGTACCCGCCTTTTTGAAGGCTTTGTTTGTCGGTGTGAAAAATGATCGCACTGCAAGGGGCTTACCGGATAGATACTGAATCCCAGGCTTTTTCGCCAGTGTAAAACTGAGTCTACTTATCAACGCCATGCAGGTGCACCAAAGTTGAGGTTGGTGGAAACTGGGAATGCACACCAAGGAGAAAGCTGCAATTCTTTGGGGCCAGGAAGGTCTCCCCCCCCCCCGAAGGGCAAGTTCGTCACGGTTGGTTTACAACACTGATCTGCAAATCATCGTGAGTGGGCTTGCGTTTGCTCGGGGACCCACCTGAAGGTTAAAGAAACCTTTGTTGAGTTCTGAGCTTTGCCACGTTCTGGTCCGACAGTTCCCCTGCTGAGCGCATCAGAACCGTACGAGACGAACAGCTTTCTGCAGTTACCTCCAAACGAACAGGACGCGAACAGAAATCAGAGATGGTTTTCGCACAGATAATGGTACGTGCAGTAAGATGACTCCATCCCATGTCTGAGGAAATGTAAACGGACATATACTAATCCGCGCTGAGGGCTGAGCGCCTGTTCCCATTATGCAATTAATCAGCTAATGTGATTTCGAGTAACAGGTCACAAAATCCTGCCAACTTGTAAGCAAGAAACAGCAAGGAATTTTCTTCATTTTCAGAACTGTTGATAGGTCTGTGATCTTGAAACTCCCGACTGATCAGGGGGCCGAAATGTTTCTATTTTCTGTGTCAGTCCTTGGCTCGCAATCTGGAGGCAGATCTCAGAGCAAGGATCATGGTAAGCCTGCACTCGCCTTCATGTCGTCTCAACTCGAAAGAAAATGGACTTGACTGGTTCAGTGAGACACTGTCTACCAGAGGTTGGAACTAATGCCATTAGGGACGTTTTGAACTCCACATGCAGTTCTCTTTGTCTGAAATGCCGGGACATCAGATGAGATGCCTTTTTGTAGGACTGCCAAAGACGAACCAACATGCTTGGCCGATCGCAACATTTTCAACGCAGACACCACCGTTGGAATGTGTTGTTTTGTGTTTTGTGACGTTTTGACTGTCGTTCTTACACGGCACTCGGTAGATCTACTCAGGCAAACACAAAGAAGTGAAACGTTCGTGAGGGCAGAAATAACAAAAGATAACAAAAGATAAGTTTTGGTGTTCTTCTTCGTGAATGTCTGTGCTGTCATTCACTCAAATCTTTACTTCAAATTACGGTACGTTGAAATTGAACGATTGAATTCGGTTGAGGTGATCTTTGTGGGCGTGGAGGCGGTGGGGGGGGGGGTGCGAACAAGCAACGCTTAGCAGCCAGCTTGGCAGCACATGAGCTGCGGGTTCTCTGGAAAAGTTCCCCTCGTAAAGGCAAGTGGGCTGGCAGAACGTTTGAGAGGACAAGGCCTTTTTTGACAAACAGGTCCGCGAAAAAATTTGAAATGTTTTCCAAAAAATTTCTTGTCTCTACCTGAAGAATTTGTCTCCGAAATAAACGCGTTCTCTTGATGATTTGCCGAGGAATGATATTTTCGCACCTGAGTCGTACTTCTGAAACTGTACGCGGTAAGAGCCATTGAAAGAGTTCCCGCTGGTTCCTGCCATTTTTCGTGTCTTACCGATCCATCGCAGTCGGTTGTGAACTTTCCTTGCATCCGGAAATGAGA
>JAAUXT010060048.1_pt1 | contig 27510 bp, 35 predicted proteins | sample 7278171 | NCBI WGS metagenome assembly JAAUXT01 (sample SAMN14350112, study PRJNA611818) | marine sediment metagenome | isolation source: surface marine sediment (1.8m) | place: French Polynesia: Moorea | collected 2018-08
ACAAACATGGCAGTCTTCTTTTGTGTCCACTCAGTACAGTTTGGTAAATGAGTTAAGCACCCCACCAGTGCAAATCATGCTGTTCCTGGCAGAAAGGAAAGTACCCTCGTATCTGGCAAGTTTCAAATGGAAACGGTACTTGTTCAGCATGCTGGTGTCAAGAGAATCTCACCCCAGTCGACAGTTTTCTTCTAAATTGGGAGTTGCTATGGCAACCGAGTTAGCTCTGTTATGGCATCGCAGTGCAGTTGTTGCAGCTGCTCAGATTGGCAGTCATAAAACGTGACAAGCACAGACAATGAAACTGGAGTAGAACTAATGGTTCCTCCTTCCAGGATATCCTTTTTCTTTCTTAATCATCCCGGGACAATGGATGCAAAATAAAGAAGGCAGCAAATCCACCGTGATGAGGAAAACTCAATGCGTAGAACTCTTGATTTTGTCATTCTGAGGTCGACATCTGTCAGTCTGGAGTGTTTGTTCCACCGGCTTCTGAGGGACTGATTTATAAGGCAATGAGATTGGCTTCCCGTCCTTCGTAAGCTCAAAAAGACGACGAACGTTTTCCAGATTTCCTTTCGGCTTGCCCGCAGTCATCTTCCAAGATCACGAAGACGGGCGATGGCCATTGAAATGTCTCGGCAGCTTTTTGCACAACTCCATTTAACCCTTCGCGGGAAGTGTTAGTTTGGTTGTGAATGTTTTTCACCCGCGTGTCCTTGGTCAAAGACACGTCAGAACTACAAGCGGCACAGGTTCGGATGTGCTCAGTGCTTTGTGGAGTTGATGCAGGGCGTTTTTATCAAAAGGAGTTTTGGCCAAAAATGGCCAAGTCTGTCAGTGTAAGAGTTACTCGTACAGCTCTGCGCCGTCTCTGCAGCAAAGCCTCGGTCACATGTTTTTTACATGATGTCAGCTGCAGGGCTTCTGCTGCAGTTGCTGAGCATGGAAGACATGGCTGAATTCTGTTTGTTCCATGAATGGGCATAGCTTTTCACCGTACTTGGTCGCCGTGTACAGCCAACATAAACATCAAATTTTCTTTTCCAACACGTTGAATGAAAAGTGGACACAGCAAGGCAGCCTTCAGTAGAGCCAGATGGAATTGGGAATGGCCATTTACGAACAAAATGGAACGAATTGGACGTGTGGTGGACATGTGGCTTTCAACGTGGAATGTCAGCTTCGATCTCTGTTGGTTCTGGAATGGCCTCAGTCAAGCAAATGTTCAGGATTCACGAAGAACGTAATCGTACTGAGGTTATGGAAGTGATGGATTCCATTGTTGGAACTTTTTGTCTTGGCTCAGAACTTTTGCAGACCAAACTTGACCCACAAACATCGAGTGTTTGGACAGATTTTCGTGCTGTGACCTTTTACTGGAACAAGCTAGGAAATCATTAGACAGTCACTGTGGAGACTCATGCAATTTTGCAAAGGAGGTTGAGGACTTTCCAGAGTTACGTGATCCAGGCACCTACCTCACCTGCATAAACGCTTTTGTAGTAAAATATCAGCTGCATAATTTATGGAAGCTGCATGTTTTGTGCTTGTTGCGTGTGCAACCTGTGACAGGCGGTGTGGCAGTGAGGCGTTTTCACATGCAAAGCCAGCTCCGGTGTAACTCGTATAAGAGACCAGCAGGCGTGCTTTGGGAGGATTTTGCCGGTGACATCTGCGAGACATTGAGCGCTGGGACACTCAAGAAGCAGAATGAATCACAAGACAGGTGCAATGCACAGGATGGCCGCCGGTGGTAGCCATGATCCGTGGTACCGAATGGTCCAGTCAATGAGGTAAAAATTCACTTTCCATTGATGAGGTGACGATCTGTCGTGATGGGGTTGTCGGTGATTCCGACAGCTCCAAGCTGATCACAATGATAATGTGGAGACCGCAGAGGTCTGATCAACAGGTGAACTGTGCGTGGGAGTACCTACTGAACTCCGTGGTACCGTTGCGTGAACAACGTTCATCATGGTCACCAGTGATGAACGGTGTTTCGGTGTGTTCCCAAAAACAGAGATTGAAGTAACCAGGGTGATTCATTGAATTGTGTCTGGCTTTGTGGTTTTTTTTTTCACGACTTGGTTGTGGCATCCGCTGAATGGATATTTCATTGTTTTGATGATTTCGAAAGAAACAATGTCCATTTCCTGCACAACACAAGTCATTTTCCTTCGATTTCTCTTTGTGAGCAGAGGTGGAGGAGGCAGCATGCAAGAAGTGCCGTCGCCCTACAAGCGACCTCGCACGCAGTCTCCCGGCAGCAGCGGCTCTCCGGCGGCGGCGGCGGCGGCGCGACCAGGCCCTTACGCCCAGTACCCACCGCAAGACGGACGGACGACATACGGCATGCATGTGCCTGCTCCCTACCCAGGCATCTACTCCCGAGACCCACCGCACTTTCAGGTGAGCATGATGACAATTTTCAAATTCACATCCACGTCACCACTCGCGAGTTTCACGGACACAGCTTGACAATCGGCGAATAACGAAAGCAGTAGAGGATTGGCGACGGTGCAGTGACTGAGAATTCAAGTTTGCCTGCTACGTTTTGAAGTGAACAGCCCGAGTCACGAATTGCGTTCGACATCGACATCAGGCTTCCTCTCGTCCCCAAACCCAACCCCGCAGAAATGAAACGTTTGTAATTTGTCTGCGCTTTCAACGTGTGTTCTGTTGTTTTGGGGAGTCATCGTGTTCTGGCATTTGGATGTTCACCGTTGAACTTTCCAAAAAACACAGACGGTTGATAAATTCGAGACAACTCCACACCAGCTATTCTGTTGTCCTTCCTGGAGGGAACGTGCAAAGTTCCGGAACACGAGGGGGAATCAACGTGACCGTGATCATGAGCATCATGTCAAGATCTCGAGAACCCAGTTAACATTTCTTCAGAGCTATGACAAGTAGTTATTATCAGCAGCCGCGAAGCGAGCTGATATTGGTTTGCCCTTGTATCTGGCTGGGTGGTGTGCTGGCAGAATTCCCAGAACACCCCTCCCCCCCCCCCCACAGAAAAAAAATCAAAATTTCCAAGTTACCTCCGAACTGGAAAATTCCTTGATCTTTTTATTGGGGGGGGGGGGGTGAGGTAAATCTAGAAATTTCCTTTCTTGCCCCCAAACTGGGAAACTTCCTGATTTGAGGGCAAATGGTAAATTTTTGGATCTTCCCCCGCCCGGCCACAAATCAAGAAATTCCCAGTTGGTACGACAACACTTTGCTGTCTTGAGTGAGCTCTCTGATCGCGAGAGATTCAATTCCGAAGGAGGATGTGTATTGATTCCTCCTCTCTTGTATGTGTGTGTGTTGCTGTTCTCTTTTTTTTTCACACAAATTGTGCGAGTATGTTCGACTTTGTTGGCTCAATCAATGAACAGTTCGAACTGATCCACATGCACACACAAAGGAGTGCGTACGCTTGTATTCCCACGATGATACAGATACGTAGACCAACGCGACAGATCAATATCTCTGGTGACCTGGTGCAACTCTCAACATGAAATTGATATCGGAGAACAAGTTTGGTGTCGTGTCATGTGCCAGTTGTGACAGTGATCGAATGGTTCAACAAACCTTCGAATGAACATTGGGTCACACTTTGGGCGAGAAGAATGTGAACATTTGTGACAACTCTCGTTCCGTATTGTTCCCAAGAGCTGTACTTTTCATGTGATCCATTATTTGAGAAAACGTTCCTCGCAGCAAAAATCAAAGTCCACGCAGTGAGACCTTTGGAACTTGGAAACTGGAACTCAGCCAGTGACCATCTTTCACTGAAAGGAACAAGTTCTTCTTTGGACGGAAAACTGACGAAAAGGCTTTGTTATTTGTCATGAATTTGATTCCGAAAGTTGGACCTCTGACACTGAAAACGTACTCGCAGAAGACTTTCTAGTGAGCTGTTCTAACATGGGAAATAACGCAAGTCACGAGGTGGATGGATCTGCGTGGTTGCCAACGGGTCCGGTGAGTGCATGCTGGTCAACACTGACAAATTTGACAGGTCGACACCGAACAGACGCCTTTGCCGTTGGTAGCTTGTTTTGTTTGCTTGTCTGTGATTTCCCTTGGTTTTGTGTGTCTTGCCTCCTTTGTTGGGCAGGAACTGGTTTGGAACTGGCCAATACGTTTTCCGACACATTCGCCTGACCCTGTACCGTTGTGCATTGAACAGATTGGCTCATCTAACAAGTCGATGGTCGATGACTGTGGCCATATTTGTCATGAAGTGTACACACAGAGAAGTTTGGAAGTGAAGTCGTTAGATCTATCTTGTACGCAGATCCGAGGGTGCACTTCGGCCTCAGCCGATAAAAAATGGTGCGATATCTGCAGCAGAAAAAGAGCAAGTGTTTTCCATTTCATCGAGGTGAAGGACGTTTTTCCTCGACACTGAAATGACATCTAAAATAGAAGCAAAGACGTAGGAGCAGGCTATTTGTGTCAGTGGCAGATTTCCTTGAAAGAACTGGTTGTTGTTGTAGCTTTCATTCAAAAAGCCTGAGAGGATTTCCAAGGTCAAAAAAATCCCGTTGTGCCACATGCTACGAGTATACCTGCTGAAAATAATTCCCAACCATGCAACAGGTCTACCATTTCCAACCATACTCTCTCCGTCTTCCAGCAATGGTTCCAGCGCAAGTTTATAGTTGTGGTCTGTTCCACAGAATGTTTCTGAAAAACGATATTGATGAAGTCGGAATCAAAGCTGGCTGGTTCTGCTGAACAAAAGTGACGTGACACAACTACAACAAAAATCTCTGTTTTTTTCGAACCATTTGCTCTTATGATTTGCCTTTGAAACAGCAGTTCTCTCTGAATTGGAGCTACTGCCAGATATTACGAATGAACGGCAGTTTCAGACGTGAAACGCTTGATGTTGCAGCGTGAGCAGCAGCAGCATCCACAGGTGTCGTCCGCCGACTATCGTGACGCCAGGTATCACGAGATCCCGCGACGACGACCTTCCATGTTGGGTGGAGACTATCATCTTCCCTCGAGCATCGACAGAGACAGGTGCGTCGTGCGGCTTCTGTCGTTTGCTGCTTTGAGCTTCGTGCGCGTTGCCATAGAGAAATGACGACTACTTTTAGCTAAACAAAACTCGCTGCGACTCTTGTCCAAAAGACTTTTTTTTCACCCGCAATCTGCGTACGAAAGCATTTGACTTGTGTTCCCCGTATCATGCAAGAGTGAGATTGTTGGTGAGGCAAAGGTCTGTGGGGGGAGAATGAAATGCTGCGCTCGCGGTGTGAGATTGTCGGTCTGTTGGGGGAGCAACGTTCGTGGTGACAAAATAATTGGCGCTTGCAACGCTCCACTCGAGTGTTCAGCACATTGGCGTTGTTGTTTTGAGTGGCGTGAGCAAGACCATTTCTGAGAAATCGCAGCAGCAAATAGTCAAGTGGGTCAGACTGTCTCCAGTCCTGCCTTTCACTGTTGCAGAGCGGCGGACCCGTATCGTCAGCAGTATCAGTATGAACGGCAGGACTACCTGTCAGTACAACGACCTCAGGTGAGTCACTTTGTGGAAACATCAACCTGCAATTCTAGATGACGACCTGCTCAAAGTGTCGCCAAAGAAAATGAATTTTCGAGCAAGTCTTGCTTTCGTATGCAGGTGCCACAGCATCATCCTGCAGACATCAATCCGTCGTACAAGCGCCCAAGGCTTGCGATGGAACCTCGTCAGGATCTCATGATTCCTCTGAAAATCGACACCTCCACCACCGTGGAAGTGAAAAAGGTGAGGAGCCTCGGTTATACCATTATCCAATCTATTGATATTTGCTTGTGATCTCCTGCGTTGCTTGTGATCTCCTGCCGGTTTTAGCATGCCCAATTGAGTATGTGTACGTCAAAGCAAAACTTGAATTTGTCCTTGCACTGTGGTCAAAGATTCTACGCCAAGTTCCTAAAAACGTCACACGGACAGAATGCAACGATTTATGCAGCAGGAGAAACGCTGCAACGTTCCCACCAACTCCCATCGCCTTTTCCATCGAAAAATTGAGTTCACCCGAGTGCACGGGTGAAGAAATATTTTCGTGCCAGCAAAAAATGAGTAGAAATTCGGAGAACACTTCAAACCATGGACACGACAAACTTGGCTGACTGACATTGTTTTGGTTTGTTTTGTTTCGCAGGAACCTGCATACAATCCAAAAGTTGAGGCAATTTCTCCAACGCTACCATCTGAGGAACTTTCCAGTGTCAAGTCTACAAAAGACGAAGTGCTGCAGCAAATCAACAAAGCGGACCGAGAGATCAGCATTGCTGAACAGCAGCTGGGAAAGTTACAGAAGAAACTGGTTTGTCTTTCCTTCTGCTTTTGAAATTTCCGTCATATGAGACGCTCGCCGCCACCGAACGTCTGTCACCCTTTTTTCCCCAGTGCATTTGGTTTGCTTTTGTTCCAGCACAATTTGGAAGAGCAGGCGAAGAAGCCTCCAGAAGAAAAACTGGAGTCCGCAGAACCTGAAAGAGAATCAAAGCATCAGAGTATCGCCCAAATCATCTACGCGGCAAACAGGGTACGCTCAGAACTTTGAACGCAAGTCGCATTTTATTGTTCCTTGTTGCTTTTCAGTAACCTGTGAAATAAAGTGCTGCTTACTTGTTGCTTTGTCCAGAAAAAAGCTGCGAGCGCTCACGACCTGTTGAACAATCTTGGACCAAAAATTGAATTGGTAAGTCTTGCAGCTCGATGCATTAAACAATGAAACCTCAAACCTTCCGCTTGCTGGCAAGTGGGCGTTACTACAAATCAGCACGCAAAATAGTGAAGAACATCAGCAAGCAAAGAAGAACAATGCTGAAGATATGCGACATGCCATCAGTAAAATGTAGGAACCTTCTGTTTTGCCCCGTTCTCAGTCCAGGTTCTTTCTTTTGCAGCCGTTGTACAATCAACCTTCGGACACTGCTGTTTATCATGAAAACAAGCGAAAGTAAGACATCGATTTGTGCGAGGAAACGGTTTTGTCTTTTGCGATGAATGTTTTGGTAGAAGGATGAAGATTTGAGGCCATCTTTGTTTTTCACAGGTACATGATATTCAAGAGTCGACTTATTTTGCACTTCAAGAAAAGACACCAGCAAAAGCGGATACGCGAGAGGTTTGCGAGTTTTGCCTTGCCTGTGGTCTCTGCAGTTGGTCATGTTCATTCAAAGTCGCAAAAGTCTGTGCTGGAAAATTTCACCAAGCTTGATGTTTGTGTGTCTGAAGGTATCTGACGGAAAGATATGACCAGTTGATGCAGACGTGGCTCAAACGAGTCGAACGGTTGGAGAACTCCACAAAGCGTCGGGCAAAAGATACCAAAACTCGGGAGTTCTTTGAAAAAGTCTTTCCGGAAATCAAGAAACAACGAGAAGAGAAGGAGCGGTTTCAGAGGTGAGACCATTTTTCTGGTGAAAGAACCACCATACTCATTGGATCCAGATCGCCACAAAAAACAGAAGAGATACTTCGTTCTTTCAGGGTTTCCGGCAGCCGAGCTGTGGGAGGTGCCTACGCCAGAAGCGAAGCCGATCTCGAGCAGATCATGGACGGTCTGCATGAGCAAGAGGTGCGTTTTCTTACCAACATGCGTGTTATGAAATGACGACAGGAGACAAGTTTTCACCACGAACACTTGAATGTTTGCCAGGAGGAAGACAGAAAGATGCGGAACTACGCTGTGATACCACCGATGATGCTGGACAGCTTCGAGCGCAGACACTACTTCAACAACAACAACGGACTCATCGAAGATCCCATGGCTGAATACAAAGAACGGTGCGATCTCGTCTCTCTTTCTCTCCAATCAGTTGAACTTGTACTGTGCACCAAGTTTTAGAAGAGTGGAATGTTCTCGTTCTTTCCAGGTCTTCCATTTTCAACATTTGGACTGACGCAGAAAAGGAGATCTTCCGAGAAAAATACCTTCAACATCCAAAAAACTTCGGATGGATAGCCAGTTTTCTTGACCGAAAGGTGCAGATATATGTGCATTGTGCACACTGTTTGTCACAACAAAGGAAACTAAACTTCAGCACAGCATCATAAAATTGTCATCATTCCTCTTTTCAGCAAGTGCAAGACTGCGTTCAGTACTACTACTTGTCAAAGAAAAGTGAAAATTACAAGCACTTGTTGAGGAAGCAGTCAGCGAAAAGCAGGAATGTCCGTAAGAAGATTGCTGCTTCGAGGTACGCGGCGGAGGAGAAGGAGGGCAAGGAGCAGGAGGATCAGGCGGTGCCCATCATCACCCCGCAGTGAGTAGCGTCGTCATGCCAACTTGGTTGAGCACACCAAAAAAAAAACGCTTGTGGGTGCAATTTCGGTCAGGGAAGTTTGTTCCTCATTGCCAACAGCGACAAGATCAAGATGGAGGAAGAAGGAGACAAACAGTCGAGCTGTCCGAGTGCGACTGCCACGCCGAGCGCGGGGGTCACGTCGACGGCTGCAACTGCGGAGACGAGCGCGGAGCCGGCTGCGCAAGCCAGCGCCGACAGCTCGCACCAGGAGAAGAAAATAGGTGCCCCAAACTGAACGCAATTTGTCTTGTCAAGTGCTTTTTTCGGTGTGAGAAAAACTCACAAATGAGAAACTTCTTCGCATTGAAAGGTGCATTTTGTCTTCAGAAGAAACGCCCGTGCAGAGGTGCGCAGTGTGCAAAAATGATTTGGAGAGCGGCAGCAGTGGTTCGAACAGTCGACCACTGACCAAAGTCAACTGTGAGTTGTACGGTATTCCGGAAGCTGACGTGACGCCAGACATGCGCGTCTGTTCCAGCTGCCGTTGCCGGTCAGTACGTCGTAGATGTACACAGTGAGTATGAGTCCCCAGTGTGCATGGTGCTGCAGTCAGTGCACTGCTGTACAAACAGTTCTTCAATCTTTTTTGCTGACCATCATTTGAAAACATTTTTTGTTCCCTGGATTCGTTTTGAGTGAGAATTTATTCACAGTGCGAGTGGAGAATGCTTGATCAGTTTCAAATTTTCAAGTGCAAGTTGCTTCGCGGTCGCTGTCAGTGAATAGATACAGCGGTGAGGTTAAATCGCTTGAATTTTTATTTCAAAACCTCTAAATTTCAGGTGTCCTGTTCCCACCTGCCGAACTCCCAAGAGAAAAGTGAAGCGTTTGCGACCTTTGCCTTCGAAGTGGTTGGAACTTCCTCCAGAAACCAAGGAGCCGATCATGAAAGAGCTTCGTGAGTGCTTCTGAGATTTGATTCCACTTTGAGTGTAGTTCTTTGCTGGTGTGTGTGTTCTCGGAATTGCTCGCTTTCATCCGCAGAACTGACTGAGGAGATTACGAAGTGTTGTTCGGTGTGCTTCAATCGGATCGCGAGAAAACTGGGGACCAACCCGAGCACAAACGAACCGTTGATTCCTCTCGTACCCGAAGGATCCGAAGGTCTTTGTTTTCTGCAGTCAGCTCTTCCGTCAAGATATTGTCACGTTTTATGAGAATTTATTTGGGAAGAATTTCTGAAACACGAACCGAATGGCAAAAGCTGGGCACGTGGTATCAAACGAAGCTTCTCAGTGGTACATTGGTTTTACATTGCAAATCAAACTGTTGCAGACTCACCAGACGCTCCTCATTGGAATGAAGAAGAAATTGAATCTGCCAAACAAGGTCAGTTCACTTGGGTTCCAACAAACTTTGAAAGTTTTCCGCAAGAAAGAACCCGCAGGAGACCGAGCATGATTCTGAGTGTCTTTTTCAGGACTGCGCGAGCACGGCCGGAACTGGACTGCGGTTGCGCAGGTCATCGGCACCAAAACAGACGTGCAGTGCAAAAACTTCTATTTTAACAACAAGCGAAAGTTGGCTCTCGAAGGACTTGTCGACGAGTATCGGCGGAAGAAGGTGGGGCACAGTGGCGGTCCCGCGGACTGCGATACGAGTAGCCCCTGTCCCCTTCCAGCAGAGTTGCAGCGCGTAAAGGTGGGGCTCTGATCCAATGTTTGGCCACCATCTATGGACACGGCCACTATTGTAGCTTCCTGTTAATCTTGCTGGCTTCTTCCTGGTGAGAGGGTTGTCTGCTAACAGTCCAACACTGACTTTTCTTGATGTTCAGTAGGTTATGACATTTGCTATACTGGGTTTGCGCAAATGAAAAGTCCGAACGCAGAGTAGTTTGTGATTACTTGGTGCCATTGAAACAGTCTTTCAATCCGGTCAAACACTTTGACCAGTGGTTGTCGGTCCCCTGACCGCATTGCTTTTGTTCGACAGAGAGAGTCGAACCGCACGACTTCGACGTCAGAGAGCGTCGCGTCGACGATGACGGCTCCGTCGGAGGAGGAGCTGAGCTCGAGCGACGACGACAATGGCGAGGACAACGGGGAGACGTCGGACACGGCGAGTGCGCCCAGCCCCGCTCCGCGCAGTGAGTCGCAGATGCGAACAGCCACCAAGATGCAAGCCGTGTATCGCGGAAAGGACGCACGGTTGTGCTGAACCTGGTTCCTTTGATCAAGTTTCAGAGTGCGATGGGAAAGATGTGCCTATGGAAGTGGATGTGAGGGGCGAGAAGACGGACGCGAAGGATGCGACGGTGCTGACGACTGAGAATCCCAACCTGACGGCGTCGCAGAGCAGCTTGCGCAGTCAGACAGATTACGACAGCAGCGCCACGCTGAGCGCGGACGAGGGACCCGGGGGACTCAAGTCGCACGACGACACCTTGCCGCATCGTGACGGAGAGGGAGGTGGAGAAGGGAGACAGCCCCACGTTCTGAGTGCGGCTTCTCAGCAGGTTTGTTTCTTTTCACGTTGTTCTGATTGAAGTGTGAAAATTTATGGCTACAGTCACCGAAAAGAGGCGAAATACTGCGTGGAATACAAACAATGCATTGCACAGCGCAGGTTTTGATGTAGCGGGGTTTTTTATGTGGATTACATTGAGCTCAACTTTTTCAGGGAAGTGGAAACAAAAGCTCTGTTCCCGGTTCGGGAAACGGGGATAAAGGGGGAGGAGATCCCTCCTCCCCCGCCTGCGTTCGTGACATTATCGACTCCGCAATCGAGCGACATTTGGGGCAAGATTTAACTGTGAAAGGTAAGTTATGTTGCAGCTCTAGTAACCACCGTTCGAAGCAAAGCAAAGTGTCGTTTGCGGGCCCATGTGTCTCAGTGTTAACGCTGACATCTTGCGATTCAGCACCGTCACAAGGTGGACGGGAAGCTGCAGACATCAGACAACTGCACAGAGATACGCACGAGCACCTGCGAAGAGGTCCAATCGAACTTCACTCGCGAAGTCCGCAAGCCAATTACTACAGCGACCCCAAAGATTTCGACCCGCATGACCCGAGAGCGCGGGAGATGCTGGCGCGACAGGCGGGCGCGGCTGAGGACGTGCACTGTCGGGAGGCTCCGCCGCCGGCACACTCCCACCACGCGGGGAGACCACCGACCGACGCCCTGCATCAGCTGGCGACAGCCGCCACAGAGCAGCGAGATCAGCAGCTTCACAGGCCACCGTCTGAACCGAGAGACAAGTCTCCTATGTATCACCTTGGAGACCGAACACAGATGACGCCTCCGACTTCCAGGCTGCCGCCATCGCCTTATCAACAAGTTGTGTCATTGGCGAACCAGAGAGCGCCTCCAGTGCCAAACCAGAGGCAGCCGATTGGCCAGCCTCCTCCGCTGATCAACATCAAGTCGCCAAAACTGCCCATGAAGCCCGAGAAGATGTCTCCCGCTGGAGGCTCCATCACGGCGGGCACGCCGGTGCAGCAGCCACCCGGGGTACGGTACGAGGCAGGCTCGATCTCATCGGGCACACCGCGCTACGAGCCGCACATCCGACACGCGCAGCACCCGTCAGACTCGGCCCGAGCCGCGCAGCAGCCGCCGGGCGGCTCCATCACGAGAGGGACCCCGATCACGTACGAACAGCAGCCCGCGCCGTCAGAACGCCGGACGCCTGTCAGCACGCACGACTCGGCTCCGCCCAAGTTGTCACAATCGCAAGCGGCAATGCTGGAGTCGCGAGAACTACAGGAGCGCGCGGCCATGATGTACGGGCCGATGTACCAGATGGGACAACGACGACTCTCGCCAACCGGTAAAGGTTTGACTTTTACGCCGTACTTTCTCTGAATTGTGCTGAACTTTCGTGCATTTTGCTCTTTGTTGAGGCACAAATGAAAACCTGCTCATCGAGGTCAAGTCACGGCTGTTTTCAATTTCAGGAAGCGCGGGCATTGCTGGATTTTACGCAGCTGCGCAGGCGTTTAGTCAGTACGCCGCAGCGTCGGGCACGGCGGAGCAGGCCCACAGCAGCTCCAGGGCGACTCTCATGGACGACTTCAGAACGGCTCGGCAGATGCAGCATGCCGAGCAGGAGGTAAAGAAAAATTTGTTGAATTGTTTGATCATTTTATACTGAAGAACAATGTTTGTGGGTAACCTAAGGGAATTTCTGTCGTTTTGTCACAGAGAAGAGCAGCACAGGAGAAGGAAAGACAGTTGTCCCCACGCAGCAGAGAAGTGCTGGCGAGAGAAGGGAAGTACATGGAGTCGCTGCCGCCTCATCTGTTGTCACAGTTCGGTCCGGTGATGTCCACACATCAGGGCATGCTGTACGCGGCACCACCGGGCCAGGTTCCAACAAGCTCATCCAGTGAACGAGCGGGCGCGCGAACAACATCCCCGATGCCCCCCCGCGACGCGACGCCGCCGAGAGCAGCTGAGGAGCGAGCAGCCAGCGTCGGGTCCACGTGGCCCCCGCAGCACCATCTGCAGCAGCCACGCGGCGGCCACCCGCAGCACAGCCCCGGGGGTCCGCCCTCACGCCCGGGGGAACACCCGCGCCACCCGACGCCGCCCCCGCGCGCAGGCGTCATCCACCGCAACATCATGCCAGGGACCGTGATCATCGAACCGCGCACCAGCGAGGCCGCTCACCTCAGCAGCAGCCGCTTTGCGACGCTGGTGGACGTGGCTGCCAACCAGCAGCACATGAGCGTGCCGGGAAAGGACAGGCACCCGCAGTTGTCACCGGCCGCGCGAGGCGACATGTCCAAGGATGGCAGGAGTGATCAAATGAGCAAGGTGCGGTGTTCTCTGGCTTCACGTTGACGAAATTCCGTTTCTTGTTGCAAGACGTTACAACAAATGTCTTTTCATTCCTGCACGCAGGAGGAAAGGGAGCAGCAGTTGAGACGGTCCGAAGCGGAGCAGCGTCGCCGGTTTGAGATGGACCGGCGCACCATGCAGCAACACTACGCCATGGACGCGAGGGAGAAGGAGGCGAAACGAGCCGCCGAGGAGGAGAGGTACCGCCAGGAGAGAAGAGCACACGAAGCTCAAAGGTAAAAACGGAATGGCGAATTAACCATTTTGAAAAACGAGAGGAAAGTTCTCATTGTGAAGACTCCAGTAACTTGTCAGTAGATTTTGAATGTGTTACGGATTCTTCTTTCAGAGCGGCGGTGAGACCAGATGCGCGGCAGGGCAATTACCCCGGCGCGGGTTTGTCCATGTATCCACAGCGTCCCTACATGGGACACGGATCGCGTGGTCAGGACAGCCGTGAACAGCGCGACATCAGGAACCCGCACGACCTGCGCCACCTGCCGCCACAGCAGCAGCAACAACACGACCCGCACGGCGCGCAGCAGCAGATGCATCAGCGGCCGCCCGACCCGAAAACCGGCGAGAGAGGCGCCAGCAACACCAATCCGTATTCGCATTTTGAAAAGGGCGGCGGTGTGGGACCAAGAAACAAAACAAATCAATCACCAATAGCAGTGTCGGCGCAGGACGAAGCAGCGAAACCGGGAAACGCGATTACGGCTGCTTCTCTGATCGACGCCATCATACACAACACGATCAACAAGAATCCGTCAGAGACAGACTCAAGGAACGAGAGTCTTGGGCTCATCACGAGGCTCAAATCATCCGAGTCTCCCAGATCTCAGGCTGTTCCCGCGGCGAGTCAAGTACCTCAGAGCAGGAGCTACTCTGATCAGGGCAGGAGCGCCCACGGACAGCGATCGCCCGGGCCCTACAAGCCGCACAAGGCGATGGGGCGGTACGAGGGGGACTCGCAGCCGCAGGGGCGCCCTGCGATCAGTGGCGGCTCCATCACAGCGGGGATTCCCGTCGCGCATCACCAGCAGCCGCCGCTGCCGCACCACCCGCCGCCCAGCAGCAGTGGCGGCGACGCGCCGCGGCCCAGTATCGTGAGTCCAAATGCGGCCGCGGGGCTAAGCAGCGAGGCGCTGCGTTCCATCACGCTCGGTGAGCACATTGACTACATCATACTGCAGGATTACAACGGGAAGAATCCCCCGCCAGGCGCCATGGCGCACACACAAAAGGACGACGCAGCAGGTATCGCTCGTCGTAAGTGATCTGCTTCATGCTTGCCGCTTTCTTTGCGTTCTGCTCTTCCATGAAAACGAAGCATGTGAAGATGAATGAAGATCCTTCCTGGTGAAGCACTTTTGGTTCATTTTCAAATTTAGATCAGGTTCAAAATTGCCTTCTCCATTTTGCGTTTCGACCAAACATCGTTCGAATTGGTTTGGAGGTCTCGAGAGCTTTTCTGAATGACAGCATGAAAGCATTTTTCTGTGTGAGTGCGCGTGCATGGGTTGTCTGAAGGTGGTATACGAAGTGTCCACTTCGCGATGCAAACCGAGGTTGTTTGCAAGGAAACCAGTCGATTGTCATTTCTCACAGCATGCGTTGTCTGTAGCATACATACGTTGCACGTCACGACGTGTCTGTAGATGTGATGCCACACGGTGGCAAAGGATTTGCATGTGTGCTTGAATTGAAAAGTCAGCCAAAAAGTGTCTTGTTTATCGGTCTCCTGAATTCAGTCAGAACCACCATTCTGTGTTCACAGCCACTGGAACCCACCCCTCCCCTGTCAGAAACTAGAATGTGCAGTTGTTTTCGGTGGCAAGTTGACAAGTCGTTTCGCACTGTTCAATTGTGAAGATTGTGAAGTTCTCGTCAAACAGTGAAACGCGTTTTTGCCGTTTCGTAAGTTGTGTAAGGTCTGTGTCTTTTATGTAGGCATGAGTTCGCAAGAGCAATTGACTCGCACACCCCGGAACGCCATCAAGTCCTTCCTGGCCAACTCTTCCTCGAGCGGTTCCATGTCCGACGGGTCGTCGGAGTCTCCGATGCCGCAGCACGTGTCTGCCTCGCCGCACGCGCGGGCGCTCGTGCCGGGCGAGGCGCGTCATCCCGGGCCTCCGCCGCCGCCTCAGGGTGAGCCCGCTGACAACCGGCCCCGCAGTGTGTCCATCCGTGAGTCGCTTTTGTCACGTTTGGTGTCCGATTTAAATGTGTTGCACCCTTGTTAAGTTCACACGTGGCGCGCACAGTTTTGTGGAGTTCCAGTCTTGAACCAGCTCTCAAGATGGTTACCAGGGTGTCTGCTGTTGGTGTTGACAAAGTGAGTATCTTTTGTCTTGTGCAGCCAATCATCACAAAGCGTTGGGGCCGTACAGAATGGGCGACCACCCGAGTGAATGCAGACCGGGCGACACAAGGCCACCTGTGTCCCCACTGGGTCATCAGGCGAACGGTCCAGCGTCCGGTGTTCCCCCGCGAATCAGCCAGGTGGACAGCGACGCCCGACCTCGCGCCTACTCAACGCCTGGCCAGGCCGCGCCCATGATGCACAACTGGAAGCTGAAACGAGCACTGGACAGGGTGACTTTTTCTTCCGTTTTCGCAGTGTTGAAATGCAGATTCTGCACATGGCAGTCGCAAGGGGTCGTTTCATCAGTTCACACTGCAGTAAAAATTCAACTGCCATGAAGCGAACAACATGACACCCTGGCTGAAGGTTTCTTCAACACTTCAGAGCCGGGAAGAGACGGCTCAGTCGCCGCAGGTGTTGGCACCGGACGAGCGTCAGATCGTGAAGATCGCGCGGCTTGATCAGAACGCGAGGCCGGGAGAAGCATCCGCTGCCGCGCAGAGCGACGCGAGACCCGGCTATAGCCACGAGCGGCAGCCTTGTGAGTCGGAGCAGCCTATTGTTCAGTCTTCCTTGTGGCGAGATGTGAATTGTTTTGCCTTCCATATGTTCAAGTGGTGGTTTGAGTGGTCCAGACATGCGATAACGAGGAAGAATTCGGTTTCAGATGTGAGCCAGAGTGAAGGGTCACCACGCTCTCCAAGGCACACCGGACAGCCAGGCGTCTCACCCCAGGTGCGATTTGCATGCATTTCAAAGAAAATTTGAACTGCAACGCCGATTGAACAGTGCGTTTGTTCCGCATCTTTTCAGACCAATTCAAGTCCACTTGAGCTTTTGCCTTGCACTCACGGCTGAACTGAATCAAACGTGTCCCATTGGCCTGCAAGAATTGTTCCAGAAGACCAGTTTGTGTTGCTGATCTCTGGATCTCTTCAAATAAGGACGACCCCCATCAAATATGTGTGTTTTATGTTGTGTCTTTCCAGGCGCAACAGCAAAAGGGAATGCCGCAGTCGACACTTGCTGCTTCTCATCAGGCGATCACTTCCCTGCTGTCTTCCAGGCCAAGTAAGTCCTGTTTGGTTGTCGCTTTGTAAGACATGCCGCGGACGGAAACCAAATGATGATTGAGACTACGTGTTCTGCTTGTTTTTCCAGGTTTCAAACCGGACAGCACGAGTGCGTTGCGAGCGGACAGCAGCAGCGCAAGCCAATACGCTGACCACGTGAAGGCGAAAATCCACGAGGTGATCGCGACTTCGGGCGTCGCCCCGGGAGACGAGGCGGGAATCTCTTCCTCGCGTGCTGGCGTCGACGTGGTCACTTCGTCCAGGCCGTCCGCTGACAGCCCATGGCAACGCTCGCATCTGCATCCCATGGACGCGGCGTCGCACAACAGAGGGGTACCCATCATTCCCGGGATACCAGACAGCACCGGGGGAAACAAAGGAAATGTACCGGACAGTTCCGGCAGCAGCCGAGGTTCACAAGACGCCCGATCTCACGCGATGGCAGGGCATCTGCACCAGTTCTCGGCGCACTCCCCGTCTGCGGTGAGGGATGAGAGCGGACGACAGAGGTCGCCCAGGTCCTCCATCAACGTGGATGAAGGTTCGAATCACGGGAGCACGGTCAGCTCTGCAGGCGATGAAGCGACGAGTGCTTCGAGCAGCTCGCAGCAGGTTCAGAGGATGCCTGGAGGAGGTCGCGGCAGCCCTGCCTTGCTCACAGCAGAAGCGTACGGCAGAACACGCAGCCCCAGACCGAGTTACCCTCTCATCATCGCTGAAAGCTCATCTTCGGTGCCTGGGCAACCAGCAGCGCGCCGGTCTCCAAAAACATCGACGGGATCGGGGGAGATGATCGTGAGTGGAGGTCCCGGAGACAACGACCCGCGGCCCAGCAGCAGAGAGGCTGGCTTTCACACGCACCCACTGCCGTCGCCTCACGCGCGCCCGCACTCCCACTCGCCTCGTGCCTCGATTGAAGGATCGCCCAGCGTTTCGTCGCAGGCGCACGAACGCGTGGACGCGGACGAGAACTCCGCGGACAGCGCGACGTCGAGACGTACTGGGAGCGACGGATCGCGGCCGGGCAGCAGGCAGGGTGGACCCGGCTACGCCACCAGCTCGCACGACGCTGTCAGCAGCATGAACGCGCAGGAGGTTGACTCACGGAGCCTACATGGCCGCTCTCCACAGCCGGGCAGGTCTCCGCATCACCTGGGGCCAGACTCGGGGACCAACTCGGACGCGTCCCGCGGCTACGTGGGAGCAGCGCACTACAGCCACGCCCGGCCGGACGTGAGCACGAGTCGCGGCGAGACGGCCGCTTCAACGCCGAGCAGCTCCTCCGGTACCGGGCTCGCTTACAGCCAGTCGTACATGTACGCCTCGGGAAGCTCCCAGAGGCACAGCTCGGCCAACTCCCCGAAAGCAAGCAGTCCTCTTCTGAACCCTCAGTACGAGACACTTTCCGATGACGAAAGCTAGACATCTCAATGACCTCGCACCACTGTTCAGCGCTTCTTGTTTGGAATGTTTCAACTACAATTTTGAGACCTTGCTGTGGACATGCTGAATGATCTCGGACGCTCTCGTTTGTAGTTTCAAGTTTGACCTGGAATTCAAGAATCTGCATGCAGCGTTTTGTAGCGCGTTTTATTTATCACCAATATCGCTTTTGTATGGGCGGTCGGTCTCAATTTGAAAAGTGAGACGACCCAAGACGTTTTGCTCGTGAAAGTGATACACGAGCAATGTTGCCAAGTAAATGGAACTTTTTCGGGTGTCTCACCATAAAATTTGCCTTTCTGGCGTTCGTTTGTGTTCTTGTTGAAATTTTCATCTTCCAAAGGAACTTTGTTTCTGTGGTGTTCTTGTGTTCGGAGTTCTGATCAGTTTTAACCCTTGTCTGAAACTAATAAAGAACAAAGAAAATACATTTGTGTGGGTGTTTTGTTGTTTTTTCTCAGACTGTAGATGAATACAATAACGAATCAAATAACGACGTCTTGCTTCAGTACTGCGTTTCTATTTGCGGGACAACATCGATGATTTGTGGACTCTGCACACCAGCAAAAAAGAAAACAAACCAACGCTGATCGTTTGTGATACCAATACTTCATTGAGATACTTCTACTCGCCTTGTGCACTCGCACACGTAGAAATAAAATTCGTTGAGATTCTCGTTTCATACAAACTCGACACTTGACAAAATAACTTCCGCCTCACAAAACTCAGGCACACCAACAACGGGCGGATATCAACACTCCAAGCAATGTTGAAGTGATGTTTTCAGAAAACATCCTTCCAAAATGTGGTGAAAATCGTGACGCCCAAATTAGTTTGGTGAGTTCATCTGGACTTGGACGAAACTGGCACCAACAGATCTGCCAAGGCCAGGGCGCCCAGCACTCGGGTTCAGGCACCGAAGAACCCCGACAAGTTCCAGACAAAAGATACTCATGCAGCTGGCTATGGCATCCAGGAAAACAATCAGAAGCCTTTGGATTTCGTTTGGTTTGTTTGGTGGTCCCGACATGCTTCGAAAGACGAAGAAAATCCACATATCGCGAATTATCCTCTGCTTGCATTTCACCCAAACACCTTGGCTTGATCAGCCATGACTGAACCAAACAGTGAGGTGTCCGAGAGCAGCTGTCGCGTTTATCAAATCCACACCTGCCTCGGGCTCTTTGTGTCTTGTTTTCTTATCAAAACTGAAAACTGCACATACTACAGAACCACAGCTAGACCAGTGATGATTGCTGCCAAACAATACAATTCAGAATCAATCGCACTGCACACGGTGCAAACAATACTGTCACAGACTTCTCGTGTTCAATGGAAATGTTCAATCATCCGTACAACAAGACAACATGACATGTCCCAAACTACTTTCACCTTCACTCAAAAAAGCCTCCCGCTGCTATTGCAATTGTTTCTGGGTCACCTAGCGGCATGTAATACAGCTCCCACATCAGGTCTGTCACCACGACTGCAACAGAAAACGTACGAACGCACTTGCTGTTTTGTTCAGTGTGAAAGGAGAACCTTCAAGTTTTTGCCATGTTATTTCCTTCGTCAATGCAACAAACGAGGAATCGTTTCCTGCGCATTTCGTTGAATATCTTAATTGCCATGAAACTTACGAATTTCTCCTTCATGTAATGTGGCGTAGAGTTCGGGACAATGGTTGCACGGCTCTTTCGGATGGAGCTCCACTTTCGACGTGCCTTTCAACTGCGCGAACATTTCCATCGGCAGAGCAATATCCACCTGCAAAGATCAAGCAGTTTTTTCGTTGACGCTGACTTCTCTTTCACAATCGCAGTGACGGGCGGTTGGGGATACATCACTGCAAGGACTCCGACACAACAACCTTACCAGTTTTGCCTTCTTCGCTTTGAAGCTCCTCGCAATGAAAATCCAGTTTGGTTCTCCAAGTTCAATCATTGGGGTGACAAAATAGGGACGTTTGTAAAATTGTCGAATAACTTTGGCAGTCTTTTTGCTGCAGTTCTCCCTGCAAAACACAGATGATCCTCGGGCTGAAGGAAAATGATTTAGAACAAACATCGTCCACTCTGAAAACTGGATCAGGTCTGCTTTTTAGATTCCTTGCAGGTCTACTTACCAGTGCGCGTACCAATTGGTGATTTCCATATTTGCTCCCTTGCGCAGGAGAGCTCGAAGACTGCTGATTTTGACGTTGCTAACGAACATGCACGGGCCAAACTCCTTCAGGTGCTCCTCATGCTCGTACAGCTTGAATGGAATGGACGAATAAATCTGTTCGCTACGCGACGCCTCGCAAGTCTGTTCACTTGAGCAGCAAAGGTCGAATTTGCTGTCAACAGATCACCAAAAAAAACCCAGTGTGTTTAAGAGCGCAAAAATTCACCTCTGCTAGAAAGTGAACGTTGAACTTTTCTTGGGCAGACCAATTGCCGACGCCATCAGTGACAATGACAGGAATATCGCGCTTCAGAAAGTCATCCTCAAATGCTGCCGGGTCCACATTGTCAACTCGGTCAATGAGTTCGAGATCTTCACACATCTACAAAAGTTCGCATCGTTGTTTGACAATGACAAAGAACACGTACGGCAACGAGAACCCTCACAGGAAGTAGCATCGCCCATCCGTGTGTTGAAATGAGTTTGATCAACCTGAAAATTTTGCAGTTCAAATTGATGGACGGCTCCAAACTGTTGACCTTTCAACCATGATGGTTTTTGGGACGGAAACAAGTGTGCAATGATTCCCCCCAGTGGACCCAAACGTACAAAATTCTGACCACGGCTGTTTTCCAAGTGTTCAGGGTTGCAATCCATGCAGAACGTAAGACAAGTGTTTGTTGTTGTGTGTGCACGGACCTGAGACACGCTTCGCAAAAGGAAGGTCGCAGTGATGCAAAGAACAAAGAAATAAGTTCACACAGCGAGACATGGGACACGAGGAAAACGATCTCACCGCGCAGTCAGGTTGTGCCAACTTCTTCTCGTAGTAGGGATTCTCTATGAGACACTCGTCGGTGTGAAGGTGAGTCCAATCCCAAAACGGAAGAACCTGTGGAAAGACAACGAAAATCTATCCAATGTGGTCTCACAACAAAGTGTGCGCATCTCTTCTTTTGGGTTGAGGATCTCAACATGGTAACTGTGAATTCACATCTTGTCAAGTCTCTTGAGAAGGCAATTTGGCGCATGAGAGCACACGCGCGGTACCAAATAAGTTCCAGTGAGTAATGAGATCAATGTCCATCATCTCCACAAAAGCTTCTCCTGTATCTCGCCTGCTGCACCTTGCGCAGTGCGGAAAATGAGTTAAAGCTTGCAGAACCTGCAACTCTCGGATGCAGCAACCGCAAATGCTCAAAGAACGAACGGCAACATTCGGGTCCCGCAGAAGCAAATCTTTTTGACCACACAAAGCGCCCCTCTGAATCAGTGTTTCCTGTAGTGCAGTAAACGCTACAAAAACTTGTGTCGTTGCGATAAAAAGAATTACTTTCTTGTCTTCTTTGTTTTGTTATTCTTTGTGTGTTATTTTTTTGTCTGACCAAATTATGTTACGAGGACATTTTCATCTCACTGCCCTTCTGCATTTTAATCCCGGATCCTTGAATTTGACTGACTCGTTTGTTTCAGAAAAGGTGCTGAAACGGTACGTACTTGGTTGTGTTTTATACAGGGAAAAGTGCGAGGGAAATTATGCGTTTGTGACCGTTCCCCAGCTGGGACTACTTGTGACGCCTTTTTTGTGTGCCTGTAACGGCTTTTCTCTGTCTTTTCCCTTTTTTCAATTCACGCCGGTGACATATGTTGCAGATCCAGGTTGCACTAAAAAAATTCAGCTGTTTTGTTAGTAACGCTGGGAAAAATCAAGCACCTGTCAAGTTGAAGATTGTGTTCGCAACACAACATGTGCAGACACGCAAGACTGACAAATCAGCAGCAGGTGGATGTACCTTTCTTTTCTCCCTTCCACGCCAACTCTTTACACTCGCAACGAAAGGAATTTTTTTTTCCAGGACCGAAACTAACCTGAATGAATGCGTGTCTGGCGTAGTAGCTCATGAGCCTGTACGCTGGATCGTGGTGAACCAACGCTGTGACGATGCCGACCACGACCAGGAACTGCAGCAAGAACTTTCCCCACTTTCTCCAATTTCGTTTCTTGGATCCTTCGGACGCACTAAACAGCGGTTTCGCAAACTAGAAAGCCAAAGAAAGAAAATGGTCAAACGCATTATAACTGGACATGTACGAAGGCAAAAGATCAAATGCAGCCCAACACAAGACAGAAAGGAAGTCATTCACTTTTCAACAAAATTGTTCGCATCAAGAGAACGCTTTTGCCTTCCCATCGCAGACTTCAAATTGCCAGTTCCTGCAAGTTGGCTGTGAGGGCCAATCCAATGCTATTACGGGGCTCAGTCATTGCAGCTGCAGCATCAGTTGCTGCAGAGCCACAGGCAGCGCAACACATAAGCTTTTGTAAGCTTTTGTGAGCTTTTGTAAATGTTTGTGGGCAACTTGCAAACACTTACAAAACCTCATAAAAGCTTATAAAAGCTAACAAAAGCTTATAAAAGCTTGCAAAAGCCAACAAAAGCTTACAAACACTTTTGAGTTTGTGGGAGTGTGTGCAAACACTTACAAAAGCTTACAAATTGTTCACCATGAACATTCTCAGTCGCGAACGGCGACTGATATTGTCAGCATCAGTGACCCCCCCCCCTTAACCTGCGAACAGAACTTTATCAAGCCCTGGAGTTTGCATTACTATCATTTGGATACTGGCAGCTGAAGAAGTAGCACTGAGGTTCTGGTATCAGCAAAATAATGACAGTTGGGCCTGTGAACTGGCATAAGTATCATTTGGAGGTGCTTGAGTCAGGATAAGTATCATTTTGATGCTGGCAATTGAGGTGGTGACATCTATCATTCCAGGAAACCTGGAAAGTTGGAAATTTTTTCCCATTTTCCAGGTTTCCTGGTTCCCCCTCCCTCAGGTTTCTGATGTTCCAGGTTTCCAATTTTGCAGTATTCTGACTGCCCAGTTTTCTGACATTCCAGGTTTCCAGCACCTTATTACAAACAAATGAACCAAACTTCATTCCACATATCTTTTTTGAACAGTTTCAAAAACTCTCAAATTTATATACCTCACTTTCTATTTGAAATGTTACTAAATACATAGTGAGATTCACAAAAAGAACAAATCTAAGTATTTCATGCTTTAGTACATACAAATAAACCTAACTCTTACCCAAATAACTGTTTTGAACACTTTCATAATATCTGATATTTCAACCCAAACCTTTGACCCCACCTAGAAACCATGTGAAAATTTTTGTAAATCAAAAATCAAATGCCACCACTCAAACACCCAAACAATATGCTACATTTCATCAATATACTTCTTTCACCAAATATTTATACATTCTGAAATGTGAACAATTTGTGCAAGTATGTCCCAAATTTTTGACCCCTCCTGATTTGAACTTTTTGACCTGAAGAATCCACAAATTTGAACTTCCCATAATCCTTCCTTGCACATTATCCCCAACCCAACCTGAACCAAAAAAGCCCAAAAGGTCCAAAATTGATCCTCATGTTGACTATGAAACAGGTACACACATACTTTTGGTGGACACTGCTTCGGGTGCTTTGATTTTAGTTGCTACCATGTCAGTTGCTTTTTCAAGCGCCCGTCAATGGTGCAACCTCCTCAAATCACCAAAAAAAGCTCACCTCACAAATGAAAAGGGGCGATATCAAATTACATGTAAAGTGCCTTCATCCACTTCCATCAGAAATGTTTTTTGAAGATTTTTTTCAATTTGTGTATGTCAGTGCAGAAAACGATGCTCTCGAGACAAAATAAATTTATTGAAACAACTTGTTTGCTCGAATATTTCTCGCCAGCATTGGACCCACCCTTGTGGTGCTGCACAAGTGTCACTGAGCACTGTTATTGCACTGAGGTTGTGCCAGTGGAAACCTCTTGGGTATTCACAAGGTGTCACGTCGTGCTGAGTCGACGCGTGTCGTTCACAACTGTTGTAACTTCGACACATCCTCGCACAACCAAACAATTTTCCACTGATGTTGATGCAGGGACAACGAGACCGTGGGCATCATTGACACCTCGGATGTAACTTTGTCAACACAAAAGACAACGTGAATAAGATTCCACAGCACACTGAATGATTTGACAACAGTCCTACCTGGTGGACTTGCATGGGTGTGTATCCCTGGTTTAGGCAACACTCGTGGAGTGCTCGAATTTCCTGGTCGATCATGAACAATTTCTGTTCTAAAGACAGAGCTTCTTGAGATTCTTCTTCTGAGTCCGTTTTGTCTTTTTTCGGCATTTTCACGTTCACAATGGGTTGATCAAAACAAGGAAAGAGTTTTTCCACTTCCTTTTTCTCCCGATATCTTCTGCCAAGTGTCGCACGAAAGAAACATCTTCACAAGGAAAATATTTTCCCTGTTTCGACAGACTCGGCTTCTCTACCTTCTGGTTTCCCGCCAAAAAGGTGGTTTTATCAAGAATGCAACCTTTCTGGCCCTAAATGCCTCGGTGCTCAACAGGCGCGCTACTTTATCAGACCCCAATCCCCCATAATGGCCGTCAGTGCCCTGGGACCCTGGATCTCAAATGCCTCAGTTTAGGAGGTGTGTTGGCACACTCATTCACGGAAATAAAGCCGAGAGCGTCGGGTGTGTGCTCCGCGTGTCCCGCATTTTGTACGTTGCTTTCATCTAGAGCTCTTGAAATCCTGCAGGCCAAGACCATCGGACGTTCATTCCATTTCAAAAACAAGATGACAGAAAAAAATGTTGCCCCTGCACCAAATCCATGGACCGTCAAGGGGAACTTGTCCTCAGTTAAACCGAGCAACAATCGGCTGGTCTGCAGGCCTCAACAATTGACTTCTCACACATGTTCCACCTTTGTTCAGATGCACAGTTTTTGTCCCAGAATCAAGTATGAAATTAAAGGGTGCTTCTCTGCACGTCCCAGCATGGACTGGACGCATGTGGCCATGGCGTCCAGACTTCTCTGTCAAAAAGTTCGGGTGCAGAAGAAACTGACGCGCTGCGGATGTTTGAGCCAGATGTAGCTCTTTCCCACTCGCACGGGAAAAGTGTTTGTGCAGCTCAAACAAGAACGATGTGAACAAGTTTGCCTGCAGATAACTTTTGATCATGACAAAAGACACGTTCTGCGGGTTGCAGTGCGTAAATATCGCATTTTGCTTGGATAAATGGCAAAATTGGGACGACACCCCAGGTTGGGTGCTTCAGGCGTTCCTTTGTGGGCTGGTGACACACGGTGTGTCCACTCTCATGTTGTGCATCCAGACAACGTTCCGCAACAATTTTTTGCAAATCAAATAACTTTTTGCCCCCTGCCTCAGAGAGACCCTCTCAATCTTGGATCCGCAAAAGCCCTCAATCTGCAGGCCCTGTGCTTCCTCTTGCAACCTCCCCTCCCATCATTTGGACCCTCTTTTTGCTGTGGATTTTTCCATGAAACGCAAACGGTCCATGAAACGCAAACCAACGAAAGATCGATTTATCCTTCTGAAACAATCAGGTACACAAATAGAAAAATGCAGCAAACAGCTTGAACCACCACGGAATGAACGAAATAGAAGTGTGCTGGGTCCAAAGAACCCCACTTGTTTTGATAAAGATAACGACCTGTGGAGATAACCGACCTTTTTCTTCTGCCATCAGGCGCAACAATTGGGACCTGGTCATTTGCAGAATCTTGGCCCAGCCGCTCGGACCACATCCCGAATCTTCCTTGCAAAAGTGCACGACTTGTGCACCTTTTTATGCTTTCTGGGGTTGATTGTCATGGCACGTTGACATTTTTGGATCACCCTCATCAAGATGTTTCAGACACACATGCCAACTGAACCATAGGAACTGGGACAAACAATCTTGAATGACAAAGGCAAACAAAATGCACACATGAACGTCCACAACAAAGAAAAAGAACCATTCGTCAACAACCAAGACATCTGGAATTTTATCGACAGTGTTAAAATATTATAAACACTGAGGTGTGCACGCACGCTTGCCAGAGATTTCCACTGAGCCACAATCAATGGTTGCCGTGCAAAAATAATACTGCTAACCTGGAATATCGATTGGAAAGGACGAAATCAAACATTCTTTAACATACATATATAAATAAGTGAACTGCGAAGCTGCATTTCTGTGTGCATATTCTACCGTGCATGGACGTACTCCGTGAGAAAGAACCAAGCAGAAGACACATTTTATACATGACACAGAATATGGTGAACAAAAACAAGTCTCAAGTGGGACGTTCAGACTCCAATCTGGCTGGAAAACAGGTATATAGCACTGCACATGTCAATTGAAACAACACGAACCAAAAGAACAAACCCATAAAACGGCTGACGCCGTGTTGACGTGTGGCGCGCGGGGATTCGCGCGCGGAGGACGCTTCCCAGCTGCGCGCGTGAGAGACTGCAGAAAATGACCTCCGTGCGATCCGACACGTTTCGCGTCGCAGCAGAAGGCGGTGGCGAAGATCACGCGTTCGACGCACAGGCCCAAGATGGTGGAGAGGAGGAAACGGACGATACCCACCAGGCAATGGACGCAACCTCACTTTTCTGGTATGTTTTGAAATTTTTTGAAAACTTTTGTGCTGGCGTGGGACTCCATTTGGATGAGCCAAAAAATGGTATGTTTGACTTTTAAAAAGTCAACAGTTTTGTCCGTGCCAAGAGTTTCCAACTGCTTGAGTACGGCTTTGCAAACACATCTATATGTAATATACAACACACCTTGCATGAATATGTACCGGGACGTGCAGTCGAATGTGAACGATCATGCAGACCAACTTCACGAATGTTGAAATTTGAAGACTACCCCCCACCCCCAACTTCGCACGAAAAGGGGCAGAATGTCCTCGTCCGACTGACGAACGCAACAAAGATTACTAATTTTGTCTGTGTCTCCCAGTATTCTGTTTTGCACAATGCACCGAAAAACAAAGGTTCACACAATAACGCTGTCGCAATCTTTCTGCTGTCCACGCACACTGAACAGGTACGGCAGGCTTCTCACTCGATTCCCTTGGCTGATTCTGCTGGTGACTTTCTGCGCGGGGACTCTGTCAGGGCTGACGTTCATCTATCACCCCATACCCTCGTTCAGGAATCCAATGGAGGTAACTTCGAGAAAGACACTTGCCGTTGAAAGCGAAATATACGGGTTTCAGAACTTTGGTCCGTGTTCGCCTGTGGTTCAAACCTATTTTTCTCAAATAAAACGGACAGGGTGCACTGGTCAACACTGGTGGTTTTGAGCCATTTTTGGTGCAGAATCTGCTTGTCCATTCGTCTGAGAAAAAATAGCTCCATGGAGCTCGCGGTGATTTGAACATTTGAACTACTTGCACCCTTCATGCTTCATGAACCATACCGACTGCCGACATGGCCGCCGAACTTGTCAACACATTTGGTCAAATATATCAAA
>JAAUXT010066910.1_pt1 | contig 27504 bp, 29 predicted proteins | sample 7278171 | NCBI WGS metagenome assembly JAAUXT01 (sample SAMN14350112, study PRJNA611818) | marine sediment metagenome | isolation source: surface marine sediment (1.8m) | place: French Polynesia: Moorea | collected 2018-08
AATCCTCATCTTGACCATGAAACTGCTGCTGACATACTTTTGGAAGAGGCTGCCTATAGGTGATTTGATTTCGCTCACTCCGATTTCGCTCGCTTTTTCCAAAAGCTTACAAATCGGACCAAGCTCCTCAAATCACCTAAAAACCTGTGAAGGTTTTCAGACAACTGAATGTGGGTTTGTTTCAAGTCACGCGTTTGGTGGTTTGGAAAAATCTGTCCCTTTCCAAGCTTTTCGAAGATTGACACAAATGAGTGAACTTATTTTCTTGCTTCTTCGGGTCCCAGACACGAGGGAAGAAATTCAGCTCCAGAACCACAGTGGCTCAGGCAAATCCTCGGCTCCTCAACACCGTCCAGAGTTCAGTGGTGAACACCTTTGTTGCGGCAAACCACGGTCAGCATGGATAAGAGGTGAATCCCAGCCCACCGGAGACTGTGGTTACATGGCTTGAGCATGCCCAGGTGTTTTATCGGCTCTTGTGCACCCACGTGATGGATGAGTGGACATACATAATATAGTCCGGACAGTGATTAGACGCATCACTCACTCTTTATTACCTTCATTTGCGCAAAGAGCCGCGCAATCGCACTTGATCAGGACTGGGATTTTCACTAATATCTGGAGTAATTTACAAAGCGTGAATGCTCAGCTGGAAACAATTCCGATGTCAGTGTTCTGAGGTCTCAGGATACGCATTGTGTGGTCCGGAATGCAGTCACGTGAACGTGGAAATCCTGGAGGCAAAACCTCGTTTCGTCCAAACAGAAGCCGGTCTGTTCCGAACAACGATTTTCCTCTGTTTATTGAGGGCCAGGAACTCTGCAGCGGCCCGTGGGAATTTGGTGGAGTCGCGGAAAAGATTTCCCTGTGTATTGCATGTACACCTCGCCTCCCCTGAGACCTGACCCTTCATAGATGCCCTGAATTCTTCGCGCCTGACCTGCATGTGCCGAGCCGTGGGTGGCCCGGTGGCCCCGGCCCCCGGCCCCCTCGTCCCCGCCGGCCCTCGTGGCCCCGACGGCGCGGGAAGAACGAGAGGCCCCTCGCGCCTGTGTTACATGCGTCGATACCTTCATCTGAACCGGGCCCCGCGAAATCAATGCAGGCCAAACCAAAGCGCTTTCAAAGCTCCGTTTCATGAACACATGCAGAAAACACTTGGTGCAGGAGGAAGTCAATAATTCTTCTGCCAGGTTCTCCGCTTCTCCTGTGGAGAGGCTCTTTTTTCTCTTGATTTCTGTTTCTAGTCTTTCCTTTTCCGTTAGTTCTCTTGCAGTTGCTGCCCTGAGGCATAGTATGCTGTTCTTGCCTGTTTTGGGTGATGCCATGTCACGTGAGAAGTTGCCCCAGGAAAAGATAATCATCGAATGTCGTACACCACCCTTTGATTAACTCGTCACAAGACGCCGAAGATGGTCCTGAACACGTGGACTGGTTGGCCTTGTTTCGGACGTTGCTCTGTCCCTTTCTCCAGAAGGACCACAAGGTTCGGCTGACGCTGGGAGCGACGGGGCAATGTCGGCAGATCAAGGGGTCCATTCCATTCCTGTACACAAATTGAGTCCCCTTCCATAAAGTTCCAAAGCTCAAAAATGGCTGTCTCCAAAAAAGAGATGTGCTTTGTTTCGAAGTGATGCCACAAAGCAGTCGAAAAGGTGATCAGAAAACGTTGTCCAGCACAATGGTCGCTTGGGAGAAAAGTCTGGACCCCCACAACACTCTGAATCCACTCGAGATGGGCGGCAGGACCAACGTGCTCCCTTCCGCGCCTGATAAATGGAGGCAATTTGATTGTGAAGAGAGAGGCGATCCTTTGTGATCTGTGACTCCGACTGAAGTCTGGAAGTTTATAGTTTCTGTGAGATGTTGGAAGACAGAAGGATAGCTAGTTCAGACCTCGGTGGAGCCACTGTTCAAAACGTCTCCACACGTAGGGTCCCTGGTTTTGGTCCCCACGTGAAGTCACGTGACGAAAGATATTCGCAGCGTTTTTAGTTGTTTCTCGAAGGAACTCTGCGAGACGGAAAGCAGCTGATGAGGTGCTTTTGCATCACATCACAGCAGGATTCAAAGGATTTCGAGTTGTGCGTCGTGTTAATCAGGGATTTGGAATTAAACAATTTCCGTGTCTGGATTTTTCACCACACGAAGACATCTGCCACAGAAAGCGTTCATTACTCGAGGCGGTGAGAGTCGGATCTGCAGAGTTGGAGTCGGAACCAGCAGAGATGCTGTGAGGTGGGTCCGAAGGAGAGGCGGCGCCATGGCTCGTACCTCCGCACCAATGAACAATCCCCCCCCCCCAAAAAAAAACAACTTGTGTGTGTCGGGTGGGGTGTCCTGAAATCCTGATGGTGCTGAAGTTTAAGGAGCTGTGCGTGATTGTTGAGACTTCAGAACTGATGGCCATTGTGGCAGCGAAATCCGTCCAATCATCACACAAGAACATGCGCATCCGAGCCAAGCCCCTCGTGGAAGCGCGGCTCTGAGAATCTGGGCTCTTCGCATGAGGACTGCGCGGGGATGATGGGTTTGACCCGAATCTGGTCGCGTAGCGTGTGTGGAATCGGTAACGGCTCCGTGTGCAGTCCTCCTGCTCCTCCGCCGTATCTAATCAGCGCACGGGGCGCTCGTAATTTCCTCGCAGTGGATCTCGGTGAAGGATTGCGCCATTTACGGAGAGCGCTCCTCAGTCTGGAGACTCGGGGTGCAGCTCTTTGTCAGTCATCTCGGAAAGAGGAGGTTGTTTTCGAGTTATTGCGATCAGTGATGATGGCGCGGGATCAGCGAGCTTCGGGATCAGTCGGAGTCGCGTCTGTCTGTCCGCCATGGCGCAGCTCTCTCATCAGAATCTCGTACGAGCTCTCTGCAAATTCCTTCTTGTTGTGCATCGTGGAATTTTCTCCAATATTTCATTGTTACTGCTTTGGTTCAACAATGGGTCCCTCGGCTGCAGTTTGCGAGGCGTGTGTTTTATGTTGCATGTGCTCGCGCATTGTGTCCATGGAAATTCATGAGCGTTGTCGTTTTACTGGGCGACGTCAGCGGGGAAATCTCGAACAAACAAGCAACATGATGAAATGCAAACAGCCTGGTCTTCGTGCACCTTTCCTTGGTGCGAGTGACGCGGGGCTGAAACGGGATCGACTCGAGATTGGTTTTCAGCTTTGTGGAAGATAAAGTCGATTGTTCGGGGTGAAGTGATCTGCAAATCGCACATTTCTCTTCTTCCCTGTCACTACAATGGCACTTTCATTCTCCATGCACGGAGCAAAGAAGACCAGCTTACGTTTGAAGAAACCCATTTTTGTTTCAACAAGTCTTTTGTTCAGAATTCACATTTTCATCAGAATTGACGACAAACTGATGTTTGCTGCCCTTTGTGAATATGGCGCTCGGAGCCGTCTGGGTGAGGGCGAAACCTCAGAGCTCAGACCACGGATTCGCAGAAGAAAAGCAGAGCTTGTTTCCCGGAGTGTGAGAGAACGGCCAGCCTGCGCGACACTTCTGTGTTTACCCTTCGTCACCTTCCAATTGTTCGTCTCATTGATTCTTCCTCCGGTTTCTCCGCGAAGAACAAGACGCGCTTAACAGGCACAAGATTGTTTCTCGTGCGTCGTCTTGGAGTTTGTTCTTGGTGCTGTGGACAAGGATCGAGACAAGGATCGTTTCCGGATGCAAGTGGCGGAGTTTTTGCCTCACAAGAATCATTCTGGTTCGAAGGGAAAAGACTTGTAGGGCACACGTGCACCTTCGATCCGGACGCGTCTCTGTGTTTCCTCCTGGACACTGAGCTCACGCAGGTTGAATCTTCGCTACAGTTGGCACAAGTCGACGGTCTGGACTGTGACGACAGCGCCCATTGATTTTGCCTCAACCCGACTGGTGACGCCTGAGAAGGACCCGAGTCTGGCACCATCACCTGGAGTCTCTTTGTGGTTGCGTTTCGTGCTTGCATGGAGTCTGCACGGGTCTGCTTTTCCAAACTGTGGCATGACACGTCTGGCAATGATTTGCACCTGTTGTCACAGTCCGGGTCACAACCAAAGAATCTTTTCCAAACGATCGACTTGCTGTTGTTCAAGAGTCCACTCAAGGTGCAAGTAGAAACTTACCAAGCTGGTTTACTTCTCAACCGAACCGGAAGCGATGGACGCCGCCGTCGAGCTCTGGTCTTTGTTTCCGTGGACACATTGGCACCATCTGTGTTCCCACACTCCCACCCAGGTTCCTGAAACTCGTCGTTGTTCGATGCCGGTTCTGCGGCCGAGTGTCGCCATTATCGCCATTCAGACAGACGGATCTCCGCCGAGCAAAGAAAAGCGTTGTGCGCTGTTGAGCGGCGCTGGAGGTAATTATGAGATGGGTGGCGGGGTTTAATGGAGGGTCACTTAATTAACACGGGCGCCCCACAGGACGACGCGCCGTCCCGACCGAAACGCTAAAAGCCTCGAGAGCGCCAGACGGAGGGACGGGCGGAGGAGAGGGGGCCGAGTACGGACAGCGAGACCTGGTCAAGAGGTGGAGCCTCTGAGAGAGGCAGTGGGGATGGGATCCCCGAGCCCTGGTGGCCAGACATCAAGGACAAGAGATGAAAATCTGCAGCTTTTGTCAACGAAGGTGTTGGATCGCTCACGCCAGAGCATGAGATAAAAACCTCAAGGTGTGTCTTTGTCATGACTTGTGAGCGGAACAGTGTTGTGGATCCAACAGTGTGCGTCTTCGGACAAGTGAGTGGTCTGGGTGTGGATAAGAGGTGGATAAAAGCTCGGCAATTGCGCCGCTGTCACAGCGCGCCTCTTGATGGCTGTCAGCACCACTGCGCCGCACCTGCACCGACGCGCACAGGTGGCTGTCTGGGCAGCCGGGGGTCGGTACTTCGAGTATTGCGGAGGAACGCGAGTGTTTGGACCGTATGGGAACAGAGAGTGAGACGCCGCCGAGATGATTAGTAATCTCGGAGAGCGTAACGTCAAAGTTGTGGAGTCCAAGTCAGATTGCTCATTTGAAGGTCAGAGGTGAGTTGTCGGACGCGCGTTGCGTGTCGGAGCTCGTCAGCCTCGTTCTGAGCATCCGGCGTCACCGCTCCAGACGTGATGTGCCAACTCACCTGCCTTTTGACTGAAAAAGTTAGTCCAGAAGATTGGACCTGATGGTCAGTGGACGAATTCACCCGGAGTCTGGTAGATGCCTGTTCGCTTTCCGAATTCCACGAAGTCAACTCTGATGCCTGCCCAGAAGTGAATCACCTGACAGCCAGGGGGACGAATTCTCTCCGAATCTAGTAGATCCCAGTCAGCTTTCCGAATTCCACGAAGAAAAATTGACCGTTTTCGACAACCGCTCGTGGTTCACAGTGCGAAAAAAGTTGGTGGGCTGAGGTGGAGGACGGAAGCAGGCAATTTGTCTGACGCAGGAGCGGCTCGTGTCCGGACGTCGCGTGCTGCTCCAGTTCCGCCTCCGCTGTGACAACGTCCCATCAGTCTCCAACATGACGGCCTCAACGAGGTCCGGATCACTCGTCGTCCGTTCGTTCTTCGGTTTCTCAAGGATCAACCCTGATATTTGTCAGAATTTTTTTACGAGTGTTTCAAATTTGTTTTTGCTTGTGCTTGCAGACTTGCCGCGAGTGCTCAACATGCCAGTCCGCCTCTTCCTGCCTCGCAACATGGAGGGCCACATCAAGTGTCCCGTCGAGGCGAATCCTCCCTTCACCCTCATCGTGTGGACCAAGAACGAGCGCGCCATCGACTTCACACACACGTCGCGCCTCAAACTGAACAAGGACGGCACGCTCGTCATTCATGAAGTGGACGCGAACGACGAGGGTCGCTACACGTGCACGCCGTACTCGCCGCTCGGGTCAGGGCGCAGCTCTTCTCCCGTGCAGATCCACGTCAGAGGTAAGGGCGCCTTCGTGTTCCTGTTCTTCACGCAGAATATAGTTTCTACAATTTTGTGATCACGATACCAGTCGTGCTCGCATTGTGGTAGAAATGGGTTCTCACCTTACAAAAAGAGTTCCTGTTCAATTACACCACAAGTCATTGTGTGATTTCACGGGTACCATTATTGTACAGTCTGAGAACCCTGTCTTCATCACGACAGGTCGTTCACACAAACTCCGGCCAAATGGCCGTGTGGCCTTTTCCAGGTTCTGGAAAAACACTGCAGAGCCTCAATGGCACGAACCGTTCTCAGCCATGTCCTGGGGAATTGGGAGCGACATGTTAATTTGCGGATAGGCCTAATCTGTGTGGACATCTCCGGCCGGTGCGGGCCCGTGGCCCTCTGGTCCTCGCAGACAGGCCGGGGCTATTAGTTAGCGCGGGAACAAGGCCCGCTAATGATGGCTAATGTGCCGGCCACACCTGATTGAGCTCAGTCCGGGCCAGACACAGATTGCAGGGTGTGTGTGCGCTCACAGGGATTTGTACCGCACACCTGGAGCGCCAGTTGGTGTGCGTGTTTGTTTGAGTGCACAAAAACTGTTGAGGTCATTGGCATCGGAACTGACCCTGAGTACGATTGCGGCAGGGTGAGTGAAGCCGGGAGGGTGGTAGCCAGTGGGTGAACGTGGGGGAGAGACCACCACAAGAGAACAGCTGGCGGGGGCGATCTCTGAACATTTCCTGAGAACCTCCTCTGTCTTTTGACTCAAAACTCCAAGCATGGAAACAATTTTCTTTCAATGTGTCTGGCCAGAACTGAACAAATATCGGTTCTTGGTCTTTGTTACGTACACGCTCGTCTTTGAAAGTCCAAAAAATTATTTTTTGTACCCAATCCAAGAGGGACCATGAACGATGGAAATTCCCGTGCACTGTGGAACAGCTTGGAACGATCAAATTTTCAACGAAACGATGAATTTCTCAAACGTGCCTCTACCCCAAAACGAGGGTCGTGCGAGTCCGTGACTCCATTCCAGTGACAAAACCACGGCTCATTTTTGCCCGGCCAAAACTGAAGCGAGTCAAAACGGACGGTGTGCGTAAACTAGTGTTCAGGACTCGAGGTGCCGAGACTCGTCTGATTTCTCGCAGAGTAACGGGACGCAGTGAATTTTCCTTATTGATCTTTTCCACGACCAAAGCACCATCAATAGCGAGTGTTTTCTTGGAGGCAATTTGGGCGCAGATTGAACCCTGTTTATAACGGGCCGGATTTGAATAATGGTGTCGGAGTGTGAACACAGCTTGGCAGAAGGGAAACGGTTCCAATAAAGGCTCGGGCTCCAGATTGGGATTTTGCCTTGTTGAATGAGAGACTCAGCCGCGGAGTGTTATTCTCCCATCTAGACATTTGCAGAAGAGATTGGCGGATGAATGGGAGATGAAAATGTCCAATTGCTGGGAGCCAAGTGTCAAAATGGCCTTTTTCAGGTCGTTCGAAGTGACGCACTAATGGAGCGTTTTGTGGTGGAGAGCACTGGAGAACGAGTGTGTCTGTGGTTTTCGTGTGTCGCGTTGGTTGTCTGTGGATGTCAGTGCTTTGTTGCTGAGTGTTTGTCCATCAAAGCACGATGTCACGTCAGTTTGGCATCTCGCTCTGCTGCTGAAGACCAGGCCTGTTCTCAAAACGTTTGTGCGTGCCGACCGAGGATGAACCGAACGGCACGAACTTGCCAGAATAAACCTCCTGGTTTGTTTGTTTCAGCGGAAGCAACTGCAGAGACAAACGAGTCTGCGCTTGTGTGTCTGTCTCGCGCAGAGCAGAGTTCATCCACTTCGCGATTTCTCCGCAGGTCGTGAACATGTTGCACTCTCGGGTTCGCTCTCGCAGTGGGCGCGGTGCCGAGTGTCCTTATCAGTAAGGAATCAGTATTTCCAATCGGGAGGCTGATTATTGATCTGGCTAATTCGTATTGGACCCGATCAAAAGGCAGCAATGATCCGAGAGCCAATCCGACGCGCTCGTTCATCACGCGACTTGTGATTGGATTGACAGCGGATCCGGGGCCAGGACACCGGACCCGAGCTGCCGCATCTGAAACATGAGGAGCCAGGGGCGGATCCGGCAGAGACCCACGGGCGTGGTTCCCTTCACCACCGAAAATGGTTTTTTCGTCTTGTGCGTTGTCTTAAAGTTTAAGTCCTCCATATGAGGCTCCCCTCCCCCACTGACCAAATCCTAAATTCACTTTGGAAGCTATACGTGACACACCCGGATCCCTTTCTTTGCACACTTGAGGGTCTTGGTGAAAGTACACCAACGTGTACTCAGTATGAAGGAGTCGACGCGAATCCGCTAAAATTCGAAATTGAAACGAAATCTGACTTTGTATTTGTCCGTGGGCAAATGAATTGGCTCAAAATGGCAGAAAATATCTTGGGTGTTGGTTCTCGCTTGTGAGAATGAAGCTGATGCCTCAGATTTTGTGATGCAATCAACATCAGGTGACCCACCACTTCGCTCGAGCCTCAGCGCTGAAAGTGCGCGTTCAGCTGAGTGGGCAACTCGGGCTCTCCTCCAACATGCTGTACCTTTGGCCCTCGATCCATCGTTCTTCCGGATGATGCCGACGCTGAAGGTGAGAAGCAGAGTCAAGGAGACGTGGAGGAGGGAAGTCCTCACAGATGCACATCTATCACTGCTGCCGAGCTCCGCCCTGTCAGAACAGGACTTGCTCTGTTGTTCACACTCGCTTTGGGTTCGAGTGACGACAAAAACCAGGTTTTCAACCGCCTCAATGGGAAATTTTGCTGTTATCTGAATTTGCATTGCGCTGTGACAGTAGGTTTTGAACTGGATTATTTTTTCTGACGTCATTTGAGTATTTGAACGCCAAAGTGACGTGGGATGAGGCGCGTCGGGGAAAACTGACTGTTTGTCGCACGTGATGGATGAGCGAAAGATTCGCATCCTGCGCTGTAAAACACGCGTCGTCCGTTGCAGTGCTCAGGGATTTGATGATGTCTCAGCAGAGAAAATCCAGGGATTGTGACGCATCCAGACAGAACAATCGTGACGATGAACAAAATTAGCGCGAAGTGCACGCTGGATATTTGACAACCGGATGCACTTGACATCACGAGCATCAGCGAACGCTGCATCTTCTGTCAGTTCACACTGCGCACACACGGAAGAGGCTCGGGTGGACATTCGACGCATTGCTGCGGACACACCTCTCGTACAGCCCACCTTCCTCTTGACCGTCGGTCCAGTCAGGACGTCTTCAGCTGCAGATTCAGTATTGAGCGAGGCGGGATTCCAGCGTCCGGCCAGCGCTGCAGTGACGTCGCAGCTCTGTTCCCGTTGCGGTACCTGCTGTTTCCAACAAGACCTTTTCCTCTTCTCAGATCTAATCCCCGGACCGCAACTACACGTCAGAAGGGGACTGAGGTTTGGAGACTGTGGTTTGCTCTTTGATGCGCTGTTAGAGTGGTTCCCCCCGAAGCTGTCGGGTCTCCGTTGGCCCCGGCTCTGTAACGGAACTGAAGCGGACCCACCCGCGGGAGCGTCCTGCGATTTCACGGCGATTCGCTTTGAGCAGGTTCAGCCCGCGCCGTCAGATTCCTGCCACTCCGAAACACTGAGCCGACCGACCCAAAGGGAGTTTACTCCTGTCCCGTGTGGAAGAAAGAACCATTCAGCGAGAAATGTTGCACGTTCTTTTTTTCGCCCATTCTCTTCTGAGCTCGGTGTCTGTCTCTTCTCTGGGTTCTGATCTATTCTTTGACTCGTCACTTTTCCGCACTCTTCCTCACTCTATCTTCCTCACCACTGCTCTTTCTTGTCAGATGTATCTGACATTTGTGTGACACTCGATGCGTCACACTTGCGTGTGAACGCTGCGTCGACATTGTGACGTGTGCATGGATGTTGTCGCACCCGGTGTGAACCGGACAGTTGTGCGGAGCCCTCGCGGCCTTGTGTTCCCTTACCGTGCCGTATTAGCCCCAGCATCACTGCACAAAGACTACATGCTCCGTCATTATGTCCACATTAACCACGGCACAGTGCTCTTGATGGACCCGATTGTCGTAAACTGGCCACTACTGCTCGCCACTAAATGTCAATCTAACCAGCATGCCTTCCTGTGCCTTTTATTTTCAACATTTTGCTGGTGTTGCGGGAACACCCGTGGCTGACTTCTCATGTGTCTGGGTCAGGCTACAGGGAGCAACCGGTCTCTTCTTCAAACATGGCTTCTACTGTCTTGGAATCGTTGTGTCCTGCAACTAATCACAGTATGTGAGCAGATGAGTTTTTCTGCAACTTCAAGTGGTTCCTGGAACTCCAAAGACAGCAATCTGTCTGTCCCGACGCCCGTGGGAAATTTGCTTTCCGTCTTTCTTCAGTTGGCTCCCCCGCCCCGTGGTTTCAGCCGAGCGTCGCACAGCGTTCCTCTCGACCATCCCACAAAGAAATCTTGAGAGCTTTGGGTCTCCTTCCTCAGACACACTCACCCCTGCTCGCCATGGAACATTGACAACGAACATCTGCTGACGGAAGTGCTTTGCCATTGCTCGCGACACAAGTGCAAAAAGCAACAAGTTGCAGCACCAGGACTCCCAAAGGAGGAAAGTACCCGCGGTTATGAAATCTCAGGCCTGATATGATTGCAGCAAGGATCACTGCTGCGCCGGTGGCAGGTCCAAATGGGGGTTAGTAGGCCAGCGGTGAGAATATACAGGCGGAGTCAGTGCTTGAAGCACAGACACGAGAAGGACATTGGCGGACTCCGGTTTGAAGTGCTTCCGTTGTGTGCTGCTGCACGCGCTAAGAAAGGGGGAGACGGTGGCGCATGCGTCCCAAGCTCAAGATCCCCTTGTCACTTGCCATCCTGCATACACACGCCTCACATGCACTTCTCCATCCTCTGGCTCTCATCAAAGAGTCGGTCTAAAAATCTCAGGCTGGTTTCATCTTTCAAAGAGTTCCGTTATTTTCTGCAGGAACGCGGCGTCCCCGCGCCGGGTTGAATCCTGCAGCTGTGTCGGCCTCCCCGCATCAGGCGGATAGGCTGTATTAAGTTAGGCAGTTGATATATGGTCCTGACATTTGCCTATTGCCATTCCTGGGCTCACGGCGCAGAAATGTGACTGTAGAAAATAGACCTTCTCCCAGAGGTTTGGAGAAACGCTGGATTGCACGTGTACAGATGTTTCTGCGGATTTTTCTTGTGGGAAGAACGCAGCTGTACAGGTGTGATGCAAATAGTTGTGGAGACGAGCAGACGGTGCGCATGCATGACGCACATTTCCTTCCGAATTTACAGGTCAAAGCAGAGAAAAGGATCAGGTTTCTTATACGAGTACAATGATTTTGTGGAGAACAGTTGATCACATTTCTTCTCTACCACAAACAGGCAAATATATACCGGTTGCAGATTCGAGAAACGCCGTCCCAGGGCTTGACAGTGTAAACGGGGGAGGCCTGCCGGGAGCTACATGTTGCTCTGGAACAGCTCGTGTCCCTCCCTTTATGAAATAGCAATTCATTTCCATAGATACATCATATACAGTGATCCAGGGTGGCCCTCTCCAGTTCACTCCGCTCCCCGCTCCATCCAAACTCTTACATATTTGTCATGTGACCCAAATGAGTTTTGAGTTTGATGTATTTGTGACCACATGTCCCGTGCCATTTATCCTCCAGAGCTTTTCTTAGGAAATGCGCTTCCTTGAAAGATTGATACTTTATCTGCTATTGTTGCCAGTGGATACCGAGGTTTCTTTGTGGGGATAGATCCCAGAGCAAAGCGCAGTGCTTGTCACCCGATAAGAATGCTGCGACAGAAACAAATCCCGCTTCATCCGGACCGGTCCGAACACGAGTGCGTGTGTTGGATTTTGCGCTTTCTCCTTCGGGCTCGTGTGACAATGACCACAAATTGCTGGAATAACAATGGATGGAGTGACAAAGCGACTGGTGGCTTTGCTGAGAACACATTGTTCTGATTTAGTTCTCGTACGCGTCGCCGATAGCAGACTGCATTGGGACCAACACACCATGGATACGTACGCGCAGTGGGGCGCGTCCTGCTTTCGTGTCCACATTCACATCCGGTGTTTGTTATGCGTCCGGTGTTCCCGGTCTCCCGCGCCGCCGCCCCGGATCATGGTCCGGCTCAGCTCATCCCTCCCCGCCCGCAGTCCGGGATAAGCTGTGGCGGTGGGCTGCTCGTGGCCCGGATGTTGAAAAATTGTGGGATGCCGACTCACAAGGAATCAACGCGTGTAAAGTGGCAGTCTCGCTGCAGTGGTCTTGTGTTCGTTCTTCAACTGGAACCTTCTGGTCGTTTTCCCGCCTCTTGTTGGAACGTCAAGGGACACAACATTGGAGCTCATGATGAGCATGTCGCGTTGTTTCCTCGTCTGCACCTCCAGCACGAGCACATGGGACATCATCGCTGTAATGAGTGGCCGGAGGAGCGCGCTGACGCCGGGCGGTGTCCCCGCCGAAGTCGCTGGCGTCTCGACAGTGTCGCGGTAATGCGGTGGGATTATCTGCGGGCAGTGATGCATCGGCGGCGCTCGCTTCGGGACGCGCAGCCGCAGATATTAACGCCGTCCACACCCACATGTGCGAGATGGGAATCTGCCGCAGCCTCTCTTTTACCGGTTTCTCACCAAGTGATGTCGTTCTGTTTGCATGTGAGCATTGTCCGACGCCCGAGATTCTCAACTGACAGCCCCACATGTTGTTGGATTCCCAAACCCTTTGTCAGTTGGCTTGATTAAAAACTTGTGTCATCCGAGAGTCCGAGAAACCCATGATTTTGGGCTTCCAAGATGCAAACAGAAAAGTGTTATTGCAAATGAGCAAAAGTCTCCATGCCCCACACATTACCGACAGGTGTGCGGATTGAGACGAGATGAAGCCCGGCCACCCATTGAGCCCAGTGCATGACCGTGTTCGGTTGGGCCCGAAAGTCTTGAAAGACGCGTGTGGACTAAGTGTTGATTTTCGGACTCTGTGGTCGCTCACGCTGTGAGACATTCATGTGCCTCGAACCGAACGATGTTCCTGAAGCAAAAGCACCCACAAGCTTTTGTTGGCAATCGTGATTGCATGCGCAAAGAAACAACAGCAAACAAAAAATTCTCGTGAAACAAATGGAAATTGATCCGCACGCTGGATTTAGTGCGGACTTCGTGAGTTGATAGATCCATTCTCGTTCCTCAAACGCGTGTAGTGCTCCCTTCTCGGCTGCGGCACCGTTTTTATTCCCCCAATTCCATCACTTGATTATGCAGGAAGCAATTATCTCGCGACTAATATCACGGATCATGAAGCGAGGAGAAGACGAATAAAAACGCAGTTCTGAGAATCGGGTCGCATCAGAAGGGAGATTCGTGTTGAGGCGGCCGAGACAGTGACGCCGAATGGGAATCGCTCAGATGCGCGGGACCTTGTGTGAGAGAGGGTGATGCGCTCAGGTGCTGAAGGGCTGCGTTGGTTTGGGCGAGTCCGCTTGTGTTCTGTGCTCGCATACGTGCACGTGCTTGCGTTGCCTCGTTCCCTGATCCCTGCGGAGGTTTTCGAGTTTGACCCCCTGAGGTCGACTGATGTTGATACACGCGTGTGAGATTCCCTCCCAGTCCCGGGGCACGCATGCATTTTGTTCCTGCGTGCGAGGTCCCACAGGTTCTTTGGGGAACCAGCAGTAAGCGCTTTCATCGAGCTTCCGTGAGTTCCACACACGATAATTGAATTCAATCACAAAGAGGATGGAGTCTGCACCAACCACGCCCATCCTGAAGCCAGAACCAAACTGTTTCAAGGATCTTGGTCCGCACGCTTCACGTTTGATGCACCAAAGTTGATTTCGTTGATCCTTTTTCTGCTCAGGTTATGTCTGTGACAGCATCTTGCGTTCTCAGGTCTTCACTCCAACCTGAACATAAGAAATTTTGTCATGTTTCCAACAGCTTGAGATGTGCCTGGATGGTTGTCAGAAATTCGTGATCAGGGCGTGGTGGATGGATCTGCCGTGTGTGCTGCAGATATTCATTGGGCCCTTACGGGGCGTGTTGTAACACTGCATCAGCCATGCATCTTCATTTGGGTGGGGGCGCGCAGGGACTATACTACATCACAGTTCACTCACTCAGCATCAAAGATTCATGTGCTGCGGACACGGATCACGTCCGTGTACGCGCCACGAGGGGGTATCCGTCCGCGCTAACGGGCTCTCCGTCCAGTCCACATGCAGACAGCTGCACGAGAAATGTGGGTCCGTGCAGACAGACGTGTGCGCAATGGGTGCGTCAGGGGGGGGGGTGAACCCTAATGTTTGAATCATGGCAGGTGTCAGACGCCTGAGTGCACCGCGGCCCTGGGAACCAGGTCACTTCCTGAGGGGCTGAGGGCCGCGGGTTCATGTCCAGCAGAGAGACCACAGTCGCAGAGCACGAGATCTGTTCGTGGTGATTTTGCAAAATTTATGAATCAAAGCAGAAAGCCAAGAGAATGGGAATCACCTGACTACCAGTGACGAACGAGCCCATTCATCGGGAGTAAAATTCATCCCAACTTGAAACCTAATCCTAGATTTGCTTGGCCAGAGCCTGAGGATAAAGTGAAATAAATTTGGGAGAACAGGCTACACGAGGGGCCGGCCCGGATCTCATAATCCAGCGCTGCACCGAAGAACTCCGAGGCCACTTGACTTGCAATTCGGACTTTTCCCGTTTGAAGTGTGAGGCAGCGTGTAGGGGGCAATACACTCGGGAAATTCTCGGGCCCACTCTCTCTCTTGCATCAATCACACTGGCTTTCCGTATTTGCCACTTCCCAGTGAAGCTATCAAGAATGGAACACTCTTGCCTTTCATAAGGGTATTCTCCAGTGGTGTTTGGTCAGCCACTTCAGAAACGTTGTTTTGTTCTTGAAAAGGTCTGATGAAAGGAGGAGGAATGGGAACAGAAGGGGAAATTAGTCTTTTTCGTTCTGCGTTCGTGTGTCAAATTGGAGACTGTGCCTTTCCGGTTTCTTCGCCAAGATGCACAACAGCGAACGAAGATGGATTGGAAACAAAAACAAGAAAGAAACGTCGCAGTCAGGTTGACGGCCGCGCTGTTGTCAGCACTGGTCCGCAGGCCACTGCTGAAATTAGAAATTCTTTGGCAATTGTGCTGAACTGGGCAAGAAATGCATTGCAGCACTTGCGCTTTTGACTGTCTTGACCGATGTCTTGCTGAACGAGAAGAGACAAGTGTCGATGTTTGCAGAAGCTGTGTTTGCACACCAACATGAAATGCTGTTGATGCCGCTTTTGTAACACAAACCGACTGCGGGAACCTTGTGCCCACGTTTTGCCCTGCAGTGAGGGAGACGGGGAAGGTGCTCCTCGGCGCGGTCGCCCGGCGAGAGGTGTCACATGAGGCGTGTCGAGGGGAGTGATGTATCCTTGCGCGGGCCGATCCTCTTTATTTGTATTCACGTCATAAAGCGCCATCAATAACTATTTGATAAAGTGAGGAAAATGAAGCGGCCGCCTCGGCACGAGGAATATTGCCGACTTATATTGCGCCAACAGGGTGCAGGGTCTACACGAGCCGACAGCAATACAGCTGAATCGTACAGGGTGTGGGCGCTGCAGGTTGCTGACAGCCATGCAGTTGCTCTCTGGAGGGCCTGGTGATTGTGGTGCTAACGACAATTCAGAACATGGTTGTGCCACATGTGGCAGAGCAACACACTGTGTGGCCTGAACACACATGGTCAATGATCATGGTGTCGGGCATCGCATCTTGCAGGCTGAGGCATTCCTTGGGACCTGAAGCATGCCTTTGTTCCCAAAAGAAATTGAGCTCCAGCTGCCCATGCAATAAAATTTAGGAGGTAGATCTGGTTTTAATGAAGCAGAAACACTTCGTCCTCCCAAAACAATCGCCTCTGACTGACCCCCACCCCTACTATGCCGCCCTCGCCAGTACAAGCCGCTTGTAGCTGCACACGCTTCACCACTGCACAATCCTCGCCACCTGATGTACGCCCCTCCTCACCACTACCCCAACACCACAACCCTCAGCCTGCCTCTGCATGCCCCCAACTCCACATGCACCCCGCCACCCCGTGCCCCTCACAGCGCACACCGCCGCACGCTTGTCGGCGTCGATCTATCCGTCCTGGTGCTCCGCAAATGAGATTACTCGACCTGCGGACGCGCCAGCGGAGAGGCGTCCGTTGCGTTGGAAATGGAGACTGGCGGGTGTGGAACAATGTGCGCGAGAGAAGGGCGAGCTTGCAGCGCTCATGCTGTCCTTTGTCACCGACAACATTCCCTCATACGACTCTTGATTCTAACTTTGTCTTGACTCAGGGTATTTGCATCGGGTTGATTTGGAAACGTCTGTGTCAACGAAATTGCCTGAAATGTGGGCCTGATGCAGCCTCCCTGAATCCGCCTCAGCCGAAGCGATCGGACGAAATGAATGTGCTGGCTGTCCTTCTGTGTTAGTCCGTACCCGACTCATGTTCACAGAGCCTGTGGGGAGAAAGGGACACGCGTTGGTTTTGTGTTTGGTATCTCTGCGTTTGAATGGATTGAGGGGGTGCGCAGTGTCCGACTCTGAGGAGAAAGCCTTCATGGGAACTAGGCTCGACTCCTAACGGACAACCATCGTTTTCTGGACATTTGTTGTGTTGTGATGCTCAGCGTGTTTCGACGTTTCTTCCAGTCTCGCACGAAACGTGAGCCCATCGAGGCACCTCCGAGCACAACTCACAGCTCCACTGTGCAGCTTCCTCAACGCGACTTCACCGAAAAGAAAAAAGAAATTCAGTTTCTTGCGCAACTTGTCACCGAAGCTGTAAGATTTAAACTGTGTTACAAGTGCTCGGCAGTTGATATTGGAGCAATTTATTCACATGTGTACCTTCCGCGCGATTTATAGGCTTGTCTCCTGAGCCTAATTTGCACTTAAATTGCTTGATCAAATATTCATACGTCTATTTATGGTGTTTAATGTATGGCTGTTTAATCTGTGTTCCGACTGGGGTAAACGCGAAAAGCTAATGTGGAAGACGCACATAGAAAACTAATTGTTTTGTCTGCGAACGGACGGAGTGTGTCGGGATGCGCGGGGCTGGACCGGGAAGCCGTGCGGTCACGTGGACACGCCCAGAACCCAGATGAACTGGTGTCGAAAAGTCACGCCTTGCGACAAACTAGCCTCACACAACGCACTGTCCTGCAAGACTTACGCACTCTGTTGATCACGGATGTGAAGGTTTGCTGTAGTGCAATGAATGATGGGTGACCTCGTGTCAGCTGGTGTGAAACATGCTTGATGTGCCAGGTCAGCACAAAGGAGATCCCGCAAAAACAACCCGTGGAATCCAGGTGTTCTTTGGATTCCCTGCATTGCGACAGTTGTTTCTTGGCGACAGTTGCCAGGTCGTGATTGCAACATTGATAGCTGCCGGAGCCGAGGGATTTAAATCTTCATTTGAACGCCTTGTGAGCGCATCCATCCTCATTTGGCGCGCGCAGGTTCTGCAGGGAGTGAGGAATCCCGGCTCCGCCAACATCCTCGATAATTTAACCTTGAGAATGCAGGGAGTAAAGTGGGGTTAAGAGCAGCTCGTACGTTCAAGAAGAGGTAGGTACGAGTCGTACAATTACACACACACACACACACACACACACACACACACACACATTACTCGTGCACATGCCTGTTTCACAAGTTGCCATTTTGTCCCGAAATATTGTGACAAGTGTTTGACACAAACTGGAACTCGTGAGGCAAACCTCGTTTACACCTCCGAGGGTTATATCTGCCTCAAATTAGGCTTGCAGAATGAGAAGAGTAGGCAGCCACAAAGAGGTGTTCCGTCTCCAGATATGGCGGGTGTCGTGAATATTTGGCGGACACGAAACACACAAAACAATCTCAGTATTTGGTGCCGCTTCAAAAAAAAAGGAAAACGATCTTCCTACCAGTTGGACCTGAAATGTATGAAATATGCTGAAAGATTTGAACACCTCGAGGAGCCGATGTGTTGTGTTTCTGACAAAATACGGGCACCAGCGCAATGCAGGTCGGTTCGTCACCCTGCAGCCCGGGGAAAACAGAAGGAAATCTCTGAGAAAAATCTTGAGAAAAGTTTAATTACTGGTGTGTTTGGAGGGTCCGGCGCTTGATGGATGTAGCGGCATCTGATTCGGTATTCCAGACGGGAGGCGCTATTGCCCAGATGCAGGAAGCCATAGGACCCGGCGCGGTTTCCATTTGTCTTATTTAGGAGCGGGTCTGATCACTTAATGTTGTGTTACACTGCTGCAGTGGCATACAAAACACATGGTGCGCTGCGCGAGTTATGGAGGACTCCCGTTTGTAGTTTTCCTCGTAGAGGTGATGCTGAAGTTGGGTGTGGGCCAGAAAGGGGGTGGAGGGGGCTTAGACTTGGTGACAAACCTTGAAAGAAAGGAACATACTGGTTCGAGAGCTGCACCAGACAGAAAACGTTTGTCACGGTTGTGTCAGAAAAACAACCTTCAGACCAAATCAAGGTTGCCTGCTCCCCGCCCAACCCCGCCAAGCGTTGACCCAAAACACGCAGTGCTCGCTGAATGGTTCCGCGAACGTTTGCACGAAATTTGGTGTCACCTCTTGGTGAAGACAACGGGCGTCTTCGAACCACACTCCACGGCACCCAGTCTTGCAGTTGAAACAAGACTCTCAACACATCTGAGCATTGTCACTCTCAGCACATACCGCAGCGCGGAAGCGAGCAGGAGGGAGCCGAGGATCGGGGCGACGGATCGGGGGCGATTAGTCTCGCCGTGCCGGCCCCGCCCCGCGCGACCGGGCAGCGCCCCCAGTCACGGCGTCACCGGAACCCGGGCAGGTCGTTCCGCACGGGAACTGGGCTTCCGCACGTCGCCTCGGCTCTATCCTCCCGCCCCCACTGTGCGTGGCGAGGTCAAGCGGTTCCGCACAGTCCCCACGGGCACTGGAATTTCGGGAGTGTGTCCACAATGGTCCTGCTCACAAAGCACGATCGTGACTTTTGGCACAGTCCATGTTGCGGCCCCTGCAGAATTCGGCCACCAGGGGTTCTGGAGGCTGCCAGATTACAAGCAGAAGTCTGGAAACGACGAGAACAGCGAGGAACCAAAAGAGTCCAGAATCGGCGGCACTTGACGTGTGAGTCTCAACACACAGCCAGATGTGAAGGCCTCTCATCAGTACGGAACGCGCAGGCCTCACGAGGCAGGCTTTTAATTAATGAGAGATGATTTAAAACCAAACACATTGTACATTTAGAGACAGTTCAAATTAAAATTCATTCCCCAAAGAGGCATTAAACACATAAAACAGATGAATTTTAATTTATTTGGGCTTTTAATGTGTTGCAACTACGTCGCTTTTTCCGTTTTGTATGAGAGGGAATGTAATGAAAGCGTGTTGCTTCCACACACGTGACGTGTGAGATGTTCAGCATGGGTACGTCACAGTGACCAGCAGGTGCGCTTGGACCTGAGCGGCGACCCACGCACAGGCTCCGGTGGGGCAGAACGTCAATTTCCGTCACGAAATCACGCTCCCCACCACGCTGGCAGGATTCTTTGTTCTATGGGCTTTTTGAAGTGACTGCACCCATCCGAGAGAAGAGTTACCAGCAGTGGAACCACACAAAGCTGCTCGGAGTCTCAGTAGAACTTGTAAAAGACAAGCGACTGCAGCGTCGCGCTGTCCCATCAATTTCAGTCCCTGTAATTATTTCCAGTCAAGCGTTCATAAATAGCTCCCATGTCGGAATCTGTTCCTTTCAGTGAAATTAATTTTGAAGAAAAGCTCGTTGTTTGGCTGGGTGGCTGCTGGTGCTGCTGCTGCCGGCATCCCAGCCGCCGGATGTTCTGGTGTCAACTTCACACGCGCTCTGATCAGCGCGAAGACGGACCGGCTTCTCGCGTGATCTCGAGGCCCTTGAGTCTGACGCTGTTGCGCTGAAGTAACCAGTTGTTGCTGCTGCAGTTGGCTTGAATAAAATATTTGCCGTGCGAGACAGAGGGCCGTGTCGGGGTGTGGCACCTGGGAGCGCGAGGGGCTGGAAGTGGGTGAGTTCCGCTCCCACAGAAACACTGATCACAGAGGCAACTGTCACCGCTGCTTTGTCGTCTTTTCCGGTGCCAATTAATCTTTTGATGAATTCTACACGAGATGTTGCTGGTGCTCAAAGCGACTGCAGGGAATTGCGCTGTCTCACCAGGTGTGGACTGCAACTGTCAAGGAAAATGAACGACTCATGTTCCCTTTCTGACAATTGCTTGTTTTCAAACAGTCTCACCTCAGAAAAAACTCAAACCACAGTCCTCTCACTAGGATGAGGCAAAAGCACTTTTGGTACGTCTTGTGCCATTCGTGCCTTTCCACTGGAATGGGTCCTTTTCTTTCCAAGGTGGTCACAAAGTGGCTTTGGCCAAACTTGCTTGTGATCCGCTAACTGCTGCGATTTGCTCTTGAAACGAGAGGGATTTCCCTGGGGAGGAACACAGTAATTAGAGCCGGACTTGCAGGCTTTGGTCTCGGTGGAGCGGTCCGAGCCTCCTCAATGCAGAGCAGAACCCGGGGCTTTGGACCTGATCTGCTGTTGCAGCGCCTCACACATTATTGCAGGAAGAGGGATTTGGAACCAGGGCTGTGGGAGAATGAGCGAGATGAGACACATGCATGCATGCCGTTTGATTGAGGTCCTTGGACATGCAGATTTCTGTGCAATTGGAAGCGTGATGAAGTCAATTCGTGTGTTGTGTTTGTTGCTCTGTGGAAATGGTGAGTGGTGGTGGGTATCTTTCCCCAGGATCGCTTTGTGGTTCTCTGAGCGCATTTCCGTGTGTGGTCACTGAATTGATCAGCCCAGATCTTTCCCGCCTCACAAACTCTTCAGTCCGATGGCAGAGTTTTGAGTGGGAAATCTTTTACGCCTTCTGATCTTGCTTTTGTTGATGTTGCAGCTCCATAGTTCTGCTCGCTTTGTGCAACTCACAACCTGTGGAGTGCAAGACATTCTCAACCTCCAGCCCAGTTTGGGTTCAAGTGCGAATGACATTCAAGGATCACGTTATTGCTGCTGCGTCCAGAAAGCCCCACCTCAACCACACCTTGGCCCTCACGGTGCTTGTCGTTGCACTGGATCCGCCGTCGCCGCGGAGCCTCGGGTCGGGTCACTCTCTTCCGCCGTGTTGAAAGCTTCAAGAGGCGCCGAGCGAGGTAGCGCCGCTGTGGCCGCGGGCGCGCCGTGAGTTCTTGTGCCGAACAGGGCGCCGGGCTTCAGGTTTGCGGCAGTACAATCTCACGCTGTTCTCTCGAGCCCAGCCGAACCAAATGTTGGCAATACAATTTTTCACGCCCGTGCATTTGCTCACACAACGAGAGCAGATTGAGAACGTGCAGTCCAGAAACCCTGTGGCGTTGGTCCCAGGGCTTTGGTGTTGTGTTGCGAGGGTTCAAAGACAAACCCGTTTGGCATGACGCTTGTGCTCGATCCACTGCCTGTGAGGCTGCACAGTAGTGAATCAGAGGACGAGGCACCCTGACGCGGAAAGTGTCCACTCCCTCTTTTCAACTTGTTTGCCTCGAGTGTTTCCATTCCAGTTTTGGAATAAGGTCTTCATTTTGTAGGGTGACGAGTCGCATTTTTGTCCTGATTCGACTGCGATTTGAAACGACGCAAATGCGTTCAGCAGGATTGTCTCACTCACTCGCTGGGTCTCCGCTGTTTCATTCCAGTCGTTTCTGTTTGTGAAGGGTCTGTTGTTACAGTCGTATTCTCACCAAGTTTGAAAGAATATGGTTGCAAACATCTTCCGCACTGCACGTAGACACGACTTTTTTCGGTGTTTCAATCAAAAAATTGTTTTTCAACGCAATGTGGCTGCCAGGTGTATCTCCTTTCAGTACAAGTCTGATCTGGTCAGCTGGCTTTATGCTGGAAGAATAAAGCACTCGTGGTGCAGATGGAGACTGGTGTTGATATGAGTAAATCCAATATGACAGCTCCAAGTGAGATTTCCATACAAAGCACCGGACGGCTGTTCCTACACTGTGAAGAAAAACTGCAACTCGCGAACTTTTAAAAAGTCGGAATCCAGATCGGACGATGAAAGTGCCTGGAGCAGCCGAGTTCGATGAAGTAACTTTGTGGGTTACTTGATACAGAGCGAACGGAGCAAAAATGTGTCCTGAAAGGGACAATTTTTCTGTTTTCGTCTAAACCACTTTCCCAAAGCGTTCATTTGAGAGCGTCGGAGTGCTCGCAGATAGGAGGCTCCGTATCAGTCCGGTCTCTCAGGTAATTAGTGGGAATGGACTCCCCTCCATTCACTTACAGACGCGCTGGAAACGCGAGAGCTTCGGACCTGAGCTGGGGACTGGGGAGGCCTATCGAATGACGCTCGCTAAACTGATGCAATAAGCCCAAATGAAAGTGTAGTTTTCCTCTTGTTTCAATGCTGGCAGGTTGTGCTGTGACGATTTGCACAATGACGAGGTTCCGTGCGCTGCGGAGTCCACAAATCTGCGGCATCTGTGGGAGTCCACAAAGTTCAGTGGATGTGCTTGTGGTTTTCGCATCATGGGCTTGGTTGTGGCTTCGTGACTCGGATCTGTTGTCGTCATTCGTGAAATTTTCCCCAAAAGTCAGAGAAACAGACAGAACATGTCGTAAAACTGAGAAGCGCGGAGAGCCAGCGCCGAGGCCCGACCTTCTCAGCCTGGGAGGATCCGCCACAGCGCCATCGTCAGCGCGCGGATGGCAAACAGACGGACGGCGCTGTAATCCACTTCGCGGATTCCTCGTCATGTTTCGCCGAACTCAAACCCCCCGTAATGTGCGAAAATGTCACAATGAATCAGTTTTGCCCTGGAAAAGGTTTGAAGTGGACAAATGACGCGACGGGAGTCGCGTTGACTGCAGTGCTGCGAGCTGCGCTCACTGTTTGGTTTTCTTGAGCCTGAAAGCTTCATGATGGCCAGAACAGGATCAAGTCGAGTGCACCTTGGGTGTGTCTCCTCTTGGCATTGGCAAAACAAAGAGGCTGTGAGATGGACTTCCCACACGGATCCATGTGTCGTCCAGTCTCGTTGAGCTGGTTCGCGAGGCTTTTCTGTGACTCCCCAGGTTGCACAATGTTTGGGTCGGGTGGGAAACAAACCCGCCGCCACGGAAAAACAACAGCACAAGAAAGCGCTCATGTCCACGGACACAAACCAACCTCTGCGATGGAACGCACCAAATTTGGCGCACTTGAAGTTGTGTCTGTGTCGCGGCGTCTATTTTTGCAGATTCTTCCCCAAGCTGCAGTTCCCCCGGTCCGACTTTTGCCCCACGCAGAGAGAGGCGCACAATGCTGGCGTCGGGCGGCGGCGCCCGCGCGGTAATACTTCGTGTGATTTCATTACAGCGACTGACAGCCTGTGAAGCAGGCGTTTGATTGGCTATCGATTCGGCCTCGTTTCTCATTATGGCACCATATGCCTCATCCCTGAGTTTGCTTTCCACCGGCGGATCCAACCGTGCGCACCAGGACAGCGCTCGTGCCTGGCCCGGTGCTCGGATGAAAGAACCTGGTGCAGTGATTTCATCTCTCAGCTTGAAGTCACTTGAAGTGGTCATCTGCTGGCAGACGTGCTGTCCAGCAGTCTCTGCGACAAGAAACTTTTTGGACTGAGCTGTTGCCACATTCGAGTGCGTACAAAGTTTTGGGAAAGGGATGGAGGTTCTGGGCCTGTGCGCGCTGTTGCGGGATGAGTGGTAATTCAGGTTTCTGCTCTGGTCCGTGGCTCAGGTCCCGTCTGGATCCACTGCTGCTGCTCGGGAGGCTCGTCCGTCTCCCCGGGGACTGAGCCCCTGACTGCAGGCATGCTGTTTGTCTGGAAGGAGCAGCGTGTATAAAGACAACTTTCACATGCACAAACGAGACACAAATTGCACTGTGGACCACGAGCCCCTGACAGGCAGTCCTTCAGTTGGTGTTCAGCTGGACACTGATGCGACTGCTGGTGAAGGACGCGATTCGTCCGGGGTGCTCACACACGCCATGTGATGTGCCACTACGCTGTTCGCTGGACAAAGCAACACAGTGGAACTGGAGTTCACAGGCCAAGATTGCGCGAAGGCGCTGTGCTCGGAGCCCGTGTGGATTGGCGGAGCACTGTGGATGCCACCAAGGACCTTCTGTCCCATGTTATCATTAGAAAGTGGCGTGCTGGCATGCAAGCCGGGGAGCGAGGGGAACATTCCTTCGATCTGTCCAAACAAGACTGCTTCCTTTTCCCTCAGCAGAGCAAGTCTCCTTCACAGCACGCAGTGCGTGGAAATTAGTTTCCATCACGACCATCCCGGAGAAGATTCCTGACGTTGTGCTGATTCCAGCTTGTGTCCTCCGATTCTGCTTCAGTTTTCTGAACCAAGAACTGGATCAGCAAGTCGGGCTCGGGCTCAACTTGCCTTTGTTCAAAGAAACAAGCGTTGGCTAACTTTTCTGTGGGACCACTCGACTTCAGTGCGACGTTTTACATGACCCTTGATGTATTGGTCGGTGAGTGAAGAGGCAGGAAATGAGAAACGACTTCTAATTGGCTGTTTCTGTCACCATCAGCTGCCCCGACAGCCAATCAGCTGTTGCGGCTGACACGGGCAACATGGGCACTTCCTGTCACGGGAGGCGAGGGGCTGTTAACGAAGCGCTGCTGCACGTCGCTGCTACCGCTGCGGCGTGACCTGCTGGGGTGGGCGAGGTCTCAACCCCGTGGTGTCGAGACGGAAGGGCTCTTCTCACCTACACGGTGAAATTCAGCCTTTGTAGTTGTGAGCCTGCGATGCAAAAGATTGAGCGGTGGATATGTTGATGGATGGCGCTGCGGTTTCAACTTGGGCCGTGGAGCCAGGGCCACGCGGGTCGCACCGACGAAGGCGGGACGGAGCAGGTGCAGGCTGCGCAGGCGCTGTGTTCACTCGCGGACGATGTGAGGGTTCATCCATTCGAGCGGAGAGTGACTGGAAAATCGCACCACTGGTCGACGAAGTCTGGGTTTTCGTGGACAGTGAGTGTTTTGGTCATGTCACGAGTCGATCTAAGATCGAGATTGCGACCTGTTTACACCCGGACTGAGTAGAGCGTGTGGCGATTTGTCCAGTCATGTGACAGTCGAATGGATGAACTTACGTCTGCAACATGAGTTTTGTTGACTCTGGTTTGAAGTGTTTTTGACAAGATGACAATTTTGTTTCTTGCCAAACTTTGGTTTTTAGTCTTGAGTTTGTTGTTGAGAATGTCTGGAAGTGATGAAGACTGTGAAATTTTGGACTACTGCGGTGAAACACAAGAGTACTCGTATGTTGATGACAGCAATGGAAACAACAATGTGAATGAAAGCGTGTGTGACCGGACTTTGACATCTTTGGATTTTGACCCGAATTCAGAGTAAGTTTGACTTGTTCTTAAAATTTCAAACTTTGCAAGGCCAAACTACAGACACACATGTGTACAAATAAAATGTTTTGGTAGAATTCTAATTTTTGTTTCATACTTTTTTTCAACTCTGAAAGTGATGCACATTCCAATTTTGTTATTTCAGTGCGGATGTGTTCGTGTCAAAGCAGAAGTCTTCTACAATGGATGATTTGAACCCGAGCAGCTTGGACAAGATCTTCAACAACTTGACATCACTTGGAGAAGAACTGCACGCCTCTGCCAAAAAGAAGAGCACATCCAAGTTTGTGAAGAACAGTGGGATTGTACCATATGACACAAGTGACAGTGACATTTCTTCTGAGGATGAATCAGTGGACATTGTGAATGACTCTCCCCCAGACTCTCCTGTTTTCTGGATACCACAGAAATCTTCTGCAACGAAGGACACTTCTACCCGCTTCAAACCACCTTCTACCAAGGCTGAACTACAATTTCTGTCTGGTAAGACTTTTGCAAAGTCGACTGATCGCAAGATAGAATGGGCCGCAAATCTGTTTCGCATGTGGAGAAAGAACAGGATTCATGAGGGCACTGGGGAAGGCAAAATTTTGTGGTGTGATTTGGATCAACAAGACCTTGATCCTGAGGTTTTGGCTCATGTTTTGCCAACTTTCATCAACGAAATCAAGAGGGCAGATGGTGAGGACTATCCTCCAAACACAGTGTATTCAATCATTGTCATGTTGCAACTTTTCTTTGAGAAGAAAGGGAAGACGTGGAAGTTGTTAGATTGTAAGACTTTCAACTCTGTCCGAAACACAGTTGACAACATAATGAAGCACCAGTCGATGGAACGAATTGCGCAGAAGGTCAAACGCTCTGAACCCATCTCAATAACTGATGAAGAAGAAATGTGGGATTTTGGCATTCTGGGAGAGGAGAGTCCAGAGTGTCTGCGCAACACGGTCATGTACTTGATCGGTTTGACTTTTGTACTACGAGGTGGCAAAGAGCATCGGTCTCTCAGAAATCCACATTTCAACCCTCAGATCATCGTCAAAACCAGTGACAAGTCCGGTAGAAAGTTCCTCGAATATACAGAAGATATGGTTTCTAAGACAAACCAGGGCAGACTTTCTGGTCGCAAACTGACACCAAAAGTGGTCAAGGCATTTGGGAATCCAAACCCTCAAAGGGACATTGTAAGACTTTACCAGAAATATGTGTCTTTGTGTCCTCCGGAACCGAAATCAGACGCTTTGTACAAGTACGGTATCTGTGAGTCAAAACATCGACCATGCCAGTGGTTTTCAGACAAGCCCCTTGGTATAAATGCGATCTCAAAGTGTGTCCCAAATCTCATGACTCAAGCAGGCAAATCTGGCAACTACACAAATCACAGTTTGCGGGTCACTGCGGCGACCAGAATGTTCGAAAATGGCATTGAAGAACAATTGGTCAAAGAGAAAACTGGTCATAAAAGCGATGCCATATGCGCATACAAAAGAACCTCGGACAGTTTGATGGCAAAGGCTGAGAAAGCTGTGATTTGTTCCGGTGAGAAAAAAATGTCAGAGGGTCCAAAAGAGTTCGACATCGACGATGACATTGCGAGTTTTGACCTGTTTTGTATGAAGAAGTACCCAAAGTCAACCAAATCATGCTGCTCGAACGCGCTGTGCCGCATGTTTGGGGGAGATTGTATCGGTAAAAGAAAGGTCAAAAAACTAAAATTCAGTGTCAAATTTGATGACTGATCTAACATGTTGACATAGATTTGTAGAAACTGTCAATAAATGGTCGACTTGACCAGCATCGCAACGACTTTGTATCGACGAAAGTGCTACTGAAAAGTCGCACCACGCTCCGGAAAACACGACAAACCAGAGTCGGCTAAACTCGCGTTGTAGACGTCTGATTCACGCTGCCTTCCCCTTCGTGTCGCTGCACCAGATGCATGGCGTTGCACTGGGATGCAGCGCCCGTTGATTTGCACTGACACGCAGTCTACCCTGGATTTGCGAAGTTTTTCTGCTGGGGCCGTGAATAACCTGCAAATTGGGGTGCCTTGACTAGGATAATTTTTAGTGGCGTACTTCTGTCCAAGTTCTGATGCTGAGCGTCAT
>JAAUXT010017483.1_pt1 | contig 27489 bp, 29 predicted proteins | sample 7278171 | NCBI WGS metagenome assembly JAAUXT01 (sample SAMN14350112, study PRJNA611818) | marine sediment metagenome | isolation source: surface marine sediment (1.8m) | place: French Polynesia: Moorea | collected 2018-08
CCCCCCCCCCCCCCCCCCCCCCCCCCCCCCACCGCCCCCGGGGGGGGGGGGTTAGTTGGTCCGGGAGGGTCAGGATCGTGTGCGTGGGACAGCTGACGCTCCAATGGCGAATTCTGGAATTGAAAGATAAACTGACAACACAAAATTGGCACGGCGTGTTGCTTCATGGAATTAAAATCCAGGCCAGTAAACCTGGACAAGACAGCTCTTCGTTTTTGCAAACAGAAGAATGTTCACGATGTTCTGTTCTTTGCAGGCTGGAACAGTTGCCACAGTTTGTCCTCTATCTCATCTTGGGAAGTTTGCAGCACCCGGTATGTTGAATCTTTTTTGTGTGATCTCAGGTTTGAACATGTGTAATCGCAGTTAGTGGTTGCGTGAGCCCCGAGGAACAAAACCAACCTGCAGGAACTGCGTTTGGTTTTATTCCTGGTTTATGACAGATGCTTCCCCCCAGAAACAAGACCAACGGTTGGCTTCACAAACAACCATTCTGGAAGACAGACAGCCTTGCATGGCTTGTTTGCTGAAACAATGCGTGTTGTGTGCACAGCAGCTGCTATAATGAGCGGTGGGCTCATTGATCTTTGATCTGTTGTTCTTTTATTTCTGGATACTACTCGCAAAATCAGTGGGGTCCAAAAGGAGTACGAATCTCCACACAGCTGCCTCTACGTGCTTCGGGGACCTCAGCGGAAACTCCCTATTGAACCCTTTTCTTTGCTTTCACCTCTTTCATAGGTGGTGGCCTCTGTGGCGGGGTTTCTCTGGATTGTGAGCCGTATCCCGTACGCGCTGGGATACTACACCGGCGGTAGGTTGTATTCCTTGCCTCTGTAACTGAACAACATGGCCAGAAACTTGACAAACGTGCGTTTGCAGGAGGGAAGAGTCATTGGGGTTGTGGGGAGAGTCATGTCGCAAGAAGACGGGAGTGAGCAGGGAATGTGAACAGCAATGAAATGGGACAACTTCAAAGTTGCACACAACACAACTAGGATCTGGGGATTTCGAAACATCGCTCAAAGAAGGTTCATGGCAATTTTATGGTGGTTAAGTGTTGCTGCCGTGGCTCTCTCATTGACAGACCCCGACAAGCGGAACTACGGCGCCTTCGGCTTCCTGGGAACGCTCACACTGATGGGCTGCACCATTTCCCTGGCGCTTCACTTGTTCCACATTCTCTGACATTCTCTTCGACAGCGAAGTTCTTGTTCCCTCCACTGTCGAGGCTCCATCGTTTTGTCGGACAACTTATGTCGCGACGCGCCAAAAAGGAAGGGAAAAAGAGAACGCGAACGGAGATTTTTGATTGGAATTCGAACTCTTCTTTGTCACGTTGCAACTCCAGAGATAAATTGAATAAAATCTGAATCTGGAGAATTGTGTAAAATACAATGTTGTGTCTCGACTTGCGTTCTTTCGCGGTTTTTGCGTTGTGGCGGCCTCTTTGCTTTTCTTGGCTCTGATCAACAGCAGAAAAGAACTCAAAAGCGTTGGACCAACAGTTGTGTATTCTGAACCGTTTACACGCAGGAGACAAACTTAAACGAACAAATCACAAACGAATTCACACTGAACAATGTCGATCACAGACTGAACAGCTCTAAGTCTTCCGAAATGTAAAGCAGTGAGAGTGAAGTGATGTAGTGACGTTTGGAGCGTTGACCAGTCGTTTCCTGCGACGTGATTCCAGCAAACAATCGCGACAGATTATCGTTCTAGTGGTGCCAAAGCAAATTGGTTGAAATTTCGCAGAATCTTCTCCCATGCTTCAGAAGCTTCACGCTTGCCGTGCCACTTCAAAGTCGCGCTCACTCTACAAACAGTCGTTACAACAGTCAGCGCCTCGGAGACATTTTTCGTTTCGTCAGTTGAGTTCACGTTGCAATTTCCTTGCGGAGCAGTTCTTTTTCTGGTGTGTGAATGTGTGGATTTTGCGCGAGCACCTTCCAACGATTGATAAATGGCTTGCATTGATTCGTATTTGTAGAACCATTGAGCGCTCCCCACTCTTTGTACTCAGCACCGCAATTGCACGGACGCATCCAGTCAAGCTGTCACACGTGCTGCTGTTGCTTGGCTTTTATGCTGTCGAGAGTCGCCACAAAGGAACGGTGAAAGTCTGTGTCAAAAATGTCAAGACTTGTGACATAAATTTTGACCGCAGTAGAGATAACTGCAAACTCGCATGCAAAGTTGCATCCCAGAGCAAACAAGGCCGTTTGATTCGTTTTAGCTTCAGAGAGAAAGTTTTCTCTTTCTTGTTTTCTTAGAACTTCTAGCTGCGTAACGCAGGATTGATAGTCGTGGACGTGACTGGCATATCTCTCTGCACGTTGTCGCTGATGTGCTGGAACTGTCTCCGGCGGGAAATTGTTTGGAGCCACAGGTGGAACTTGAGCCTCTGCGTCTCTGAAAACCAGCTGCTCGCGCTGGCTGTAGCGACCAGCATGTGGACGTGCTGCTCGTGCTGTGCCCCCGCGCGGCAGAAATTGTCATAACAACGCTGTATGGCGTTGAAGATCCGATCTCTGCAGATGTAATCGGGCTTGCGGACCAGAAACCGCGAAATCAGACCGGACAGCTTGGGTACACTGGACGCCGTGAATCCATATTCATAGTCCGGGTCAAACTCCACCGTAGCACTGTGTCCCGAAGGAGCTCTGTCTTGGAAATAGTTGTTGTTGTGCAACTCTTCACTGGCTCTGTTGAGTTCTCTCTGTAGCTTTCGGTTCTTGGACTCCGTGTTGTCCAGATCTCTCTTCATTCTGGTCAGCTGCAGCTCCAGACTGGCCACCCTGCAGGACAGCTCAGCGAGTTCTGCGTAGGGTCCGAGCTGGTACCTGGAGCTGCTGCTGGCAGAGGCACCTGTGATGTTCTGGCGCAGGTTCGACTTGGACTGGCTGAGTCGAGCACCCTGACAGGACAGGCCCAGATTGAAGACAGCAATGGGAGAAGATCCTGGCTGTGAAGCACCTGATTCATTCAGCAGGGAACCTGACGCTGCAAAATGGAAGGCTTGAATGAACAGTTTGTCGGAAAATATTATTCTGTAGCTGCCAAAGCACAAAGGCTCAACAAAGCTCTGTTGCAACAACAGTCGAATTGGGCTTTCCTGGTTCGAATGTTTCGGGCTGTGTCTTGGAACCAAAACTCCAAACCCAAGCGCTGAAGAATCCCAGACCCCTTGCTCCGCAACCCGGGCACACCTATGCCTGTGAGCAGCTCCTCCTCTTCACGCAGGGCGGCGGCGATCGCGTCACACCCAAGGTGGTGCTCGGCCAGTTCGCCGCGGTTCACCACCTCTCCGCAGCCAGCGCATTCTGCCAAAGATGGACTGGATAGAGATCATACACACCACACACACATACACACACACACACACACACACACACACACACACACACACACACACTACAGAAGGGTCAACTCGGAACACAGAATAAGTAAGCTTTGGGTTGGGCTCACCGACTGGTGTGTGATCGCAGTTCTCGAGGTGCGCGGGCTGCGCCTCCAGTTTGGTGACGGCGCGACAGCCGCGATGGCGGTGCAGGCAGTGAACGGGCAGCGCGGCGATGAGACTGCGGAGCGCGAGCACAGGTCGCGCGGCGCCCTGCTCCCCCGTCCCGAGCCGCCCGCGACACGCCGGGCAGGTGGGCGGACCCGCACCTCGGGCCTGTGGAGCAAACACACGAAACTACAGATTGTCGTTTGAAATACGGCGGAAGGGCTGTGCACTGAAAGACATTGTGTTATTGACCCAGAAAAAATATGACTTGAAAACGTGATGTATGTGACAGGTTTTTGGCGAAGGGATTTGAGGTTTGCCACCACCAATGGGTGTGGGCAGTTAGTTCACCGCGTTAGTTCACCGCGTTCACCGCAAGTACATTTTCCCGCTCACATCACCTTGTGTTCACGTCATGTCTGCCAGAAAGTACTGAGTTAGTACATTCAATCAATCAATTTTGTGCAAAGCATTCTCTCGCTCCAGTACTCCAGCCTGAAAATCGAAGCTCGGATCAAAATCTATTTGGTGACGGAAAATGAAGTGAAGCATGAACCGCAGAAATTTCTTCCCAGACCAAGCCAGCCACCAAGCGCGCAAAATATTGCAGTGTCAGGTCTAGCTCTTTGCAATGTGTCCAACCGAATCATGGCGGTACCAAACGACATACCCTGATGCATTTTTACACAACTGTTTTCATGCTTATCTTGCAACTGTTTATTGATTTCTAGCACATAGCACACCAATAATTTACAGTAACATTTGCATGACAACAGCGACAGTTTACTTGCATGACAACTTCTGATATATGCACACCGCGCAGTCACAGTGTTTCATGCACCTATCAAACAGAGATCATTTATCTCGCTGTGGTGGTACTCGATATTGTCAAATTTCACTGGGACAGGGTGAGTTCTTGGGACCAACTGCCTTCGTATCTTCCACAATGACAACGGTTCAATTTTTGTTTGTTTGTGGAAGGCTCCAAGGTCTTGGTGGATCACTCGAAAATGTGTTGAAACAAATCATGTTGTTTTGAAAACCTTGGCAGAATAGATCAGCATAGTTGTTGGCACTTTCTCTGTTTATTGATCACGCATACTGACAATAGCTCGTGGCGCTCTGTGGGGAAATTATATTTGATTAGTTGAGGTGCGCGTGAGATACAGCAACCTGAGGGATCGATGCGTTCAGCCCAAGGGTTCTATTTGAGCGGCCTGCCTCGGGAACAAGGCGAGTGCGACGAGGAGAAGCTCAATCTCATGGTGGATCCAGAAGCAGGACACCGCCACGTGAATCGCTCAGAGAGAATTTTTGTTGACGCAACCAAATGCAAACGTTTGATCTTTATGCGAATAATGTCGCACGAATAATTTTTGGGTTGCACCCTGATTGGACCCCCCACCCTCACCCCTAACACCGTTGGAGAAGTCGTCGAAGAAAAGCAATACCGCAAGTGTGTCTTGTGTGAACGAGTCAATAGGAACCTGGGGAGTTGATTTCGTCAAAGTTCAAGTCACGAAAAGAAAATATCGTCTTCCGACAGAGTGTGGGTTGGTTTGCCCTCACCTGTATCCAGGTGTGGAGGCAGAGTTGGCAGAAGCAGTGTCCGCACGGCGTCAGCACGGCGTCCTCCAACACGCAGCTGCAGATGCTGCACAACAGGTTCTCGTCCACCGCAGACGTGAACCGACCCACCGAGAACCCCATCGGACTCGTGGCGTGTCGCTGTCGTCCAGCCTATTCTTCTTCGTGCGAGCTATTTCAGGGTGTCTTCACAGGGAAAATCATCATTTTGTTTGGACTGCATGCTTGTGGGGCAGGACGAATCTGAAAAAGAGACCTGCATTGGTCTTTTTCCAGGACCACCTGACCAATCAACCTGCAAACACAGGACGAGAAGGTGATCTCCAGGAAGTCCGGTTGTTTCATGCTCGTTGTCCGTGAAACAATTTAGATCATGTATGCAGCTTTGGTAACACTCCAAATGCCCCATGCGGGATAAAATAGCTGCAGTAATTAGCTCTTTACCTGCTCATGTGGCACACGAGATCGATGAGGCGGAATCAATGCGTGTTCAACATCGTCTCACCGCCTCGTGTTTGCTCTGATGGGATGTTTGCACACAAAAAGTCTCTACCAGAGTTGTGCCAACCGAGGTTGGTGCTTTTTCATTTCCATTTGGATTCCAACCGCTTTGTGACAACTGTGTTGACAAACACTGAGTACTTGGTGCTGTCAATGAGGCAGACGGTGAACAACCAACCCAAATCTGGATCTGTTGTTTGAGCTCAAATTTTGTTGCAATCGCAGAAACTTCTGCCCTCAAAATGTGCCCACAAGAAGTACCAAATGGTCATTTCTTCAACACACAACTCGCTCAGCAACAGCGCCAACGGACATGTCCTGAAGATTGAAACAGATCAATAAAACACTCCATCACGATGCCGTACCTGTTGCGAACTTTCTGCCAACACCTTCTTGCACGTTCCTACACACCATGGAGAAAACCCAACGAACAACTGGATTGTTGCATTGCAAACTTGGTGTGGAAAATCCAGGTGATGATCGCGCTTACCTTGAGTTGGAGTCGCGGCGCTTTTGATGTGGCAGCAGCGGAGCTTTGAGATCATTTCTACCTGTAGCTGCGCACGGCGGCACAAGAAGCAGCTCATCAGCATATCAAATCACCGCGCCCGAAGCCACGGGCCTCGTGCAGATGCACAGTGTCGATGTCTGTGTGCGCTAAAGCTGCACGGTGTGCGTGCAGGCCAAATGACACTCGTAGAAAGTGTTGCTGTCGTGCACCAACAGCCCAGAGACAATTCCTGCGTGAACAGGTCTTCTTTCAGGATTTCAAAAACGAAGCAAAAAAATAACTTCATTTCTTTGCCAGTGCGACACTTTTCGTGATAACCGCGTTTGCAAATTGGTTCAAAAAAGTTTCTGCGAAATTTTCTGTGCAAGAAAAGAAAAATCCCCAGCAATTGCATGTGAACGTGAACAATTTCACAGCTGTTCTGTTTTTCCACTAAACATCCACCTCCAGGCATGGATTTGCCATGTGTGTGTGTGTGTGTGTGTGTGTGTGTGTGTGTGTGTGTGTGTGTTATCATTGGTTGTGTGAGCGTGTGTGAATTGTAATGCGCAGCTTTGCAATCTTTTCACCAGACAAGAAGTGCACGAAACCTGCCTCGACAAGTCTTTTGAGATCACGACAAAAAGTTAGGAAATTACAGTTGCTTTTCACAGTGGGCTTCATTGTGGTTTCACAGAAAATTTCCACTCTGATTGGGAGCTGCCGACCAAAAGACTCCCAAGCTGGCCGCATTGTCAGGTTCCTCTCTTTTGTAGGGAAAATAAGTTTGCCGATTGATTTTGCGTTGACATCAGCGTTGGCAGACAATACACTTCGATTGATCAGCTCTTTATGGACATATATCGTGGGAAGAAAATTGAGATAAATGCATCTCGGGATCCAGATCTCTCAAGCCATTGTGACTGGAAACTGGCACGCATGCAATGCAGGTTTGGGTTGCGTCTCATCACGCACACAGGCATCGTTTTGTGAGATCTCTTGAAAGAAACAATATGAAGATACCAACTGGCATGGAAACAAACTGCTCGTGTGGGACTGATTAAGATTTGACTCAAAAGGATGAATCTGATTTGAACAGCAACACGTGCAAAGGAAAAAAGTACTGCGCACAGTCAGCAATGCTCATGCCGAAAAGCTCCACCAAATCAGAGCCTTGATTTCGTTTGTGAGTTCGTGCATCTTTGGACTCCTTGTTTTTCTGTCTCAGATTTCTCACTGTGTGCTTGCCTCCTCTCAGTGCACAGATCTATGTTTGCCTGGGAACCTTTGTTGACAACTCCAAAACTAATTGTTTTTCACGATGGAATTCAGCACTTCCCACTAAATTTGCAGGGCATACCGAGTCCTTTTAGCTTTCGAACTGCGCAGATGTAGGGGGATTCAATTGAATCAGAAGAGATTCGATGAAAAGAGTTTGCTACATCCAAAAAGGGAAAGCGAGCACCTGAACATTTTTGGTGAGACAAGTTTCTTGTGCCCAAAAACAAATGCGACCATTCTCCAAGCCTTTGTTGGCGTGTACGAGGTCTGTCCACGAATTAACCGGTTCTTTTTGTTCAAGTGAAGTCAATCTGACCCCACCAGTTGGTGTAGTGCTTCTGGCCGCACCAGTTGGTGTGGTGAATCCAGCCCAACCAGTTGGTTTGGTGAATCTGGTAATCAAAGTTTGTATTCTGAGAAAACGGGAAATTCGTAGATGAACCACGCGTACTTCACTTTTGAGACTGCAGTACATGTACGAGTGTGTGCAAGCACAGGGGACACAGAGGGTGTTTCACCACCAAGCCAATGTCCACACAAAAACACGTGATTCGAAAAGCGGAAAACCTTGAAAACCGACTCGAACGCACTCTCGTATTTGGTGGTGTTCGATGCTGTACTGATTAGGTGGGAAGAGTTCATCAAGCCGAACCTCGCAAGTTTTTTGAGTGGCGTGTGATCGTGCAGGTCGTGCCTCTTGTGTTTTCTTTTTGCATTGTCAGCAGGTCGAATTTAGATTTTGATCAGTTCGCATCTGAAGAACTGACACGTTCCCGTGCCACGGAACGAGAAGATGAAAAAACATTGTGGACTCACGATTCAGAAGTCACAATACAACGAGACGAAGATTCAATGCTGAATTAGCATCTCCCACAAAGACAACAAAAGTGCATTGTTGAGCAACTTGTTGAAGAATTCATTGCTCCTGCCTTAAATTGTCTGCCTCTTTCGACGCCTGAGCTCATTTTCTCGTTGTGGATCTGCCAGATCGGACCTGTCTGTGGAGAAAGCACAATCTGTTGAAGAACCGTGAAGCAACGCAATGTACCGCACGGGACATATTTTATGGTTGGGATTGTTTGGTCTTGTCGCTTCCAATCTAAACATCGGATACTTCGTGCCTATTGGACCTCCCATGCCTGGATACGCACCTCTGGAGGTGAGAAAGATAGACCCAAAATTTCCTTACGTTTTCGATGCTTGTTCAAGAAGAATGTCAGGTTCCGCGTGACAGCATTGCGGTGCGGGGGCCCACTTTCGTGGCTCAGCTGGCGGGTGGGGACGCCTTGATTCCACCATTGAACCTGTCCCAGTTGATTCGAGCTCAGTTCATTCGAAACCCTGCAACATTGAACCAAGATAGGATGATGCTTTTTACCACCCTCGTTTGCTGTTTTGAAACAGAACACCAAACTCGGTGAACTCGAATTCGAAAATCTTCACCCCAATGAACAGACTTCTGACGCTATTTCCATGAGTTGTCAGCGACTGTTCAGCGTTCGTGGCTTGTCGAGAATCCTGTTGTGAAAATGCGTTGCGCCCTTGTTTCCATAGTTTCCGCCACCTCGTGTGGATCTGTCGGATGACGTACGACGTGCAATCAACGCCAACGTGACGGCGGTGACAGCGGCGGACCCGCAGGAGGGAGCTGCACTCCTTCCGAGTCAAGAACAGGTCAGCAGATTTCGAACCAGATGGTGCGAAGACAACTCAGCTCAAATGTGGTGCGTGCCAGAACTGACGGTTTGTTAAAATGTTTGGCTGACCTTGAGATGGTTCCGAGTGCGTACATGGACAGAGTTGTCCACAAGCCTCAGCAACATCGTGCGAAATACAAGTGGCCAACCTTTCTTTGTGCGGAAAATTCTGTGCAAATGTGCCAAGGCCCCTGATGTTCCTCACAGGTGCTGAATGACTGGGACGCGTGGCTGTGCGCCTTGGCGCGGGACGCGCTGCTGTCGCCGCCGCCACAGGGAGACCCGCTCAACCGCTGGCCGTTCGTCATGACGCGACCTCCGCCGAACCCACGTGAGTCCGGGTCTTCAGTCAGACACGCAACAAAATCTTGCTCTGCGGATGGCGCTGCAAGGGCGCGAACACAGACTCTGGAAAAGCTGGAGAGTCAGGAACGTTGTTGAAGAACTCGGAACATGTTTCTTTTACAGCTCCGCCGAAGATGAGCTTGAGTAGCTTGCTGACCTCAAAGCGTCTGCCTCTGCAGGAAGCAGAAGTACTGATCCAACTCTTCAGGACGCTCAACGCCAAGTTCGGCCAGATGAAGGTGAGAAAGGCAGAGACAAATCTGCCAACCAGGTGACCCAAAATGGGAACACTTCAATTCTGAAATGTTTTCTTACGTCTCAACTTCTCAACTTGAGCTTTGATTCCTCATTTGTAATGTCGTGGACTGGAGAAACTCAGAAATCCACCAAAGTTATTTGTTTGCTGTTGTTTCTGTTTCGTGAAGAAAAACAACTCAAAACTTCTGATGGTGTTTCCGAAAAAAAAAGTCTGCAGGCGAGAGCCTTCCGTACTGCTCCGACTACACGGAGCAGCAGCTGAGCTCGTGCGGGTGGCAGCTCGGTTCCAACCAAGACCAACAGCAAGACAACCAAGAGAACACCGCCGACCCCAGCGCGCCCCAGAGCCCGGGACAGCGCTTCTTTCAGGCGATACAGCAGTTCATGAGTCCGCCGCGCCAGCACCAGGACTTCTGTAAGTGCTGTTGCGACCAGCCTTGTTTGGGCAGCCACGAGCTAAATATTGAATCGAGATATATTTAGAGGGAGCAGTGTGCACCTGAAGCTTCAGTCCTTTCTAGGTTTTTGCCAGATGTCGTGTGTCATTGTGTTTGGTTGCAGGTACTCACATCGATGCAAGACTTTACACGTGCAGAATGTTCAACAATCCTGAAGTGAGTCCGTCACACTTGCTGGACAACAGTTTGTTTGAACATTGCGGTCTTGAGGACAGGACGATTCTCCCTCATTTTGTCCCTCACTCTGAAACAAATTTGTTCCTTAAATTTCAGGATGTGAATCTTCTCATTGAACAACTTGGACAGAACCAGGTCAGTTGCCTCAAAAGTACAACCCAGAAATTTGTTTGTGTCCGTTTGAAGAAAACTGATGTTTACTTCACTTGAGCACAAGGGGTCACGTAATGCCATGAGCTTGGACAACACATGGTTCGCTGCATTTGGACAGTCTGAAGCAACCAACAGATGGAACTCAGAGCCAAAAAACGGAAGAAGAATTTGTGACAAAGTGTTTATCCTGAGAGATGCCCAAGATTGGATCAGGGGTGGGAGTGTTCCACCCGATCCTGATTGGGGTTCCACCCTGGGGCTTTCAAACTTTGAGGGTTTTGCGAGCTTGCGGATGCCCGCTCTTGAAACTGCTGGGGAAAATACTGGTTTTAGCTCTTGCAGCAAGTTTGCTCGTGGAAATTTGTTTCATCCAATGGTGCGCTACTCTCCGCTGAAGTCCTCTTCTTCTATCTGCCACAGATGAACACGCTGCAGCCCGTCGATCCCGAGGAACTCAACTCGCTCTTCCAACAGATGTGGAGCGGCGGCCGCGACTTCTTCACGCAAATCTTCTCCGACGCTGACGGACCGTGTGAGTGAGAGTCAGTTTCATCGAACTCATTGAATGGTGATCTTCCTTGCCGTGTACATTTCACAAGGCTATTCCGGCTTTGGGGCCTGGGACTGAACAAATCATGACAGCTAACATTTTGCCTGGCCTCATCTGATGTTCAAAACGGCACGACAGACGTGGACTTGACTCACAGGGCGTAAAAATGCCAATCGCGAGGAAACTCATAAGAACCACGCCTCTTTCTCTGTGTTGGCAGCGCTGCACGAGATGATCCTGCTCCGGAGACTCTCTCAATTCACAGACGACTCTATCACTGAGGTCAGCACTGAAAACAAGAATCTTGCACCACACAAAAAGTTTTGTGCTGCGCCTTTTTAGTTTTTCTTTCCTGAAACCACTTCAGCCTGAAAGAAAACAAGCCACACATTTGTCCAAATTTGAATGCACAGACTGGTGCAACAAAATATGCGAGTGCAAATTACAAAGATTCTTTGGCGTGTGAGCCTCGACAGCAAACCAATCGATGAATTTCAGGAGATGTGCAAGTCAGCGGTGGACCCGGAGACATCCCTGTTGCTCTTCAGAACTGTCAACTGTCCAACTGGAGGTAAACTGTCGTGTTCACAACGAAAGATGAAAAATACCTTTGGTGACAAGCAATGTCAAACCACGCACCAACCTGTTTGAAAAATGTTCGCGCACTTGACAGTTTGTCTGCAATGAAAACTATGAATTTTCAGAACAGGGCGGAGTGCACCTGTCGCTGCTGATGGACGAGATGAAACAAGCCGGCGTTGGTAAGTTCCCAACTGTGTGCGCAAGACAGCATCAGACACACGCAAATTCTGGACAATCAGCAAGTGACGTAGTATCTCCTTCCTGAGACCAGACCTGAAGAACATGATGAATACGGCACTTGGATTCCAACTCAAGTTATTTTGTGCATGGTTGCTGCTTATTGATGTGAATTCCAACGCGGCATTGTCTCGAGAACCACGTTCGCCATTTGGTGCGTGCGGCTGACCTCTACTGCGTGCCCCTGCAGAGAACCCGCGGAAGTTCCTGTGCATGGCTCGAATCCTGTCACGCTATGGCAGCGGCGGCCTCCGGGATCACTTCAACGTCTACCAGTACTTCGGCAAACTTCTTGAGGCCCAGCTAGAGCATTTTTTATTTGTAAGTTTCAGCGCGAACAAGGCACGTCGATTTTCATGTTGACGTATTCATTTCACCATTCAGTTCTTTGTAAACCTGTTTTGATCCGTGGTCGGCCCAAATATTGTCGTTCACTCCAGTGCTTTTTCTTGGTTCCGTCACTGAACTGAACAAAGACTTTCATTGGTTGTCATCTGCTGCTCGTGAATCATGCGGTGCGTACAGGGCGTCTTTCTGTTGTCCACAGGAGCGATCCCAGACAGTGCGTCTGTCACCCCGAATGCAGCAAGTAGTCAACCAGATCCAGAGTGGGGAATTCAACATTGACTTCTCTCTCATCGAATCAGGTTCTCTTCTTCATTTTTTGTCGGTCCAAGAGTGTGAATGGTGTCGTCTGTGCTGAACGATTTTTGTCAAGCAGCCATCAACATCTTTCTTTTGTCCATAGACCCACACATTTCACCGAGGTACCCCGAATGGATAGACAAACAACTGCAGAAAGTCAAAGCTGCCGCTGATATCCTCACCTTTGCTTCTGAGAAGGTACAGTTCTGAAGAGCACCACTCAATGAGATCAGCACGTTGTTCGACCAGATGTCCTTGTCTTGCTCTCTTGCACTTCACCTCGGATCATTTTCAGTGCAACACCGTGGACTGGCAGGCTTCGGTGCAGGGAGCCTGGGACGGCTCCACCACAGACCGCCACTACAGTTCCCGCAACATGCTGAATGGGGGTCAGTGGCTTCATCTGATTGTGTCCTTTGTTTCACCGCGATTGACTGCTTTTCACCCGTGCATGGCTGTTCTTTTTGTGCTGGCAGTATCTCACGACACAGCACTGTGCTTGCTGTCCAAGAGAGCGAGCCTTCAAGGCAGAGGAAACCCCGCAGACACTGTTCTGGTGAGTCGCAACAACACTGGTGTCCTAAAAGACACCTGTGAAAATGGTTTTGTAAGATGTTTTCAAACGTGCACAGAGGGTAAGATGACCGGTGTTCTACTCCATCTTCAGAGTTTCAAGGGACAGCTGAAGCAGTACGTAGAAATGAAGATGATCGAATACGCCAAGGTACGTTCATCATTCTCTCACTGCATTTTCACAATTTGCAAAACGTTCCACTTCTGCATCACCAGATGCAATATTCTCTTCACTCGCAGAACAACCCACAGTGTGAGAGAGCGACTGAAGGGCTGCAGTACCGGGAGATCGCAGCGGCTCTCCGCAGCCAGAACTGGACGACTTTTGTTTCCCTCAGAGGTTCACACCACACTTGGTTCTGACAAACTTCGTGACCTGCAAGAGTATTTCAAAAACTTTTCGATCTGCAGAAAAATTGCACAGCTGTGTTCTGAAGAACCACACAAGAGGTCCACGAGTTGATGATGACTGAACAAGACTTCCTCCCGCACAGACGCGGCTATGGCCCGAGCTGCTGCGGACCCAATGCAGCGGGCAGTGGACGGGGCGTGCATTGCGGGGACAGTGCGAGACGGGCTCTCGTGCGCAGCCGAGCAGCTCGCCTCTGCGCGACGCCTCGCCGCCGGGCTCGAGCGCCGCCGCGCCGCCGGGGAGAACGTCGACTGGGCCCGGGAGATCCACAACGCCATGCTGCGCAGACCGCAAGGTCATATTTTTGGGTCCTTTGCCAACGTCATGTTTTTGCTCTGCACTATCACACAGGTTATCGGCACAAAACAAACGTGATACTGAAAAGCATTTGGCACGTGGACTCGATACTCTCTGTTGGTTGTGACGAGCAGCATCTCACCCTTTGTAGATGACTGTGTGCAGCTGCTCTGCTTTGCGATGGGAGTCTCTCAAGCGGCTCCTTCCAACGGTCTTGAGGTCTGTACAGCTGCGAATTGCTTGTGATGATGCACAAACTTTGAAATGTAGGAGATTTCACAAAAGCTTCTGTTTCTTTCAGCTGTTTGAAGGTCTGGCTGCAGTCATCACCAAGAAATGTTCGCTGAAGCAAACATTTGTGAGATTAATTGCACACACACATTTCGAGCTGAACATTCAGTGCTTTCTTTTGTGCCCGAGACAAGAACTGATTATTTCGTTGAACTACTTGAGCTCTTCTTGTTTCAGATTGTTGAGTACAACAGCGACTGCTTGTTGAACAGCAGGGAGCGGGCGGCTGTGACGAGTGCGCGGACTCAGCTCAACACCATCTCCTGGCAGAGGGCGCTTCCGTACGGACAAGGTGAGTCGGCCAATCCGAGCAGAGCGTTCTTCCACACGCGCACCCGAATGACCTTCGATCACAAGCCACTTGTTGTCCATCCCTGTGCAGGAAGAGAAATGTTGGACGGCCTGTTACGCTGGGACAAGTTGGCGGTTCCTTCCATCCTTCCTTTCCTTCCTTCTCTGTCCGTGACGAGCGGCTGCGAGACAACGTACGTGCAGAACCAACCCAGGAAGACTCTGTGCACGTTCCACGTCCGCTCGAATCAACAGACCGCCCCGAGTTTGTTCAGAGTCGGCTGCGTTGCCAAGCAGATTTGCAATGAGGTGGGTAAAGCACGAGGGAAATGGGCAGATGTATTTGTGCGTGATGAATTGTGCTTTTCAGGCAGGGAAGTAAAAAGCTGTTACCCAACATGCTTCAAACGAGTGAAATCTTGAAATTTGTTCACTGAAATGACACGGGGCAATTTCTCAAGTGTCTGCTATATTTCAGCCCTTCCGTTGTGAGGACTTCTATCAGGACATCGTGGGCGAAGTCAATTCACTCTGGACGGTGCTGACTCAGAAGCTCAGTGAAGACTCAGCCCACAACCTCGTTTCGGGAGTTCAGGCAAGATTTACAAGCAGACTCAGAATCGTCGTCTGCGTCGTAGTAGTTGTTGTTGTTGCTGTTGCTGAGTATTGCTGTTGTTGTTGTTGCTGCTGAGCGTGTGCGTGTGTATGGGTGTGGGTGTGTGAATGTCAGTCAAGCGGTTTTGGGTGGACAAGAGACAAGGTCCTTGTTCTGAAAGAAGCAACACACAGGGGTTCTTCTTCGAGCACCGACCGCACCTCGTGCACTGCATTTGGGTGTTCACAGTCAGAACTTGGAAAACATCAACCAGCCACACGGGACGAAGATGACCATGGAATGAAATCCATGTGTGACTTCTCACACTGCAGGAGATTCTGTGGCGGACCGCGGAAAGCGCGCGGTCGCCGGAGCTCTACCAGGTGGTGCGGCGGCAAATGAGAGAAGAACTGCGACAGCGTGCTCAGGGTGGTGGAAGCCCATTGTCGTTCCAGCGCCAGTTTACGGCTGTCACCAGAGCCAACATCAGTGCGTAAACACACGCACACGCACGCACGAGCGCCACCATGACGATATCCACTGACCACAGTCGGTCAAGGCACGCAAATGGCATGGCACACCGTCAAGCAAGAATTTTCACCCTCAGACGCGCGCATCCCGTCACGCACACAGATGAAATTCACATACTGGACGCGCGCGGACCGGCATTTGGTGATCATGGTGTCAACTCCTGTCCTGTTTTTCACTTTCAAATCTTGCCCATGGTATCTGTGCTGCTCCAGCAGGTGCCTTCGCGTTGTGCCAGGTTCACAAAGGGCACAGCGAATGTGCAGACGAACCAACTTCAGTTGTCCGGTCCACCTTTGTGACCGTTCTTCCAAGGTCACTGTTCGAAGTTTTGTTGCAGTGAGGAATGCAACCGCGTGCGGGCGCTGGCAACTGGCCTCTCTGCTGGGCACCATGTGGGGCACGCCCTCACAGGCTGATATCTGTCTGGTGAGTGACCCACAGAAACGTCTAGAGTCTTGAATCGACCCACATCTGAACAATTCATGTGAAAACGAATCCCAGCAGATTGGCACGAATGAAATGAAATTTTGTCTGTTGCAGATCAACACGATGTTGAGTGTTGGAAGAGTGAATGGGACTCACGCGTCAGCCCTCCCACTGCTGCCGAGCGATTACCTTCCGCAGGGGCTCCTCAACCTCCAGCCGCCCACGGGCTCATGGCCACAGGTAGATTTTTTGTGCCCCGTCGCTTGACCAAACGCTGCGGCGGATCTAGATCATGATGTCAGCTTCTCATGTATGCATACACACTTTTCTCCAAAACAAAAACAACAGATCGACACGCGTCTGTTTTCAGCAGAGTGTTGACCTGGGGCAGTGTGTGCGGCAGTTTGCAAGTCTGATACAGAACTCGACCAACAACCCCGTCGTACAGAACGTGATCAACATGATCACCAACACCAACGGTGAGTGACTTGAGTTCGAAAAGAAAAAAAATCTTGAGACTTGTTTGTCGGGGTCAGCAGACGAAGTGCACACACCTGTGACAATCCTGTTCATTGCAACTGAACGCGATGACTTCGTGCACAGAAACGAAGCTTTGGGCTGTGTGCCCAAAATTGAGATCGGACCCACATTCCTTGCCCCAATCCACTTCAGTACTTGAGATCAATTCCTGCACTCTGCATCTCTGTTGATAGATAACGGCCAGCCTACCTCCTCCTCCAACAGAAGAGACTGATGACGTCCCTGCAAGCCTCGGCTCAGGCGGAAAGGCCGAACCAAGTTTCGCATCGCGTGGTGCAACCAATTTGATGTCTTCGTTTGTAATGCTCACTGCATACTTGAGACAAAAAAGAGTTCTTCTTTGAGAGATGAGTGGATCTACTTGTAAAAGCCGCATAGTGGGTACATCGTTGCCAAGTTTTGCTTAAATTTGGCACTGGTTCGTGACATCGTGAATTCTTGTTATAAAAATACAAATAAGGAATATTTCGTGTGCACGCTTCTGAAGTGGCCCATGTTTTCTTTCTGCACATGTTGTCTGCTTCATTCCGTTGTTGTATATGCTACAATTCAGACAAGACAACTTTGGGTCAAGTAAATTCGCAAAATCCGATTTTTGTGCAAATGTTTTGATCATTTGTTCCCCTACCAAGGTCAGCACCGTGGATTTGGTAGTCCATCACAGTTTCTTCTGCTGACACTGAAAGTCGTGCCCGGGGAGCAGACTCCGAGCAGTGGCCCCCTCCCGGGCAGACACCACACGAAGCCGCAATTGTCGTTGTCGTTCGCGTCCGCGTACCTTTCTCCTAGCTGCTTTCCACTGCACGCATTCGGGTTTGTTCCGTCGATCGTGCGATCTGCAAGTTTTCAGGTTTGGAAAGCTGTAACTTTCGTGCACAGGAAGGTGATGTGCCACAAACTGATCGTCAAGAACATCAATATATTTCGAATCTGCACGGATTTCTTGCACGTTTTTTGCGTGTCTTGTTTTATAGTGCAGTCATGGGTCTAATTTCTCAGAGGGGCTCGGTCGCCTCCCTGTCTGCATGAATGGAAATGTATATTGGCCATTGGGCCTCGCGGTGGTTGAAACATTCCGGACGCTCATATTCCGGTTGCTTTTCAGCACCAAACACCGAATGAGCTATGCACGACGAAACATAAATCATGACAATGACTTTCGAGCAACACGGACTTGAATCAGAGCGACTCTTATTTTTCGGCCCCAAACAGGAACCTGAAGGTGCACCGTTCAAATCACCCATAAAGCCGTCAGTTTTCCCCAGCGCCGTCCACTTTCACTGTTGTCTTCGGTACCTGTGATTGGAATCAGAGTGCAGGTTGGAGGTGGGCCACTCCAGACTCCGTTGGTGCAGGTTATTGTTGAGCTGCCTGTCATAAAGTACCACGTGTCACACTGGTAGGTCGCCACGTTGTTGATGACAATCACTGTTCCTCCATTCGGACTGTCCAGGTTGTTGCAAGTCGCTGAAAGACAAACAACCCACACATTGACTTTGCGTGCCAAAATTTGCAGGCCTGTCAGTCTTGACACCGGGAAACCGGTTCTGCAACAAATCGGCCTGAACTGCCAATACAAGTTGCGGATCAATCAAAACCGTCACACAGCCATATTCTCCTTTGTGCTTGTTTCGGCAAAGAAAGTGGAAGCTGAAGGCTGGTATACCTGTACTGATGCAGGTCGGAGGTGTCGTCACACTCCAGGTTCCGGAGTTGCAGGTCGCCACGAGCGAGCTGCCTCCACTCGAAAGTCTGTAGCCCGAGTTGCAGGTGTAGGTCGCTGTCGTGCCCTGTATCCTCACCAAACCGTTGTTCGGACTGACCAGAGATGGACAAGTCTCTAAAAAGGAACATAATTGTCGTTTCACTCTTCATGTCATCCAAGGTAACACCACGGCTTGTTTGAAGGCAAGCTCAACCCACGCCACAGTGACCTACCAAGCTGCAAAGCCAAAAAATGTGTGTCATTTTCAGTCTGATCGTTCGAAACTCACGCGGGTTCGTGCTCCCAGTGCAGGTTGGCTCAGAGCCCAGCCAGGTGGTGTCAAGACAGAAGCGACTCGCTGACGGAGTCGGCGTGCCCGACGTGCACGTGTACGTGGCGATCGTGAAGCCGCGTGGGTCAGGAGACACGCTCACGCTGCCCAGAGCAAACTGCAGTGCTGGACACCCCGACGCTGAGACAAAATCGTTTCAAGAATTGGTTGTCGTCAAGCAGCTGGCACTTTCTTCAGAACGAACAAGACACATTTGTACAAGAAGAGTTGAATTCTGCCATGGCCTTTTTGTCACGTCCAGTGATTGACGAGCTGAACAAAGAAAGGCACTTTTGACAAACCAAGCCAAGTTTCCGTTCATTGACACGTTCTGAAGAAAGATGATAAATACTCGTGCACGTTGGTTCTTCACCACTCCACACGCCACTGCTCAGACAGGTTCTTGTTGTTTGGGAACCATCATTGCAGATGTAGGTGGCTGTCGAACCCACAGTAAATTGATTGACCGAGACCACTCCGTTGGTGGGGTTGCTCAACGCAGGGCAGGTGACCGATTCTGCAAAAAGGCAGGATAATCTTGGTCTTCGAGGTGTCTCCATTCCTTTCATCTGACGCTTGACTTTGTTGTCAGCTTCAGACACCGGAATGCGTGGAAAATGTGCCCGAGCCACTGGCTGAGACAAAACGCCTGCTGTTCCCAACAAGCAGCTGGTAACATCCAGACCTAAGACACAAGGTTGAATTCAGATACTCTTTTGACAGTGCGGTGGGATGCTCAAGAAAAACGAGAGGTCTCTAAACGTTAAAATTCCGTGAACGAACACTGAAGGATAGATCTAGATCACACACGGCAGAACGGGTCACTTCCACTCCAAACTCCTGTGCTCAAGCAAGTTCTCTGACTGGATCCGCTCAGGGTGAATCCCGAAAAACAAGTGTACGTAGCAACAGTTCCTGGACTTGCAGTCGTCCTTGGGTCCACTTGGCCATTTGCTGGGGCTGTCAGTATTGGGCAGGTGACTGTAGCAGTCCCTGCAAGAACAAATAGAATTCACAACTGAGGATTCAAATCGATTTGCACGATTTGTTTTGTAAGTTTTGGTGCAGTTTGGTTACAGAAAGACTCGAAAAGAAGATTACATTGCATTTCCTTACTGACACAACTTTATGTCCTTTCTGCATAGCTTTTCGAAGTACGTACGATCACAGGTTGGGGCTGAGCCACTCCACACCCCAGGGCTGACACAGGTTCGAATCGCGTTTCCATTGAGAACAAAGCCAGAATTACACGTGTAGATCGTAATGGAGTTGATGGTGTTCTGAACTGAGTTGACCTGTCCATTGGCAGGGTTGCTCAAATTGGGGCAGGTGGTCCCTGAAAAGGGCGGATTTCATTCAGATGAAAGAGGAAGGACCAACACCACTTTCTGAATTTTGCGCTTGAAAGGCATATTTTGCGCAAGAAGAAAAAGAGCAAGAATACTTTCGAATCACGTACGATCACAGGTTGGGGCTGAGCCACTCCACACCCCAGGGCTGACACAAGTTCGAATCGCGTTTCCATTGAGAACAAAGCCAGAATTACACGTGTAGATCGTAATGGAGTTGATGGTGTTTTGCAGTGAATTGGCTAGTCCATTGTCAGGGTTGCTCAAATTGGGGCAGGTGGTCTCTGAAAAGGATAGATTCTTTCAGTGAAGGGCTTTGTTTCAACTTTTCCTTGTGCTTATTCTCCACAAAATAATTATCGCGCAAAAATAACAAAATTTATGCACTTACGATCACAGGTTGGGGCTGAGCCACTCCACACCCCAGGGCTGACACAGGTTCGAATCGCGTTTCCAGTCATAGTGAAGCCAGAATTACAGGTGTAGATTGCAACAGAGTTGATGGTGTTCTGAACTGAATTGACTTGTCCATTCCGAGGGTCGTTCAATGTGGGACAGGTGTTTCCTGCAAAATCAGACGTGAAGAAATATACTACACGTGCTGGTCCGATCAACTTGACGCTGCCCCCTGACACTGCCTAGTGTGATCTCTCTGAATTCTGGCTGTTTTGTGTGAAGGCTCACGGGCGCTGTGGTTTGAAATTCGAAGACCTTGGAATCAGAGCTTTTCGCAGAATGAACCCAGTCTGAGATCGGTACTCACCATCTTTCTTGTCTGTTCTTATCTTTGATTATGAAATGAAATTATTCGGACACTATCAACTTGGACTTATCTTTGACGGTGGGTGATAAATCATCTCAGATTCTTGTAAGAAACTCACAGCCGAGAACCTGCCACATGGTTTTCAAAGATTTTCTTGACAATGAGTCGGGCCACTGACAAAATGTTGGTCAAATTCAAAAATCGTCTAGTTGATTCCTTCAAGACCTTATGTAAACAAAACAATTGGATACTGAACCACCAAGAACCTGACCCGCAGAGCGTGCGCCAGAATACAATGCCCAAGGTCATTTTCCGGTCTACTTTTTCGGGTCGCTTCTGTGGAATTTTGGCCAGTTCTCAATCACCGAAAAACACCCCAGATCTGACGCACTGACATTGATGGTAAACTGACAAACCTGTGCAGGTGGGTGCATCTCCGCTCCACTGCCCAGAATTCAGGCAAACTCGTGTTTCCTGTCCTTGCAGTTGGAATCCTTGGAAGCAGCTGTACCGGACCTCGCTGCCAGGGGGTGCTACAGCTCGAGGAACAACTTGTCCGTTGGTTGGGTCAGACAGAGCCTGACAGGTCACTGCGACAAAACAAAAAAGCTGCTGCGTGTCCTATCAATGACATGCTGGTGTTGAGTTCATGCTTCTAGTCAACCTGAACTCAGTAGCGCACGGGTCCAAATCTCTGTTCTCACCAAGCTGCGTGCACACGGGCTGGGTGCCACTCCAGGTTCCATCGTCGAGACAGACCCGGTTCACGGAACCGGAGCTGAGCACGTAGTCGGGATTGCAGGTCAACGTCAGCACGCTGCTGTACGTGAACACGATCGGGTTCGTCCTTCCCGTCCACACGCCGTTTGCCGGGGGCCCAGGATTCCCACAGTCCACAACTGCGGAGGAAAACACGCAGCATGACACACAAAGAGGCACGTCACCACGGTGTGGTCCTTTTTCTTGTTTTTGAGTCTTTGTGGAGACCTACTGTTGCACAAGGCGTCGGTGCCGCTCCACGCGCCGTTGGCGCCGCACGTCCTGGTCTCGCTGCCGCTGAGTTGATACCCGATGTTGCACGTGACCTGCACCGTGCTTCCCACCGCGACGTCAGTCCCCGACAACTGTCCGTTCGGAGGTGCAGTCAGGCTCGGACAGTTCACTATCACTGCAAGCATTTCAATACGAACGTGAAAGGCTACGCGTGTACTGAAGCTCTGAGAGCGCGAGCTTTCCTGAAGCAGTGTTTCGACACAGAGGACAAATTTGTGGGGTTTTGTTCGTGTGGAGTCGGGCCTCTCCAGTGTGATGCTGCGCTGCCTGTCCTGTGGTGACACCTCATGATGACCTGCTTCAGCCACTTGAACCCGCGACTGGTCGTCTGTCTCTGTGATCGTAACCCATCAAAGTTCCCTTTTCCTGGGGAGTTTCAGCACGCTCTATTGAATTTCAGGTCAGTGTGGCACTCCAATTGCCAGATCCGTGGCACAGATTACCACATTGTGAGGCTGACCTCGTTTTTCTAATTATATTTTTCACGTCAGTGGAGAGCGGATGGGTCTGCTAAAACTCCTGACCAATTGTTATGCATGAGTTTTTGTCCCACTGCAAATGAATATCACGCGTAGATTCTGTTCTTTGAAGACAGGTTTTGACACGCAATTATTAAATCTTTTTGGCACGTTGTTGTGAACGGAAGAAATGTCTCCTCTCACGTTCGCACGTCGGCGTGGCGCCGCTCCACGTTGCAGTTGACTGGCATGTGCGCTGCGTGACGCCCTGCAGTTTGTAGAGCGCGTCGCAAGAGTACGTGAGGGTTTGTCCAAGACGGAAGCTCAGGTTCTGCTGCCTGGGTGGCGAGCGGGATCCGTTCGGGATGCTGACCGGATCCGGGTCCGGGCAACCTGGCAAGAAAGCGTCAAGATTGAGAAATGTAAGCGCAGCAGCTTTGCGCCACTGAGTTGAGTATTTGTTTTGCTTTGAACTCCACGAATCGGAGGGGAGAGGCACTGACCGCATGTGGGAGGACTGGGGCTCCAGCCGACCGAGGTGCAGCGGATGAAGGAAGACCCGCTCATCGGAAACCCATCGTTGCATCTGAAGATTTGAACGTCGTTCACCCGCGGCTGACCGGTCGTGCTGCTGAACGTCGTTTGGCCGTTTGGAACCGTGACCGTCGCACAGATCTCTGGAAATATGCCCACACAGAACGCTCAGTTTGCACAACGTTGAGGAGACACACACAGAATTTGTGTGGCTTAAAAGTCCCCTTCATGTGACTCAACAACAACAACAACAACAACAACAACAACAACACCGACACACCTGCACACGTTGGGGCGGTCCCACTCCACGTTGCTGCTCCTCCGGACACCCCGGCCAGGCAAGTCCGGGTTGTATCACCACCAGTCAGACGGTAGCCATCCAAGCACTGGTACGCGGCTTGCGAGCCAACCGTCCGGGTCCGTGCCTCCACCTGCCCGTTTGCAGGAGCCACCAATTCCGGACACTGGACTGCCGGCTCTGCCAACCCAAACCAAGCAAAGCCAATGTGCATTGTCGTGCAAAATGTGTGGACAAACTTGAATGTGTGTCCAAACTTTGCACAAAGGTTATTTTCATTGCACAATGACTGACCTTCACACGAAGGCAAGTCGGGGCTCCACCTCGCTGTGGCCTGAGTGGAATCGTCACTGACGCAGGTGAGGGCATTCTGTCCAACCAAATCTCTGTCGGGGTTGCACTTTATTGTGATCGAGGAGCCAATTGGGTAGTTGAGACGGGAACCAACATCCACGAAGCCATTTGCGACATTTGGAGTCGAACAAAGAGCTGAAGTTGCAGAAAATAAGGCAAAGCAAATGTTTGAACGCCGTCTGAAGACACGCAGTGAAGCACGCATGGATGTCGCACTGGGCGCGAGTCTGGTACGTGTGCTGCTGTCCACGCTGTGGCTGAGATCATGACTTCTCGAACAGTCTCTGTGTTCGTGTGGTCAGGTGTTTTTTTCAGTTCCCATTTTGTCCTGGTTGCTGGTTTCTGCTGTCGTGACTTTACTCGTCTGAGTGCGTTTTACGATTTGCCTCAGCTCAATGTTTGTGTCTTCATTACATGTACAGGTTGTTCAGATTTCTGACCCTAAACGCTTCCCTTCAGTCCTTGATGGGTCAAAGAAATGTTCATTCAAAAGCGATATTTTCGTACTCAGACTGATTCCGTGAACCAACATCAAGAGAAGCTCACCCAAGCACCTGGGCGGCTCGGATGGGAACCACTGGTTGTTGCCAAGGCACCTGAGGAAGAACGACCCGTCCAGAATGAAGTCTTCGTTGCATTCGTACGCGATGGCATCTGTCGTGACGATGAGGGCCGGCGGTGGGTCGAACGGATAGATGACGCGCGCGTTGTCCGGCGTGTCGGGCGGCGAGCACCCCGGAGGGTCCGTCGTCACGGGTGCGCCTGAAGTTTTTGATCAAATCCCAAAGCAATGCGTTACCTACAGTTTACCGACGCAGAACCGCTGAGAAAAACTCTGAAAATTCGTCCAAAAAGTCAGATACGTATGACTTTATGCGTCTGAAAGTCGGATCTCTTTTCAAAAAAAGAACAGCAAGCCAGCACCGCCATCAAGGCTTGACACAAGACGCACCTTCGCACGTCGGAAGCGGGTTTGGTGTCCAATTGCCGTTCTCGCTGCAGGTCGCCGGGAAGCCCTGCGACGTCCAGCCCACCAGGTCGTAGCCTGCGTTGCAGGAGAAGGTGATGGTGTCCCCGAACCGATAAGTCGTGCTCTGCGGTGTTACTATGCCGTTGGTGAGAGTTGGCGTCTGGCACACTATGGCTGCAAGTTAGATTCTTTCGAGCTGAATGATTTGGCTGGATGAGCGTCTGGATATGTTCGGGCCGAAATAATTCTCCTGGATTATCGTGACCTTCTGTTTTATCTAGGGTTTGTTTTTGAGCAGTACCCGATTCTGTTTTTGTGCGAGTGTGTGCTGGCTGCTTGAACAAAGAGGCAACTGGACAAGGACAAACAAGTCACTCACGTGTGCAGGAAGGTTTTTGGCCGTCCCACTGGCCACTGTCAAGGCAGGTGAGAGTGGTGGACCCTGAGAGCTCATAGCCACGGAAACATTGGTACGTCACCGTGTCCCCGATCGTTCCTGTGCCTCCTCTCGCGACTCCGAAGTCAATGACGAGGAACTCGGACGAACACGCCAAAGCTGCAGCCCACGAAACGAACCTTGGCAAGGGGCACTTCACGTACATGTTTGTTAAACCATCAATAGTTTTAAGCTCTGCAGAGCTGAAAGTTGCCACAACAAAATCTGAAAAATGCGGCAGTGGGCACTCACATTCGCAAGTGGGGAAAGCACTGCTCCACTGCCCCGTGTCTCCGCACGTGACGATCGAAATGCCGATCAGCACGAAGCCGGTGTTGCATCTGAAGAACGCGCGCTGACCGACCACGTCGACAACCCCGTTTTCTGGAGCTTCCGGCGTTGGACACGTACCAGTGTCACCTGCACATGGGTGTGATTGTTGTGTGGTTGATCACCCTTTTGTTCTTGGAAGTGAAAGCTTTGAGAAGGCCTCTCGAAAGGGTCTGCAAGTGCTACAATGAGGGGTTCACTTCTGGCTCCACACGTACCCGGCTGAAAGCTGAGCACGCCTTATTTAGACCAGTCACGGCAGCTTTCGTGATTCCACTTGAAGGGAGTGTTTGATAAGACAGAGATGACAAGTCAAACATGACCTCACAAAACGGGTGTAATATTGTGAATTCCGTGGATGGGTCACTCTCGAGGTTGGTTACGTTTTTCAGTGTGGGGTTTTGCCACGCACTTTCGCAGGTGGGCAGTGGCCCCCACGTCAAGTCGGAGCGGCAGAACACGTTGCTGTTGCCGGACATCGTGAAGCCTGCGAAGCAGCTGTATTGCACGACGCTGCCCACCACGGTGCCGCTTCGCCCGACCTGCTCCGCGTTCTCGACATCCGGAGGCAACGGACACGGGAGCCCTGTCAACACGCAACATCGGTGCGAATGCCTGATGCATGACGCGACAAGAAATTGTCAGATTTCTTTCAAACTGGACGCAAAAGGCATGTGAACGACACGGACCAGAAAGACCACACAGCTCAAGCATTGGGAAGACGCGCGAATATGCTGCGTGGAAGTGAACAAAATGTAAAATTCAGGAAATCGCTGTGTATGACTGGCACATTGTTGAGAGCTGAACGCGACCTGACTCACCCTCACAGAAGGGTGTCGGCGTGGACCAGGAGCCGCCACTCAGGCAGGTGATGCGGCTGTTGCCGAGCAGCCGGTAGCCGGTGTTACAGGAGTACGTCACGACCGTGTTGACCGTGAACTGGTTGTCGGCGGGGCCAGAGAAGTCACCGTTCGTGATGGTCGGAGGTGCATCGCACATTATCGCTGTCAAAAGGTTGTGCTGCAGGCATGAGTGGACTGACGCCGTGAACAAACCGAGCGTTGCCGGAATGAAAGAAACAGACTTCACGCAATTGCACAGCTCGACATAGTTGTCCCACGCCGTGTGACAGGCTGACGTCAGTTGTTTTTTTTCGTCGCTGTCTCGTCGTACACGGCCTGACGTCCAAATCTTTCTTCTGTGTCGTTTGTCACAGAGTGTATTTTCGTGCTGCTCTACTGTTCAAAACGTGTCGTCCGACGGCAATCTGGTGAGTAGCGATGCACACAAGAAGGAATTACGTTGGCAGGCGAAGGTGACAGCGGTCCACACGCCGCTGCTCAGGGGGTCGGTCTGACGACACGTCACGGACGGGGTGCTGCTCGGCTCCAACCCCGCCACGCACTCGTACGTCACGACTGTGCCGTCGACGATACCGGCGGTGGGTGTGTTCACCACCTGAGCTCCGGTCACCGTTGGCAGATCGCCGCACACATCTGCAGAAACAAGTGTTGGACTTCTGTGCAACACCTGACAGACGTTTGCTCGTGACACTTTTCTTTTTCTCAACACACACATGGTATGCAGGTGGGAGGAACCGGAGCGTTCCACTGTAGTGTCGTCCCGACCAGCTCGCACTCAGCCCTGGTGGTCCCGACGAGTCGGTATCGCTCGTCACAGCCAAACGTGACGACGTCACGTTGTGACGACAGAGTCACAAAGCCGTTCGGGAGAGCGCCTGGGTCCGGGCAGTTTGCCACTGCAAACATCAACGCAAGAAAGATTGCAGAGCGTGGAGAAAAACAGCGATCGTTCCATACACAGCTGATCACGTTCGGTTTGATGCTCCCCATCAGATCTCACCGAGAAATTGGCGGATGGTGCAGCAGGCCCAGCGCCTCCCGGCGTTTCCCGTCGTGAGGCTGTCTCCGGTACCCGTGCCCCCGTCGTCCCGCCCCTCGTGGACCTGTCGTGAAGAACATGGTCGCTTCTGAACTCGATGAATCACATAAGAGCGCGAACAGTAACCCAACGCCTTGGGGCATACAGTGATACGAGGTTTGCTTTTTATATTTCCTTAATTTGGCGTTGACAGTGCCCCATATGAATACAAATGAACCACATCAGATTAATTTCCTTCTCCTATCACCAATCTTCATTCAAACTATTGAAAGTTTCAAAAATATCTCAGGGATCATATTGATTTTGGGGATTTAAAAGAAGAAATTTTGACCTTATGGCTATGAAGGCTAGAAACCTGAAAATTTAGTTTAACTTTTTTCTATCTCTTTCAGTGGTTTTTGTTTCAAGTACTTTCAAACTATTAGTTTGGTTTCACAGTTGGTCAAAGAAAATGTGCAGATTAGCCAAAAATGGAGACAAAAGGAAGCCTTTTTGGACAATATCATTGTTTCTTTGACCAATTGTGAAACTAATATGATAGTTTAAAAGTACTTGAAACAAAAACCACTAAAAGAGAA
>JAAUXT010151002.1_pt1 | contig 27476 bp, 24 predicted proteins | sample 7278171 | NCBI WGS metagenome assembly JAAUXT01 (sample SAMN14350112, study PRJNA611818) | marine sediment metagenome | isolation source: surface marine sediment (1.8m) | place: French Polynesia: Moorea | collected 2018-08
CCCCCCCCCCCCCCCCCCCCCCCCCCCCCCCCCCCCCCCCCCCCCCCCCCCCCCCCCCCCCCCCCCCCCCCCCCCCCCCCCCCCCCCCTGCCGCAGTGGGTGCAGGTGATTGGCTGTAGAAACTCCAACCTTGGCAGCAACGCTACGTTTTTGAACAATCCTGGCAATTTTTGACAATTTTTTTTGCGGCCAACATTTTGTCACGCGACGGAAACCAGAGTCGCTTTCTGATGTCCCAGTCCCTATTTTTAGGTGAATCCACCCCAGCAACTCGCTTTCTTCGTAACATGCGAGGCAATCAGAACCCAAGTTGCCTCAGTTGCGACCAGTAGAAAACTCACAAAGCAGTTGCATGTGAATTCACTCACTCTCCCTCCCGCACTGAAAGCCTCCAACAGAGAACGCTTCCACTCAGCCCGGAACTATCCCGGTGAAAATGGGGCGCCGCGGCGCAGACACGCGAACACTTATTGGCTAAAAGCTCTGCCTGAATCGCTGAAAAGTGCAGGGGAAAAAAGAACCAATTTATGGCCTTAGAATCCGTGGACAATTAGCGCGAGTTCTACTGAAAGCGTAACTTTATTACTTAGGAAACAAAACGCACGGAATAAGTACCCCGAGTTCCAATTCCCTTGAGCGCACAAGTCTCTTCTGCTCGAGACTTAATTTTTCACTCACATTTTCCCGCGGCCCCGTGGTCCGTCGGGGATTTAGAAATTTATTACGGCGCATGTAGGAGCTCTGCAAACTCAATTTGTTTCGATTGAATTTTAATCCCGCTGAGTATTTCGCTCTGTCCCTGGATTCTTCAAATTCTAAATATTCATCGGTGGATTGAATTTGCATAAGCTCCCTTTTTGCCACAACAGTCCTTTATATTTTGTCCATTTCTGTTGGCTCTGCTTTATTTTGTCAATTTCTTTGGTCTTGCAGCTGGAGATTTCCTGCACCTGCCTTTGAATTTTTTTTTCTGTCTTTGTTGAAATGCAGACTGCGTCTGTTTTCCAGAAATGTGTTCAAAACCAAATTTAAACGTCTGCCTGTCTGGCTGATTTCAACATGGTTTTCGTGGGGTGCTTTATGCACAAGTTGTTTCGCCCTTTTCAACAAATTATTTCAAGAATTTCGCGAGATTTTTGTCGCAATTAGCAGAGCACTTAGACTCTCAATTTCTGCCTCTCCTCAGCTGTGTGTGGTCATTGTGAGAAAAATGGCAGCCCTGCGCCATTTGGACGATGGTATCGCAAAAATGACAGTTAAACGAGAAAATAATGGTTTTATGACAGCCATTGACCCTGTGCTTAATAACCTGTGTGACCTACATGGAAATGCTTGAAATACCCACTTTGTTTGTGCTATGTCAATGATATATCTCTGTCTGTTTTCTTTTCGACGTTTGTATTTCACTGACCATGAACACATCTTGAGGGAAACTTGTTCGAAGGATTTACACAAGAAGGTAAAAATTAAACTTTTGTTTTTCAAGAAAAATGAATAATTTTCGAAATGCAATTTGAGGCCTGTTGAATTGCAGAATTCAGTATCTGAATTCCAATGATATTTGTCACAAACCATATGGAAAGAAAACTTGCAAAAAAGCGCTGCAGTTGTTGGAGGAAGATCATTCTCAGACAAAGACCATTCGCCTTGTGTGAAAACGTGGAATGAAGGTGAGAGAGCAACATTTGCACCCTGGATACAGAAGCCTGAACATGTAGGTAAATTGGAGCTGACGTGAGGAGAGGGGAGATGGGTGTGGGGCCCGCTGCCGAGGCGGGGAGGCCTCGGGCCTGGGGCCGGGGGCGGAAAGGGTGGAGCCGGGGGCCGTGTAGACCGGTCAGGCTCCCGTCACACTCCTGAATACTCAACCTGAACATGCCTGGGAAAGTCAATTCGCTCGAGGGAGCACCAAGTGTGTGTGTATGTGTGAGAGACAGAGAGAGAGAGAGAGAGAGAGAGAGAGAGAGAGAGACAGACAGACAGACAGACAGACAGACAGACACGGGTGGAGCACATCTGGCAGTACTAAACATTTTTACGAACACCAGAGGCTGGAGATTTTGGATTTTTGGAAATCTGCGCAGTTCATCAGTTTCCTCTGCTTCTCCACGTTCCTCCAGCAGAAAACTCTGAAACTTTCTCGGCTTGCTTCAGAAACTCACTCCAGACGAACTTTCAGCAGATTCTTGTGATGTATGATGAATGTAGAGCAATTAACTTTGACTAAGATTCTAATTAAAATGAATCACTGTCTCAGCAATCCCAGACACCCCACTAAAAGCGATACAGATAAATAATTCAGGACCAAACATTCAAGGGGGAAAGTTTGTTTTTGCAACAGGCGGAAAGATATCAAGCTCACAACGCATCAGGCGGGTGGGTCTCACACACAAAACGGAGCACAAGGTCTGCCTGCCACGCCGCAACGTTGAAAGATGATATTTTGCATCGAGGAAATAAAGGAAAGAAATTGAGTTTTCAGCTCAAAAGGAGATAAAAGCTGCTGTTGGAATGATCTATAATGGAGGGTCTATATGATTCATCATTCGACTGAACAGACGCATGCATATTTATAAGCGCTGGAGGAAGGGGCCCTGACTCCATTCCGGGCTCCGCGCCGTATAAGGGTCGCAAGAGACACCGTGTGGCCAAATCAGCAACTGCTACAATGTCTCCAAAAATTTGAAGGGCTCATGCGAAAAACTTATTTTTCTTGAAACTTGTTCTCTTTTGAAAACCTTGAAAAATTTCCGTGTTGTGATTGTTGCTTCAAGCAATTTTTGACAAAAAAGTTATGGCTTAATTTTTGTGACAAAAGTTTCTATATTTGTCACAATATTTTGTTATTACACGTGATTTGACATTGTCCCGTTGTGAAAACAAACACTCCTTGGGACCATTTTTATTTTTTGCAAACTGACAGGAAGAAAACAACACTCAAACAAAGTTGTGCGAAGAGAAAGGTTTTACAGGACGTAGGATCCAATGACTGTTTCTACACCACACTAAGTGGTTCAAATTACAATAAGAACCGAGCAATTGTTTCAAATAATTGATCTGGCGTCATAACACTCATCGTGATGGTAGCGTGAGCTGTTGGGGGGGGGGCAACTATCAAAGAACCATAAAGAGGCAGGTTTAATGAAGGTCTCGACACCTCCACGAATGGCCGGATCGCATGATCCATCCACGCTTCTCGGGTGCAAAGGAGGAACCGATTCTCTCTCCTGTCTGCAGTTCTCTAACCAACAGACATTGCGCCACCAATCTCATCAGCGTCTAAGTTTTTAGGATGAGTGGGAGGGGGGCGCAGTTTTATGCGTGAGACCAAGATCCAAAATGCCCAAGACCAGCAAACTTGACTCCCAAGTACTTCGCTCGAAGCCCCGTAGACTTTTTCCCATTCACGCACCTTCCGCGGCAGATTTATGTGAACTTTATGGTTTGTTGGGCAGTAAACTAATTTGTCATGCAAAGTTTCATGCGAATTTCGTTACGTAAGGCGGCGCAATGAAAGCAACCAGCATTTCCAGTAGCCGCAGGTGCAAATCACCAAATAATAAGGCTCTGTTACAAAAACAACTCTTTGTAAGTTCGAGCGTGACAACCAAATAAAGCTGTCAAATTTAATCACTCAGTGGGACGGCCTGCTGTTTCTTGGGGCCAAATTCTTTTTTTTTTTTATCTTTCAAACTAACTTGCTGCATCTCTTTCCAAAGAATTATGCAGAGTCTCACTTGAACACTGACCCCCTTTTTCAACACACAATTGACAATGATAGGAAACCATGGCAACCATTTCTTGGTGTTGATATTTTTGCCCCACTCGTCTCCCGTCTATTCAACACTTTTGTTCTCTGTGCAGGCGGAGACGCGGGGCTGAAGGGCCCCGGGCGGCGGCGGCTGCGGCGCCCCTTGACCCCCGCCCGGGTCGCCCGGGGACTCGGGGCGCCTCGTCCCGGGGCCGCATTCAGCGGCGCAAATCGGGCGGAAGGGACCGGGGCGCGGCGCGGCGTGGCGTGGCGGCCGCTGACTGGCCCCGCTCCGCCCGCACTCCGAGCGTCCGTCCCGGCGCCCGTCCTCCTCATCTCCGACTTCGTTGCTCCACTGACTCAAGAAATCAACACGAAGCAAGTAGGGCGAGGCAAGCCCAAAAATTCAGAAGTTTGTGGGCTGGTCTGATCCCAAGCAGACATTTTCCGAGCAATAATTTTCAGCCACAAAGTAAAGCAAAAATCTCGCTTTCCCACGCAGAAAACAGGCCCAGTGCCTGTTTACGTACGGTGTATGAGACCACGGAACGACTGCCAGATGGTAATCAAATTTCTACCCAAGAAAAACTCGCTTCTGTCTGCCGGAGGAAAGAGTTACGAGGTCAGCACTGCCTGGCAGGCATCTCAGAATCTAACCAAATCTCAAAGTGGAAACAGACTGTCCTTCAAATTTTGGAACTGTTTTCACGTTTTTGCTGGACTAAAAACCAACGAAAATTTCCGTCAAAATATCGGGCCACTTCTTTTCCAAAGTTTTATGGAAATCGACCAAAAAAATCAAAGAAATTCAAAACAGACGAAATCCAACAAAATCCGTATGAATCAAAGTGGGTGGAAGCAGGGGAAAAACTATTTTTTCAAAACTCTCATTACGTGTTCACAAAGAAACGAAGCAACTGAAAGCGTTGCAATTTTGACTTCTATCTTGAAACCTGCGTGGCAAGAAAACGCAAAAATTTTAAGAGCAAAGCATTTCCTTCATTTTGACTGGCACAGACATTTCAATTCAGGTACTTGAAAAGTTTGAATGTTTTCGCCCGAGGGTGAAAACCACGCAGGGAAAACATGCAATGGATACGACCACAAAATTCCAAAGCGTTCTTGAGTTGAAAAGAGACCTCCATATTGAACCAAACCAAAATCCCCATGCGGGTTGCAGTGAAAGGAACCCGAATTTGCAACATTCCGCAGTGTCGGTACAAAGAAATTTGGTTGCTCTGATCGCAAAACTTTGCCCAAAGCAAAAAAGCACCAGCTTATTGTCCCACGCTGAACTTTCGGCAAGCACCTCACGATTGGAAAACTTAACATTTGAATATAAAACTCTGAGATCACAAAGGCACATATTTAGAATTGAATTGTGCTCCACTGGTGGGTTTGAGGAGTGGGCGAGTTCTGTCTCCCTTGAAATGTCTGAGTGAACGCCTTTGTATCGATCTGCTGCCCAAACGAGGGCGGGCTGTGTCATCTTGGGTGACACGTTTTCTGAAGACTTCGGAGACGTTCGTGTGACATTAGTGGATCAAGATATGCCCCGAAGATGTGTAGTGATATGAACTTTGCTGATACAGTTGGGAAAACTGCGGGAAAAGTGGCTTTGTGTGGGATTTTCGTTCCTCGTCTCTCATTGTGTGACAAAATGAAAAGACGGGCTCTTGTCCGACATACCACTTCAGAATTTGAAACTTGTGGTTTTAAAATATTGATGTCTCGATTGGAACGAAAGCTTCTTCTTCAAACGCCCTCGCAAATATAGCAGCGTCAGTTGAGGAACAAAGCCATTTCAGGTTGTCCGCCATTGCAGTCCCCGACAGCCTTCAGTTTTCTGCTTGAAATTCTTTATCAAAATTCATCCTGTGATTCAAATCAATTTCAACTGAACAAGCAGGCTGTCAAGCAACAAAATTTTATGTCAACATGTCAACGGCGCACCTGTGGGGATCCGGAGAGACGATTTTGTTTTTGTGGCGGCTAAACTTCTACGTGTCACGTGACCACGGCATCGCGGTGCAGCTTTGATTGAAAGCTATCTTCGTGGCTAATTCATGAACTGTCAGACCAATCCCTCCAAGTGAAAATTACTCCAGGATGTCCATCGCATCCTGATGGTATCATTCGCACAGAAATTGAAGTCTTACCTCGCTGATTGCGCCGAATTTCGTTGATTTTCTGCTGTGGCGTCGTTTGGTTTTCACCGCCATTTTTTTCAAACGCTGCTCTCTTTGTGTCGCCACCAAATGTTCATCCCCAGTAAATTTCCAATGCAAAGCGCCTGTCAAACTCGTCAAGATTTATGTAATCCGTTGAACACCGTGACACTGTGAAATAGACCAAAAAGAACGAGAAAATTAATCCAAAATTTCCGACTGAAACTCAAGGCACATTTCGTACTTCCAGAGTACTGAGTATGTAATTTGCAAATGAAAGACGTCTTTTGTTTCTTGGCTGAAAAACGTTTGAACATTGGGTCAAGGGGCGGAGTCAGCCGACCCCTCACGGCGCCAGGGCAACAATTTTGCATTTCACGACTGAAGGTCAAGACCCCCATCGACATTAGACACGCCAGGGCAATGAAACTATCCAGAGCATGTCGCCGTAAACAGCAAAATTGCTCTACTTGCAGAAATCACATTTTATCTTTGAAATACTCTGCTGGAGAACCCAAGAGTGTGGGCTTGGTGTGAGAAAGGGGGAGGAAGTATTGGAAACATCCCAACGAAGTTTTGCTCGGACTTTTGTTGGGCTTGATCCCAACAGGCAAATCTTGATGCACATGAACCGTAACCTTTGGTCTTGAAATCAGGGGAAAATACAAGAACAGGCGGCATGCAGCAAAATTATTGCGTAGCCACAGGGAACCAACCAGCTTCAGATCTTCGTGTGTGTGGCGGATTCAGGGCCCGTGGCGTCAAAAAATTACACCTCAATTTTCAACATCAATGCACACAATATTTTTCTGGTTCACAAGAAATTTTTTTCAAGTCACTCATTCTCTCAAATCCTTTCAAATCCAGAATGCACTCGAAGAACCAGGGCAGAATCCACAGAGCCCCAGGAGCTGTGCGCCCCCGACCCCGGGGAAAATTTGCTTTGCACCCCTTCATATTCTGCACCACAGATAGATCGACAATTGTTTTGTGTGAGCACGTTAATTTTTTTAAAGTTGAAGTCAACCCCAGGGGATTGCCCCCCCCCCAACTGTTCAGACCCTGGAGCCTCCCCTGGGCACAACCAAAGTGGAAAATCTGGGGCACAGCCAACTTCAACTTGGATCTTTCCCACGCAGCACCTGCCTCACAGGTGAAAAGCCTCAAACTTGCATTTGTAAAACACAGAAAATCAGGTCGTGACGTTTCCTTGCACAACCCAATTGATTCACAATGTATCAGAGAGCGCGATGTGTGTTGGTTTTTGAACATTTTTATACGCAAAAAAACTCAGTCATATGCACACGTGGTGTCTTGCAGCTGTGTGACCCGAACATTGCACAAACAAATTTTTAAGGGATTTTTGAAAGTTCAAACGTCAAACAGACGATTTGATTCCAATTGAGTTTTTTTTTTCTCTTGCTATTTTGGTTTGTATTGAGAAACAGGTCAACGTGAATCAGTTCATTTTGTGTGGAGAATAATTGGAAAATAAAAAACGTGAATAATAAAAATCGTGAATTCGGATCCTGGGAAACTGTTCCGTGTTGTTTTCATTGGCATTCCTGCAGAAGCGAAAAAGACGTCAATCACCAGCCCCGGAAGTTTTGAAATGGTTTGTTCAACTCTGCTACTGCTGAAGCGGGGCTGAAACGTGCCTGTCTGTTTGTTGTGGTTTTGGGTGGCGGAACGGGTGCAGAGTCTGCAGACGATGACATACCCGAGCGCCAAGCACAACAAACCCAGAAGTGTCAGAAAACACTGCTGCGGAAAGATGGATGCCGTCTTCGTGGCGGATTCACGTCCCTCAGTCTGAGCATCGAAGCTCGCGAGATCTCTTGTCAAGAATTTGTCAAATCCACAGGGTTTGATCTTTTCAGGCGTAAGAATCATTGATCTCTTTTCACATCTCACACTTTTGAACAGCATTGGACAAAACACTCAACAGGGAAGTAACACACAAGTCCAGAATGACTCGTCTTGAAGTGCCACAAAATTCTCTGCGAATCTACATGCATGTACAGCTGGACAGAATTTGAGGCACTTTTCACCGATCTGAATCGGTTACCTTCAAGGCGTGAAACAAACACAGAAGACACGTGCGCATTTGTGAACTAAATCTCAATATTTTCAGCAAAATCTGCTGCAGTATTCGTGTCACATCTCTGCGTTCCCCTCATCCACATTTCTCGCGTGTTCATTAAGTCCCGAGTCCATTTGATGCGGCGCAATGAGGCGAGGCTTCCGGCCCGGATAATGCACCGTGACCGACCGACCCGGGGGGGGAGGGGGGCGGGCTCGCGAGCGCCATCACCAAAATCTGCGCACACTCATGTGACAATTTGCATGCTTCCAAGTTCTTCAGGAATACAATCTCGCATTGCAGAACAAAGCCCAATGCCTTCGCCTTGCAATGGAGAGATCCGTTTTCCCTGCACAGTTTCCAATTCGCAGGAGGCGAGACTTGATTGTGTCCGAGTCAATGCGGAGTGTAACGTTACGCAATTAGGAATCGGTCTCCATTCACTGGGGTGGAGTGATAGATGCGAGGATGGCGTGGACACGAATATCATTTCTTTTCTTTTTTTGCACCAGTTGTGAAATGAAGAACGCCAGTCAGTGGGTTGTTGACACTCAAACGGCTCGTCAAATACCCGCCGTCAAAGGGGAAAATCTGTATTCTTCCGCGCGTGTACTGCTGCCGCAGGGGCCACGAGCCAGATCACACTGACTTGGTACAAGCGTTGTGGATTCGCATTGTGACTGGTGGAAGGTATTTTGTTCAGGGCCGATAAAAACACCCGATCGGGGGGGGGGGGGGGGCAAACGATGCGGGAACGGGTTGTGAACAAAATTGTTCTTATGTCTCTTTGCAAACCTGAAGATGAGCAAAATTTCCTGCTCGCTGTATGTACCCCACTCATCAGCCGCACTGCTCCCTCATGTCTGGGCTTCCATCCCCGCACCTCTCCCGACATCTGTTTTCGTGTCCAGCCCAGGTATTCGGTCAATGATCGCACCTCCCTGACCTTTGCGAAACCATTTTTGGCTCAAGTTTGGGGGAGTTCTTTTTCAGCAAAACACACAGGTAGGACTAGGCCTTGGGTTTGTGTAAACAGCTTCGATAGAAGTGCGCACACCTTTCGTGTGAAGGGTTCATAACTCACCACCCACGTCAGACACATAATACAGACATTTTCATCGGGACTGCCTTTGTAATCCTTTGCCAAGGCTTTCAAGAGCGAATAGCCAGCTGCTCTCAGTATGTTGAGAGGAAAAATCCGTTGAAGCGTTTGTTTTTCTTTATCACATCTCAAAAGACTGAAGCAGCGTTTAGCGTTTGGCCACGAGTGACCCGAGGGTGAATCTGAGATTCGACTGAGAAACAGCGAATCTGGGGTTTTCTGTCCATTCAAGCTGCTGATCTTCTCACAACTTACTGCTCACCAAGCCAAGTGTTGTTGCATTTTCCACCCCAAAATAGAAGTCCTGCCTTTGTTCGTTGTTCACGTTTTCTTGTCACTCAAATCACAATTTTCAGATGCGACTTGGTTTTTGCTCGCGGAATTTTTTTTTCTTTTGCTGATCGTACTTCTCGTGAAACTTGCCTGATCATCTTGTCTGTTCAGAAAGTGAAATTTACACGGCAAAAAACTTAGTCAACAAAAACACATTTGAATTGAAAAGACAAGTGTTCGGCATTGAAAGAAACAGCATGATAGGAGGACTAACAACCCTCATTTTCACTCATTTACACCATGTCCAGGGAGCCATTATCACACCAAAGAGGCTTTGTGTAAAGGGGGAGTTTTTGGCAAAAAATCTGCCTCGGGCCAAATGTTCTTTTGCGAATCTGCCGACGTTATTTTTTCAGTGTTTTTGGTTTGTTTGTGTCCGAACGAAAACGTTGCTGTTGGAGGTTATCACATACGAGTACAAATCAAACGAAAATGAAGCCGATAAGAAATACCTTTGCTGTTGTCTGTCATCCTTTCTGCAAGTTGGGAGAATTTCAGTCTCACTTTAATTTCAACGCGATATTTTTGGAGAAGCGTCTTCGTGCTCCGTCCATTTTCAACTGACGGAATGAAAACATCACCCAGTTTTTTTTTTCTTCGAGAAATTCAAACGAAGCCAAATTATCTCAAATGAGGGTCTGGCTGGTCTGCATTTAGATTGCCCCTGACCGTGCTGCTCAACCGTCAAGTTCAGGAGAGAGACCCTCATCCTCCAGGTTTCTCTGGGCCCTCGCTTCTCTCATTATCTGTCCACTTCCTTTGAGCCTGATTGCTGCACAGGTCTGTGATTTTTTACAAAAAGCCAGATGGAACGCAGAGTCGTCAACACCTTGGTTCAGTTTTATGGCACTTCAGTCAGGTCGTTTGCGCCTCAGTGCGAAATTTCGTGAGCCGGCTCAAACGATCGCCACCCCGAGTTCAACCGCGGTACAGAACTTCGCTTTTACCTGCAGTAGAGCATGAATGTCAGAATCTAACTGACCAGACAGTTGCAATGAAATTTTTCAAAATTATCAAACACATCCTTCAGAAAAGTGAACTCCGCTTCTTCGCCTTTTCGTGATATTTTCTGGGATTTTTCTTTGCGTGAGAATGAGAAGGAAACGAAAATGGATCGGCTTGGCTCTTGGTGATGGAAGTGCAGACCCTGAGACCTGGGCGGACCCCAGGACCTGGTCCGCAGAATTGGGTCCGAGTGAGAGTGCAGTCCAACTCAACTTGTAATTTTCGTGTTCATATTTCATCGCTACATTTCGCAAGTGTTGAGAGAAAGTTCACCACATCAGAAAATAAGTTATTCTTGTTCACTGGAATTTCGTTCTGCATTTCCGAAAAAATATCCTGATCTTCATAAGATAATTGTTGCGTTCTAAAATGGTAGGATCAACAAGACTAAGCTGCCAGATTTTTGGAAAATCTGAATACCAGAGACACACAGCGACCCACAATGTTGGGAACAAAATCACTGGGCATTTTGAGCCAGAAACGCGGCTGAAAGGATTTCAGAGAAAACCAGGGGAAACAGGCAGCGAAGGAGATCTGGACTTTGCTTGTAGAAATCCTGGGGTGGGTGCATGAGAGGTGCACGGGACGCTCCCGAACCGCACATTGACGCCACAAAAAAAAAAGAAAGACCAATTTTAATTTTCTGGTACACCCCCCCGCCCATCTCTCTCTCGGGTAGGATTGCAGGGTGGGTGGTGGTCCCCTTGACCCGCCCCTGGATCCGCCCCTGGAATCCTCAGGCCCGAGACGCTCTTGGTGATCGCGCGGTATCCCGTATCCGCAGCGCTTTGAACAGACAGGAGGGATGGCGCTTTTAATTTCAATGGGAGAAGCATGAATTTCAAAGCTTCAATGGAGCCAGCCCACCTCCAGCAAATCAATAGGTTTCTATTTCACTCCCTCTCTGCTGCGAATTTCTTTTTTTCGTGTGACAGTGATGAATGCGTGTATTTTGTGGGGGTTGCATGAGGAACAGGATGGGACTGGAGTGTGGAGCCAGAACCAGCTTCCGTCTGTGGGTGTGGGTGCCTGAGTAGTGTGTGTGTGTGTGTGTGTGCGTGTGTGTGTGTGTTAGGGGTTGGGTTGGGTGGCGTCGGAAAGAATAGCTCGACTTTTGTCTTGTGAAATACCATCACGTGACGAGAAAAATATTCTAAGCGATTCACATTCAATAAATACCCCAGCAGAAACCCTGACAACTGGATTATTTTTCTGTCATATCCCATTTTCCCTCGCAGACAAAACCACCGCGTGTGACCAACAAAATCTGGAGCTCAGATTCCCTGTGCAGTTCGCACCCACGAGCAGAGAAAGAGAGACACCAACGCGCACCGCTCCTCCAGGACAAACAGCTCAGCTCAGACTCTGACGAAGAAAAATGATTCCGTTTTGACAAGTTAAAGGAAAATCATTAGGTTCCTTCTGGGGAAGATACCACGAAGCCTTCCCCCGCACATCAAGGGGACGGGGAAGCCTTCCCTTTCACAGTACCTGCGCCTACAGAATATGAAACTTGTAACGCTCCTCAGCAGCACCACATGATCGATCAGCCTTTTGAAGACGCATCAAATAGAAGCTCAATTTTTCTGTGCAGGCTACAAATGAGGGACCATTAATTTTTCCTCAAGATGTCAAATCAAACGAAAAGGAGACGATCTGGAAAATGATCCTGATTGGGCTGATTAAGGAGCAACTTGCACAATATCCAGGGACGCGAATGGGTTCTGGATCAGGGTTGGGATTCGGGGGGCTTCAAGTGGGTGTGAACTTCACGAAAGACGGGGATGATGGGGAATCCTGCCTGTTTGCTCACAGCTCCCCGTTCTGCATTGTATATGGTGATTCTATTTCAGCAATGCAGAATCTGAGAGATGAATTTCAGGTGTTGCAGTTTCGCACTTAGAACGAACACATTTGATAAAATTGAATCTCAGACTTGTGGTCTCATAATGACCTCTGGTGGTAACAAAGATACGTAACATCGCGCTGCTGTGTGTACGTGAGTACGTGAGTACACTCCTCGCTTTCCTTTGATCGCGATGCCAACTGCGCAGCCTTCGAGCCGCTTTGAACTGCAGGCAAACTGCAGGTACCTGCAGGTGCAGTGAACTCGGCTCGAGTACCCTTCTGATTGCTATTTGGACACATCGTTACGCACAAACAGGGCAACACAAATTGTCACGTAATTCTGCACTCTGATAGATGTCTGTGTCGGACGCACCTGACCCTGAAGAGATGGAGCCAAGATTTGGTGAGGGGGCGATCAGGTTGAAAGATTTTGTCGCAGCATTTGGAGAGGGGGCACCAGGACCCCCCTCCGGTCTGACAAAAAATCAATTTTGTACGAATGAGACCAGAAATTTCAGTATCAAACACAACTCTGAAGGTTTGCCTTGGTTTGGATGACCTTTGTGAAATGACCAAAAATTTACATATTTTTCTCATTTTGGGAAATGAAATGTGGTCCATTTGCATGTCATGTCAGTACATGTGAATGAACAACACACGCGCTATGTCTGACCAGAAGAGCCAAACTCTTTTCAGCTTGACTGACTGAACTGTCCATTTTAGTCACAGCTGACCAGCTGCACAATGGTCAAAGACGCCAATTCGCAGCTGCGCACAAATGCATAGAAATCCAGGTCCATCTCTGCCACAGTTTTATCGTAATGAAGATCTTAATTACAGAATGACCATCAGTATTGGATCCATTGACACCCAGAATTTTGTCTTCAAGCAAGTTGCACTGTGTGTAAATGGCACAGGATCTGTCACTCCCTCCCTCTCCGTCTGTCTCACACGCCCACGCACACATGCACACGCACAGACAGACAGACAGACAGACAACACACACACACACGCACGCACACCAAACAGTTGAACAAAAGAGACGTAAAAATCGTACGAGAGGTGGGAAACAGACGCGTTTTGGAGAAGGCATCGACTCCCTGCCTCTCAGCTTGACCGACCCGCTTGACCAGCCCAGTGGATCCACCCCCTAATCGCCGTATCATCCCCCGCCTCGCTGAGTCCGCCGCGCCCGGACCGGACACTCGGACAGCGGCCAAACGGCCATCAATGTCTACTCCCGAGGAAGGTCTCAGTCCGTGGTCAAGCAGAATCCAGACGGAGATCAGAGAGTAGACAATGGAACGTCTCTGCTGAAACCAACCTTGCTTCGTTTTGACTCCAGTCGTGACATTTCTCCAAAGTGTTAGATCTATCTCAAATATGGTCTGCCCACTTTGACCCTGGCTGTCTGTCCCAAAGCATTCAAGAGATTCCAACAGTTTGTTCTTCCCTCTCCGGAAGCAATGCTTGGACCACACGGATTTCAGGAATGGACGGACACACTGAATGACCATTCCCCTTGGTCACTTTTGATAAAGCTTGAACCGTGGGCTCAATTGTCGCCGCCCGGGCCCGGGGTCCTGGATCAGGATGCGGCGCCCCGGATCTGCTCCAGACGGCACAATGAGGAGACTTGGCACCTCACCGGGGATCAGGGCAGATCCACCCGGCAGATAGGGCCTCGGCCCGCTTCCTGACCCCGCACTCGAGACCAGGGATCTTGGCTGCAGAGCCGAGACGGACGGAGGGGGGTCTGTACAATGCAGGCCTCCAAGTGGAAATTTGACTTGACCACTTAGTGTCTAAGTCCGTTGTGTTTCGACACACTGCACAGAACATTATCAAACTGGCTGAAACGTAAAGAGGTCCTGCTTGAAGTTATAGTTCCGCACTGCTTGTATCAAACACATCACCTGCAAATGTTAAGATGTGTTCATGTGGAGTTGTCTCGCTATGGGGCGTGGAACATGATTCGCTTCCCACAAAAAGTTTCGAGACTTTGAGTTGTTTTGCAGAGAAATCTGGAAAACAAGGTCGCGCCTCGGAGGACTGCTCCCAATTGCAATCTTATCTTGACTGACAATTCGAGCTGCAGATCTCTAAGGTAAAACTCGGATTTCTATTTCAACTTGTAGGAGTTGGTGTCAGAAGATGAGTGATTCGGGACCCACCCTCATCAGACCCTGTACTGCCCTGGGACAGAGCTGCTGTGGCAGCCCCTCACAATCACAACCAAGAGCTTCTTCCACCAACATATCCCCAAACTCGCTTTGCATTTTGAAGATCAGCGCAAATTGGACTAGCCCCACTGATAGACAGGCAATATGCAAATTTTAATGGTTTTTTGCTGCTCATTTGTTTCGTACACAAGGATGTGTCAGGGAGGGGAAGGCTGCGCCAATGAGTGATGAGAAAATCTGAAAACCGCCTCCAACAGCCTCGGGTTTCCGTTTGATGTGGCACAAATACGAGAAAAACACCATTTTAGAAAGGGAAACACGAAGCTATTTTCACTGCCTGTAACAATAAAGACTTGAAGCCGCAAAACACAGTTTGAAAGATACTCACTATCCGAGAGTGAGTGCAAAAGGACTTACCTGATTTGGAATCGCAGCCAAGTCGCTTTTTCATTGATCAAAATTCTTTCTCTGACAAGAAATTGAATTCACTTGGAGAAAGAAGTTTGAATTCGGTGGAGCCATGAGTGTTTTCTTTACAATTTTGACTGGACGAACTGTGGTTCAGGTTCAATATGAACAAATTTTTACTCACCGTTTGGTGGTGACGTCTGATCGTCCTGCTACATATTCTACTGATTTGCAGGTCTCTGAAATGAAACAGACGATACAACATGTGAAAGATGATATCTCACACAGTGCGTCATCATTCAACCTTGGTGCACCAAAAACCTGTGACGTGGGAACAACCAACATCAACTGCACGAAAAATATCTTGCTGGATCCAGGGGGCCCCACAGAATTCTGAGGCGCGCAAAATCCTCTGAAGAAGGAACAACGTTTTGCGTTGGTAGGTTGATTGAGGCAGAAACGTTCCACCCCACAATGCTGCTCCCCCCGTTTGGCGTCACAGTTGCTTCTTCCACACAAATTCATACGGTCAACTCAAGGTCACTTGAGGTGGCAACTCCCACGTAAGTTCGCGTCAAATAACGTTGCGTCACGCGCCACAATACTGCGCGGTACTGCAACACTGCACCGTACTGCACAATCATTACGTCATTACGTCGTCTGGTACACTACGTGAACTAAGTAGCGCACTGAGGACCTGAATCTTCTGAGTATAATGGATTTAGATACTGTTGGGCAGTTGATGTGTCTTCAGAAAGTGGCCTCTCATTACAGGCCATAAACAGAGGGTCATTATGTCATCAAACGTCGGTGCCTCTCCAGCTACTTCTTGAGTTGGGAGTGCTGCTATCACTGCGATCCGATGCAGGTTGTCAAGTACCAAGGCTGAAAGGGTTGATTGGGACTTGGCTTCACACACGTACACACACACACACACAGAGAAGACGTTCGTGTTGCACACGCACACACACAACACTAACACCAGATGCATGCGCGCACACACACGCACACGCACGCACACACAGACACACACACAGCAGACGTTCGTGTTGCACACGCACACACACACACACACACACAAACACACACACACCAAAACAACACCCGGAGCACCACAACCCATCTAAGGCACATCTCAGGTTGCACTGACGGGGGAATTCAAGCAAAATTGATTTTTGAGAAGAACAAAACTTGGGGGACCAGGTAACACAAACACGATTTGTCCGTTTTGTGTTGTTAACAGAGGGAACTGCTGCCTGACGAAGCGAGCCAAGACTGATCACTTCCATCTGCGGTGCGTTCTAATCCGCGGGACTTGTTCGTTTTCTCAAACACCTCGGGGAAATTATATTCAGCGCAGCTCCTCAACTTTTCCACCGCGGGGAAGACAAAGTTTCCAGTCATTAAATTTTCGGGGAAGGGCGAAGAGTGATCCGCGTACCAAACAGCGAGTTTCCATTTTCATCAAAGTCAAATTGGACACAATTTATTCCGGGGAGGAAAGCGCGCCTGCAGATGGAAATAGATTCCGAAGTACCCTCCTGCATAATGGTGTTGGGTCCATTTTCTCTGCTGTCCGTCCAGACTGTGTGTGAAAAGACATCTTCGTAGGAGAACGGACTTCAACGCTTCTGCAAGGGGACACAAACACTGAAGCAAAAACTTCCACAAAAGTGCGTCAAGACTTCGACTCTGACTCTGACCTTGCAGGAAAACTGGTTTGTTCGCACACCCAATCCACACCGCAGGAGAATCTGATCTCATTATTCTGAAGATTTTCTCCTCGGGTTGTCTGATCCCGCGGTCTATCCTACTCTTCGGCGCACGTAATGCTCCTCTAAACTCTGTCCTGATGCACCGTCCGCGACTCAGGCCTCGCTTCAACGTCTCAGATTTTGTCCTGTGAAGTAGTTATTGCATCTCGATCCCCTCATTTTCGTGGGCTATTTGCGGAGAGGGTGTGGCTACAAGTGGGCCACTCTCACAATGGGTTTCGTCGAGTTGTGCTGTGGTGTTGAATTTTTGGGCTTGAGGAATGCGCTACCCCCCACCTGAGTTTACCTCGAATTTCAACGGTTCTGAGAACAACAACCACGGTTTCCCCACAATTAGATTTCAAGGTTTTTCGGAATTCACCGTGTGATTGCGCTGGCATTGACATTCCTCAAGCAATTTTCTGCGCAAATGGCAATTTCTTTTCTGGAACACGGACCAATTTTTCAACGTTGGTTGCGTATCGAATCCCATATCTGTATCTGCCAATCATGTACGAATTTTCCTCGAGACTAAGACTTTGATTCATTATTTGATAAATCAAATCATTTTCTATTGGACATATTTGACCATGCGTTCCACCCTATCTCGGGTCGTTCATAACGAAACGTCACATTTGTTTCACTCAGAAATGCGGTGCGAGTACAACTTCAAGGCTTTGCCTCAAAATTGAAGATTCCCGCTACAACTGCAGCTTTTCTCCCAGAAAAAAAAACTGATTCACGAATTAAATTTTTTTTTGGTGGAAGGCTTTTCAAATTTGCAGTCAAGAAAGATAAGTCTCGTCTGTGAATACACTGCCTCCTCCATCAAATCCTGGCTGCAAGTTTGATTAAAATATGACTGGAAAATAAAGTAAGTTTTCTTCCCTTGATCCACAATGCTATGCCACTTTTTCGTGGCATTTTTTTCAAACTGAAGATTTTGTCCCTGAGCTGGGATGCGGCGCATTTTGCTCTCTTCGGAAAATGTGGGGCACACAAAAACCCAGAATCTAGCCATGAAAACACCAACTCAATCAAAGCATTTCTCTGTTCCTTCTTTCCAAAATGATCCACCACCACCACCACCTGACCCTGTTCCGTTGTCTCCCAATTTGGAAGGCCACGACAAACGCAACGGCAACGGAAGAGCGGACGCTCGTCCCGTGAAGGGAGCACGCTCCACCAATGATGAAGCGTCCGGGGAGCCAAGACAATGGATTGACTGATCACTCCCTGCGATCTGCCCAAAAAGTACACGTCTCCGAGATGTTCGCTAATATTTTAGCGGCACAAATGATGATGCGAGCGAACGGAGAAGGGAGGCTGGGTCCCGAGACACGGGCATCCATCATCCAGTTTTTTGCAGACAACAGGTTGGAACACTCAATTTTTTTGCAGAAGATATTAAATGTAAGGGTGTCTACAGAGAATAAAATAGTGTATCTTCTTCACTCATGCATTTTGGATGACGCCTTGTTTTGTCAGAGCTGGAAACGCAAATGAACTTGCAGTGGCAGGCCCCGCAGCAAGCAACTTCTCCCACAACTTTTTTGGATTTCATCCCGTTTTCAATCCAGACAAAGAGATCCCGGTGAGATCTATGAATCATATCCCGTTAAAAATTGCAGAAATTATGAAAACTTTGATTCGATATTTTCAAAAATGCATCAAATATTTTCCCAGCAGTTCAAAACACTTTTTGTTGACGTCAAAAAATCGGGGTGTATTTTTTTGCAAAAGACAAACATTTGCTGATGCCATTAAATTTTTTGTGTTGTTGTTGGGTGAGGAGATGGTCTATTGACCTTCAAAGTTTTCTGGGCCAAACCGCAAAGTGCAATAAAACCATTATCATATTTCGGGCAATAAAAAGAGAATCAAAACCCCGACTTTTATTGCAGGTAGCCCAGCATATGGACAGCATCCGCCAGCCCTGTGTGTATTTTTTAAAAGACGGATAGACGGTTTTATGGCCCCAATTTCATCCGCTCAGATAGCGCGGGCCCCAGCACTCCAGTATCTCAGGGTCCCGACCTCTTTAGAGGGGGCAAAACGGGGTTTATGGTCCAAACAACATGAGAAAGTTGTCATTTTCAAAATTATTTTACAAGCACACACACCGCAGTGTACTTTTGGATAAAGTTTCAAAATATTTTGAGCATTTTGAGAGAGACAGGAATTTTCAAACTGACACAATGTGGATTTGTTCCAGCTGCAGCAGGGTGAGTCTCGCTTTCGTTCCTCTGTCGAGCTTCCAGACAGCCCAAAATGTCTGTTGCCCTGTTTTTCGATCAACAATTGCTGTGGGTTCAAAACTCAGTGAGGAGTTGTCAGATCTGAGATGGAAAAGTTGCTTGTTTTGCGGTTTAAATGTCAAGGAAGGCAAAAAATCCAAGATGGCTGCCAAAACCCAGACAAATATGGCTGACCGCGTCGCCATTGCGTCAAGTTGAACAGACATCGGATCGCAGGGTAGTGCTGCATAAAAATCGATAAATACCAACCTCTCCGTTGGCTTTTCGAAGTCGATTCCTACACAATTCTGTTGCTGATGAATCTGTCGAACGAATGGTATCCAGAGTAGCTGAGAAACGGCTCAAATAATCCGTGAAATGGTCGGTGAAAGTTGGTGAAAATGGGGCGGGTGTGGCGGCGCGGCGTCCATGTTTTGCTGCAGCGCCTCGTCGCTTCGCCCCGTCCGCCATGACAGCGTCGCTCCTTCTAGCAGCCCAGACCACCACAAACCGTTGCCACTGGTAAAGTTCCTTTGAACGAGCCCGTAAACTCCCATAAAACTGCCCAGAGAGACGGGAAAAGGAACAGAAAATTCAAAAGCCATTTTTGCATCACGTGATGCAAGCGAGAGGCCAATTGAACGCCCAGAAAAAACATTCAGAAAAGTAATAAAAATCAAGTTGTTAGGAGGCCGCCCGACTACGTTCGCCGTTTATCATGTCTAAAACTGGTTTACGGTGACACGCCATAAATAACGTTTATGGGTTTTTAGCTCGGCCTTGCTGGGGCGACGAGCCTGTGCCCAGAGCTATCGCGTCTGGTAGCGAGGAGTGGAAACACGCCACTAACATCGCCGTTCGCGCCGCATTCCCCACCTCCTCCCGAGATTTATTTCCTCGAGGTTACGACTGGCATTATTACAACTAAAATAACCATTTTTTCGTGAGAGGGAGATGCTGTTGCCTGCACACTCTTTTTTGCCTGCTCCCGAGAAGCGAAACAAATGAGAGAAGTACCGCTGAGTGCTCTTGAAATATTCGGATCCACACACTTTTTTTCGGGGCTGCTGTTTTTTATTGCTTTGTTCACACCTCGTTTCAAGATTATTTTTGTTGCGGGTGCTGAGTGGAGAAAATAAACAGAAGCCGAATTCTGGATTTATAGGTTTTTAAGTGTTTCAGGAATTCACACAGATTCGAGATAAAAACGCAAATTTTGCGGCCCTGTTCTCCAGCAAAAGTTGACTTTTGTAGCACCCACAAAAGCACAGTTCGAGTTTGGTCTTTTTCATGCTCAGGCCAAAGAAAATTTTCTTTCGCTTTGAAAGTGATTTTCCAGCCTCATCGTTTATTCTTTGGCATCACTTTGTAGGCGAAAAATCAAAAGTGTCAGATAGTGGGGTATCTTTTGCATCGGAGAGATTTTCCTGCAGATACACAGGGACAGAGTAATTATCTCGAGCAGACTCGCGTCTCCAGCCTTTGATCGTCTACTGTCAGCCTGTCACATCAGTATCGATCTCAGTATCTCCTCTCCCCAACAACCAACGTGTACTGACTCAACAACAACAACAACAAAACTGCATATTTGGACACAGACCCAGAATACTGTGGAGGAGGCTGCAAATACAGCGAAGAGATTGAAATTCAGCTGCGTAAATCACTCAAGTGGTATTTCTCCCGAAGTTTTTCTGACACATACACAAAAACTTGTGTCAATCAAGCGTTGTCATTCTCCCAGAAAAATAATACTCAGACGAAGATACATTTGGGTCAAGGACGAACCTTTCTGTTCACAATCCAGACAAGAAGGCTCAAACCCAACTTCATTGAAGGTGTATCAAGGGTTTCTTGGTCTACATTGACGTTTTCTTGTTTCGCAACGTCGACTTCTTTCAGACAAAAGTGCGTCTGCGCTGCCTCTGGTTTTGATTGAACTTCTGATAAAAGAAGAGAAAAAATCCAGAAGAAAAAAATGTGCAGACAGTGAAACGGTGAGAGACGCCGGGGGTCTCTGCAGACAGACGAATACGTAATCGCGTAACCCAGGTGAGCGAGCTAATCCAATAGGAAATGTGTCGCTCAGCGGCCAATCACGACCCTCCAACTGGCGTGCGGAATTTTTAGATCACTTGGTCTTTTTTCTGCAGTTTTTGAAAAGAAACAAATGTGTACAAATCTCAAATAGAAAGCTGCAAGTCCTTTCTCGCAATGTGGACAAAGTGGAAATTTGCGGACTGAGCTGAAACCAGCAAAGACAACACTGCAGAAAAGAAATTTTCCTCACGAACAAGCAAAATAGATTTCTCCAGGGGCAGTGATAAAAGTCAATATTTCCCGGGGAAAATTTTCTAGGAAATTTAAGCCTGATCCCCTGACCCTAACTCGCTCCTAGACCCAAAAGGGAATTGCAGTCAACTTGCTTTGCAATAGAAATCAATAGGAGAGTCATGTGTTACAGAACGGGCGGTATTGACTGCCTCGAGTCGCTTCAACACAGCGGCCTCTCGGAGCCCAACAGATCCGCCCAGGTCAGACCCGGATCGAAGAGCCTCAAAGAAATGGAGTTTCAATGGTCTCTGGGCAGCAGCAGTCGAGTCTGTTCAGAGATCAGACAGAGCTGCGTCTTCTCTGTCAAGGTTCCAAAACCCCAGTTTTGATTGCCATGATTGCAAGTGTTTCTTTTGTCCCTCGCACACAATCCGTGACCTTGGGTTGCAGTGGAACCGTCCGAAAAAATCTGACTTCGTAGATTGGAGAGACCTTTGTGAAAATGGAAGTGATTTTTGCGGGAGAAATTTGGAGCGACTGAACAGGTTTTATTTTTGCTGCAGGAACAACAGCTTCAGATGAGACATCTGTATCTCATCCTATTATTCCACTTTTATATTGTACTCGAGACGATTTTCCCTCCATCTCCGCCAGTCGGCTACACCAGTTACATAACCCGCCGTATAATTGCCACATCTCAGTGTCGCAATCTACAGTTTACACCTTACCTCGCTGTAAAACAGCTTTGAGGACACGGCGCAGCCACGCTGCTCACGTGACCGGAAGTCTCTGCTGCGCTCGTATTGATTGGCGCTTTTATAATGTGGGTCAGGGTCAGGCAGGGGGGGCTGAATATTCAGCGCTGTTTTGCATATGAAAAAGGTCACCGAACACCACCATCCTTGAGAGCGTTTCTTTGCCTGAAGATGAAAGGGCAAATTCTGTTCTGCATCAAAAGAGATTTTCTTTCCCCCAGAAGACAGGCTGAAAGGACTGCCGTGCCGCCATATACTTTTCGCTGCATTCTTTGCATCCGTAACATGACTGCACGCAATTTTCTCATATTTGGGTCACAATTTCGACACAAGTGGAGCTTTTAACATAATTGCGATCACTGCCCAGAGACTTCACCATCACAACGTGTACGTTCGTGTGCACAAGTTTTCAACAAAACCACATTTTCCTGGTCGAGAAAAGTTTGGTTGTGGAAATTGGAAAGCGTGGGAAAATGATCGTCGAGGGTACAACATAATCGCTGCATAATCGGAGTGACCTGATCACAAGATCAGAGCGGAGAACGTGGGTCTTGTGTAAACAATAACATAGCCACGTGCTGTGAGTCCAGCACTGTTATTGTTGCCCAACTATGGGTGCCACAGAATGTCTGTGGCGAATGCCAAGAAAATTTCATTGACCTTGTGGTGCTGTTCTTCTACAACGAAAAGAACTGCAGCATTTTTGCCCCATCTGCTGAACTCCGAACTGGACAAATATAATCCGCTTTGGTTCACGTGGTGGCTACGAGTTTACTGCACCTGCAGTAGACAGAGCCCTGCAATTTGAGAAGCGAGTCCGGAATTTCTCGGATCCTGTGTGAGAAAGCGAGACTGACAACTGCAGCCCACTTCACTCGTCTCGGGGTCTGTCGGAAGCGCTGACCCCGGGAGAAGTAGCGGCTAAACGCCCCTTTGAAACGCAGTACCCCCCGGCACGTCTGGGTGTACATCCAGTGCGGGCGAGGCACAATGGGTCAGTCAGACTTGTCCCAAGAACTGTTGATTCTGTTGTACAACAATCAGGTGCATTTGATTGAGCTGCGAATCAAGCGAACTTCCATTCAAAGCCTGTCCACTAAGTCTGTGGGCACCCTCACACAACGGTTTCAAGAATTTCTCTCTCTGTCTTTCTGTCTCTTGCCCCCCCTCTCTCTCTCTCACACGCGCACAGAGACATAGACATAGACACAGACACAGACAGACACACAGACACACAGACACACACACACACACACACACACACACACACACACACACACACACGCACACACACACACTCGGCACTGGTGGAGAATGTTCATCCCAAGTCAAAGATTCACCCTGGTTCTTCACAGTGGGATCATGACTTCCATTTTTCCCATTTTACTCTGTCAGTGGTTGAGCACTTCATCTGCGTTCTGCCATTCACACTTCACACTGCGTCGTTTCCACGCCAGAAATCAATCCACCACAGCTCCAGTGAAATGATTTACTTTGATATGTGTATTGCTAAATCGCGTGTTTGGTGCTTAATTTTTTTCCATGGAATAAACCAACTCTTTCTGCCTGATAATCTGCTTGGCATGGCTTATCATTTTCTCTGTGGTATTATTTCTGTCAAAGTCCCTTTTTTCTCTGCGGTGGCTCGAGGCAATGTGTTTTTGCGGGCTTGAAAGGAAGAATTCTCGGCTGCAATGCGAGAGTGATAAGGGAGGAGAATGCGAGTTGAAGGTTCCAATAGGAGCCGTAGCGTCGAGTGTGAAAGGCCAGGAGGAAGAGCGGGCTCCGCACGAAACGCAGCCATCACGTGTTAATACCTGCGTCACCTCGTGAACTCTCCTGTTAGGGTGTGGTCACGCTGTGCACGTCATGTCATGCGCGTCAGCGGACGCTGTGACGTCACGTGCGACGCAGCGCCCACTGGCGGCTGCAGTGACGCCCACAGCGTGACGCATCCCAGGTGAACCCCTTCTGTTTCAAATGGAACAAAGTCCTGATTCAAAGCGAATTGGCTTGGAGATGACAAATTGGGTTCTGGAGAGCAGTGCGGCCGACCCACCTGAAGAAAAATACGCACTTTTCACAACAGAATTTGTGGGGCTGTGTTTTTGCTGACAAACACACAAAATTTGCATGAAAAATACACAGAAACTGTCAACACGTTTCTTCCACGCAAGGCACAGAGATTTTGAACCGCAAAGCAGTCAAGCTGCAGTCCATGTCACGATCATGAGGCCTTCCTTTGTGCACTGACACCTCTCTGGATCCACTACAGATCTACGTGGGCTTCAACAGAGGTCTCCGAGAAAGCCACAATCCAGTTTCTCTACCGGAAGGAAACTGTGTCAAACATTCTGTGAAAATTGGCCAGAGCAAAACCAAATCCGTGTGTGTCAAAGAAGAGGTTGAAAAGAGATTGCGTAGCATTTCGCAGACGGCAGAAGCCACGGATGGAGCCGTTGACACTGTTGGATGATAGGATCTGTGCGTTAACCTGACGTACCTCTCTCCCCTAACCAGGGCCGTGGAAACGGGCTGCCAATCAGGGTGATGGAGCGGAGCGGTGTCCCCCTCTCCGTGACGGATGGCAGCCTCACTGAGGTTATCACTAATGTATGCGTCGAGATGGTCTGTGGAACGTAGCCTGCCTGCCGTAGTCACCCGTGTACAGCACCGGGTTTTTGCTCTAAAATTGGGCATCAAAGAAAACGGTGTGTTTTGGTGTGAATTTACCTGTTTCAAGGGGACCTCGACAAAAAAGGCAACTGTTGAGGCGCCTCTTGTGTTTGAGCGCGATCCATACAAGGATGAATGTGGTACACTGTACTGGCAAGGTGCGGCAGTTCAACACGCTGAACAACATGAAAACTGGGCAAGGCTCCGTGATGTTGTCTGGGGATGAGTCAAGAAATTCATCATTCTCATATCCAGTCTATTCACCAAAATTCCGTGTGATACTTGTTTAAATATTGCAAAATGAGGGAACAGAAGAAGAGATGATGTTGAGGGGGGGGCAGGAACAGATTGACTTGTCGTGTCACGTGAAAACTGGACCTGAAAGACAGGGACTTCGGAATGGGAGAGTTGGAAATGCAGGGACATGCTGAACTGCTCTGCAGGTTTTTGATTACGAGGTGTTGTCGCCTTTGCACCGTGAAACTCCTGATCAGAATTGAAAATTCTCTTTGTGAAACAGAGACGGACACCTAGCATCGAGCTTGCGCACCAGTGTCAGCATCTCAGCTTCCTCCATTGATTTCTGCGTGTTTCATGACCGGATCAGCGTGAACAAGGTCACCCCGACTCCACCCATGCGAGGAAACTGATAATGCACCACACATTCACACACATCACACATAATTCACACATTTTGTGACCAATCTCAATAATATTTTGGCACATGATGGCAGTAAACTCGCATGGCTATTTGCGGGGCACTGATGGACAGTGCATTAGAGGGTGTTATTACCCTGGATCGGGACATAAAACTCGGTACAGTGCGACCCATTACAGGTCCGTTTTCCACCAATCACTGTATTGCTTCCAAAGAGATCAATTTACTCTATGTGCAGATTGGGAGCTGTGAAAACTGGCAAAAATATCATCATGATACTCAACTGATGTTCGCCAAACACAAAATATAATTTCTTTTGGTTGGTGGCATCACATCAAACGGCTGCCGAACAGGTGCATTTTGATGCGTAAAACATTATCAAAAGTTTTCGTGCGATGCAAAGGACAATGGCGTTCATTCAACGTCGTCGTGCGGAATACCAAGCCAAAGACAAAAGGCTCTTTTTTCGCCTTTTTCAGCCGCAATTGGCTCTGATGCAGAGCGGCGGACAGAAGTTTCTCATTCTCCTAAATGTCCTAAAAAGGCAGATCCATCACGGGCCGAACAGCCATCCATCAGCAGCCGCAGTCATCACAGATGAAAAGTGCGCAGATGAGAAGAGATAATCTGCTGCTGTGGAGGCGGATCCGTCCCACGGATCCAGGATCGGGGTTGGAGGGGCAAGGCCTCACAGGGGTACGACCAGGGGTGGGGGAAGGCAAGAGAGATATGGGTGGTGAGAACCAAGACCTAACTGGGACACGTACGACCATAAGAGGGAGGATGTTGGGGAGGGGAACCAATGCTTGGGAAAGGCATGACCAAAGTGAGCGTTGAGTGGGGTCGATGGGAGGGGGGGAGAGTTGGGTGGGGTATCCAAGGACTGAGAGGGGAATGACCATGGGAGGGGGGCATTGGGGTGGAATCCAACGCCTGATTGGGGTGTGATGTTGGGGGCGAGGTGGCTGTCCTCACGGTGAAGGGGCACACTTGTTCCTGACCAGGAGGCACCACGGGGGAGAGCGACGACCTGATCCTGAGAGGAGTCCAAGTGTGGGCACCCTATTCCTCACGAGGCCTTGGCCAAGTGGTTCTTGTTTTCAACGTCCGTTCTACAGCGTGTGTGCGGGGTGACCACAAAGGGCTGCAAGAAGGTTGTGTTGGGGTGGAGCAGAAACCAAGTTCTTCAGACCCGCTAGTTCCGTTTACGAGAGCCAATGGCGAAAGTTTTTGCTTGTGGGAAGGGGGTGGGACGGAGGGTAGGTGGCACAGTTGAGTGATTTTAGGTGTCACACGCACACACGCACACACGCACACACACACACACACACACACACACACACACACACACACACACACAATGCAATCTGAAAGGCATTTGGAAAACTGCAGAAAATATTTTCCCAAGCAGAAGTAACTTTTGAAGTTGCAGCACTTGCAAATTAATGAAAATGGGAAGAAGATAATAAAATTATTTACAATGAAGTCGCAAACAAATTTAGTCATGGTAACAAAGCTGAAAGGGTGGGTGACATTTATTTTTCAAACCTAATCAACCAGTTTGATGAATCGCCAAGTTGTTTCGTTGAGCACCCATTTTATTAATCAAAATAAATTTTATAATCAAATTTTGGAGGAGCGAAAAGGATGCCAGGACTGGTGACGGTGCATGTTGATGAAATGACAGAGTGCTCGCTTATGGCACTGCGCTTGCAAAAAAAAAATAATCAGACTCCTTGCACGTCTGCGTTTTCTTTTGAGAGTTGAAGCAACTTCAAAACCTGATGCAAGCCGAGGAAGGATGCCTTTGCCACACAACAGGGACAGTCTTGAGAGACCACAGCCAAAGCCTGGGACCCAACGCGTTATCAGTCGTTTCTGACTGATCTCACACGCAAAGCGCGGAGTCATTGATGACAAGTGCATCACTCCACAAAAGGGTCCTGAGGAAGCCACACTCAATGAGCCAGACCCTGCATGTCTCTCCTGCAGAACATTGCGTGGGTGTTGAAGCCACCTCTGGGCCAAAGAATAAACCATGAAACCGACTGAGTTTGATTTTTCTTATCAGACAACGTATTTCATTAATTCATTGAAATGATCCAGATTTTTGCTTCTGGATCCATGGTGCAGAGGACCACGTCTGAACGGGTATCTGGGCCCCGCGGGTACACAGGACCACGTCTGAACGGGTATCTGGGCCCCGCGGGTACACAGGACCACGTCTGAACGGGTATCTGGGCC
>JAAUXT010140088.1_pt1 | contig 27464 bp, 33 predicted proteins | sample 7278171 | NCBI WGS metagenome assembly JAAUXT01 (sample SAMN14350112, study PRJNA611818) | marine sediment metagenome | isolation source: surface marine sediment (1.8m) | place: French Polynesia: Moorea | collected 2018-08
ATTAGATAGAAAATAGATACATAATAGCACAAAATCACTATTTTGCTGAGTTTTACCCAGCATCCCTCCCCCCACATGGGGTGATCACATGACCCCTGGAGGTTAACCTTTCCAAAATGGCTGCCAATGCACCAAGATATATCACAAACAACGAAATCGAATTACTTAGTTTTCTACGACAAAATGTGGTCAGGAAGTTGCTGGAGGAAACAAGCAGACAAAATAGAGATAAGAGGGACCTGCTAGTAATTGCTGCGGTTGTTCAGTACTTCAATCTAGGCCCAGCCCCACATGGGCTATTCTACAACACGGTGCACCAGATCGCCCATTCTTTTTAAGGTGAGTGGTTTTCCACATTTGAGCCGGTTCATGTCACCCCACAAGAGACAACGCAACAGGAACCCGCTGTGCTGTGCTGTTTGTGCTTCTGTTGTCCAAATTGGTCTCCATTTGGCGACGCCGAGGGAAGGAAGTTCGTAACTTTGCTTGGACAGGGCTCAAACTTCCTTGTTGTGTTTCTGTTTACATCTGCAGACAGTGCTGTTTCGAATTTGCGCTTGTCTGTGTTCTCTCCTCACAGCTCGTGCCCTCACACACATTCGTAAATCATCTCACATCACCCTGACAGAAATGTGCACTCACCATATCGTACACGTTCACAACGACAGGTTCTCGAGCCATTTCTTTGCGATGAGAACACCAGCTTTGGAAAACTCTGTCTCGCGCGAAATCAACTCCTTTGTTCTGTCCAGTTTAGTGCAGTAAGTTCTGCGGCAGGAGTCTTTGGCACAGCCTGACTAAAGTTAAGATTTCTGTGGAGACTAAGGCACAAAGAAAGGTTTCCAGAAGTCAATCACTCGGAGGCAGTGTGGAGTGAAGAAGATCTTTTGCTGCTGAACGAAACCAGCTTCCTCTTTCCGGCCGTGTGTGAGGTCAGCAACAGCACTCTGAATCAACCTGTCAATTTGAGATCAAGATTCCATTTGCCCGTTCCTTGAGCAGTTGCGGAGTTTACGCTTCGAAGTTCGGTCTCGGGCCTCTGTTGGTACCCCGAAATCTTCTGCCTAAACCATCTTTTCTCATTCAAATGAGATCAAAATTAACCAAACTCTGTCCACTGGCCACTGGCAGTTCCGCAGGCTGCTTGTGTATTTTGTGAAAAACGTCACTTCCGCCAAATTGTCGCAGATTTTGATGACGTAGACAACAGGGACTCGCAAACATTTGCAAGATGCAGGCACTCCTGCGGACACAAATACGGGTTTTCAGCACTGGTTTGCGCCTGCCAGCACATATATACCCAGCATTGTATCCAGTATGGACACAAAAGGTTGGTAAACTTGGCAACTAGCTGATATCAGTCAAGATTGTGGACATTCACTGCGACACATCAGACCCCTTGGTTGAGACTGCCGAGCTGGAAGCGACCCGATGGTCGCGCACTGTCATACCCACACTGCACATCGCAAAAGGGGTTGGGGGCAATGGTCGAGGTGAGAGGGTGAATGGCCTTGGCAGGGAGTTTGACTGAGGCGTGGGGGGGGGAGGTTGTGGCCAAGGTGTGGGGTATGGCCTTGGTGCCCAGTTGGGGGGTAAAGCCTGGCGGGGTGGTGGTGGCCAAAGTGGCGAGTTATGGCAAAGGGGTGTGTGGCCCAGGTGAGGGCTTAGTGTCCCAGGTGTGTGTGGGGGGGGGCAGGCCCTTGTGAGCAACTTGTGTTTTCACTTCAAACCAATTCAGGCGTACAGCTCGGCAGGACAGCAGAAGCGATCCTTGAACGTTGACGACAAACCGAAGTTTCCAGGCTCCAAGTCCCTGGACTGGATCGAAACGTTGCAGTTCATGAATCCAGATGAGAAGGAGGGAATTCCTGTGTACCGAGTTCTCAGCAAGAAGGGCGAAATAATCAACCCGAGCGAAGATCCAAACGTACGTTTACGTGTCTTGATGTCGATTTGTGTGTGTGTGTGTGTGTGTGTGTGTGTGTGTGTGTGTGTGTGTGTGTGTGTGTGCGCGCGCTCATTGGAGCGCGACTCCTTTCTTGCTCACGAGTGATTGTCTGTTGCAGCTGGACAAGGACACAGTGCTGAAAATGTATCACTCCATGACACTGTTGAACACAATGGACAAAATTTTGTACGAATCTCAGCGTCAAGGGCGTATCTCATTCTACATGACCAACTATGGCGAGGAGGGAACTCACATGGGTGCCGCTGCGGCCTTGGACCCCAGAGACCTGGTGTTTGGCCAGTATCGAGAAGCAGGTTTGAGTTTTTGACGAAATTTCGTGGCCGTAAATTCCAACATGGCATCTTTAGTAAGGATTTGTTTCTTTGTATTCTTGAATGTGCACATTGTTGGCACATCTGACGAGCTGAAGTTCAGTATGTTTTGCACCACCTTGTCTGATGCTGCAGGTGTTTTAATGTATCGAGGTTTCCCACTGGACGATTTCATGAACCAATGTTACGGCAACGCACAGGATTTGGGCCAAGGCAGACAGATGCCGGTTCACTATGGATCGTCGGAATACCGATTTGTCACGATATCCTCACCTCTTGGAACACAAATGCCTCAAGGTAACACTCGTCCTTTCCTAGAATCAGCCCATTGCCAGAGAACGCTGGCTCATTGTTGTGATTTACCGTGAACACTGTTGCGCAAACACCTCGTTTTACTTGCTTGTTTGTACTATCCACTCTTTTCAGCTTCTGGGGCAGCCTACGCCTTTAAGCGAGCTCAGAACGGCTTGTGCGTGCTGTGCTTCTTCGGAGAGGGCGCCGCGTCGGAGGGAGACGCCCACGCTGCCTTCAACTTCGCTGCCACTCTCGATTGTCCTGTTATTTTCATGTGGTGCGTTGGATTTTGCTGCCTTGCTTCTCGTAATGTTCCGAAGCCACCAAACACGCCGACGTCTTGAATTGCACCGAATTCTACTTGGCGCAAAATGTTGATTGTCTTTTGGCAGCCGCAACAACGGATACGCAATCTCGACACCAACGCACGATCAGTATCGAGGAGACGGAATAGGTGAGCGTCTGGGCGTGCATTCACATTCCAATCTTTTGTACCCACAGAAGTGCTGATGTGAAAACGAACAGATTTGTTTGTCTTCGTTGTATGTCATCAGTAAGTCGTGGAGATGGTTACGGGATGACATCGATACGAGTTGATGGCAACGATGTTTTTGCTGTCTACAACGCTGTAAAGGGAGCGCGGCAAATCGCCGTCAACCAGTGTAAACCTGTGATGATTGAAGCCATGACGTACAGGTATTTCGACTCGACACATTTGTTTGGCGTGAGGTTTGTGTGTGGCATATTTGCACAGATGATGTCTCGTATTGCAGTCAAAGCGCGAATAACTCTCTCGTGTTTCAATTTGTGCAAGCCTGACAATTTTATCCGACAGAATCGGACACCACAGTACGTCAGATGACAGTTCAGCGTACCGGTCGGTTGACGAAGTGAGCTACTGGGACAAGGAAGGTCACCCAATCACCAGGCTGCGCGATTACATGATGCACAAAGGTTACTGGGATGAGACGAAGGAAAAGGCATGGATGAAGAAATCTCGAAAAAAGGCAAGTTCATGTTCTTGCAGGCACAAAGAACGACCAAACAAATTGTTTCCCGTGTTGTGCAAGGAATTCAGAACCACTCTCTGATCTCTCATCACTTTGGTGTTTCCATTTTGGAAAAAATAACACAGACTGACTTCGGAATGTTTTATCCAGGTACTAGAAGCATTCGCAAAGGCCGAGAAGAAAAAGAAGCCGTGTCCAGAACTGATGTTCGACGACGTTTACCAAGAGGTGCCACAACACTTGGAAAAGCAGAAGGCGGAAATGAAAGACCACGTGAAGCAATACCCCGACCATTACCCTGTGGATGTGTTTGAACCCATGAAATAGGGAGCAGGTGAGAAAGAAGCAGCAAAACACGAACACTGAGAGACAAACTGAACTCAGTCGCAAATGACCCTTGGGAAGGAGAGATTTCTCAGCGTGGTGATGCACAAAGGACTCTTTGAGCAGGAATCTTCACCATTGTACTCAATCAAGCCTTGGACAGAGTATTTTGTACATAAGTCATTTTGGAATGTGCCAAGCTTTGGTGGTTTCAACAAGGAGCATTTGTTGGACGTACCGACTAGTGCCGAGAAGTCAGCCAATTTTGTTGCGAGTATTTGAACCCAAAATTCCATTCAAACGTCCTTACGGAACACTCTTCGCATAGCCAGAATTGTGCTGCACTCGCGTCCCTGCGATCCAGTTGTCTCGTGAGTACAGCTGTACCAATGCAGAAAGCGAAATGTTCGCTCCAAAGAGTTGTTTCGTTTCGAAATGCAAAGGCGGCGCTCCCAAGATTCGAATCGGGACATTTACTGCACGAAAAACCCGGCTTTTTGGAAGGTGGTAATGTTGAGCCGCATTGTGTCATTCGGGTGTTTGTGCCGAACATATTTCTTCTCGCATCAACACATTTGTCAGTGCGGGGTATTTTTGACATTTGTTCTGAAGGCGGGCAGACAATTTCTGGTCGAACCGAGGGTATGTTCACTTGTGTCGTTGCGGCGTGCGCGCGAGAAAATATCGCATCAAATCCACTGCAAGAACAGATGACTGGACTCTGTTGGCAGCACTTCGGTGTCTTGTTGAGGTCAGCAGTGGACGGTAAATGTGGATGTGGATAAACTTGGAGCTCGGAGATCACTTGTCACCATGAAGTTTGAAGAACTTTGTGTGACACGCTTTTAGCACAAGTTACCGCCCCAAGAAGTCTCTTTTGTTGAACTGAATGCTTTGGTGAAGCATTCGTGATCACTGAAATGTTTGTTTTGAAATGAGTGAAGCGATGATGTTCAGGTTGAGCCCGGTGTCAGACGAATGTCTCGCAAAACTACAGCAGCTTTTCGTCACAAAGCCTTTGTCGCAGTATTGTAAATTTATACGGTATCTTATCGAGTCACTTCTGCGGTGTACTTTATCGGACACCACAATATTTCAGACATTTTCTCACGGCATTGCAGATAAAGTTGGAAGAAGGAAAGCAACTGTGTTCACGTTTCAATTCCCACAAAATGTTTTCACTCTTGATGTTCCGACAATGTAATTGAATGTTTTTGTGAGGAATCGTCCGAGCCTAGCCGACGATGAGAGGCGTAGACGCGACTCCAGCCTGGAGTTCTTCGAGGTACGCCTCGGTATGGCGGTTCACGTGCACGATCTCCCACTGCTCCATCCAGGGACCGGGCACCGTCGTGTCGAACTCGTCCATTTCCTGAGATGGTGTCACAAACACCATACGGTGTGCACTTGAGTGAACATCGCGGAGCTGTGTGCCATGGAACTCTCTCGAGATGTGAACATCGTTCGATTTTTTTGCACACACACACACACACACACACATCAATTTTCTGACTTGCACGATTGCGCATCAACTTACCACTTTCAAGTAGTCGCCTTGTGCCTTGGTTCTGTCGACAGAGTCAAACACTTCCCAAGACACCTTGTGGTTTGGATCTTGGGATCTCAACAAAACACCGTCTTTCAGGCCCCACAGACCGACAGGCTGTCCTGCTGCACACCAGCGTAGATCCATACTCCAACGAATGTTCTCGGAGACATTAGCCAGACTTTGTGATTGTGAAAGGAAGAGAAAAAGTTCTCGGTGTCCAACACTTTTCCACACCGACATTGCATCTTACGAAAATGGCACGCGTCGTTCTGAACTGCGTGCTCCAAACAGGGGAAAAGTTTCATTGACCAGTATTTGCAACCTGTGAATTCCAGGGCACGTGTACTGACCTGCTGTGAGGGGTCGCGTTGTTGAACAGAATGAATCCACCGTAACGTACGGGACAAGGGACACAGTCCTTTTCAGCGTCCACTCCTGTCATCAAATTTCAAGCACACCAAACAAATTGACGTGTGGGCTGTCTTGAGAAACAAAGGGCCATCATTTTCTCAGCATGTTTTTTGTCGTGATATGACATACCAAGGGTCTTCTGCATTTCTTCGTTTGTGAGCATGACGTACCATGTGCCACCGTGGCAACATTGGTGTTCTGCGGTCTTGCCAGTTCTTTGGCCGCCTTGCAAAACCTTCAACGCAAAAAAAAAAATCAAAACTACGAAAAGAACCGGACCAACATTTTGCTGCGCAACTCGACTGACGGCATTTGCACCTGCAAGCAGCCGTTTTCTTCATTTGCATCAAGAAGAGGAATCCAAGCCGTCGGAACCAGAGTCCCATAAGCATCAGTCGAAAAATATGCATTGTCTGGAGAACACAACATGTTGAACAATTTCTGCACAAATTTTGCGACCCGAAGACGAAATCTGTGACTCCAATGCAATCTTTGCCTTGATGCCAAGGAAGCTCTCCAGCTTTGCTTCTGGGAGTTTTGGTCCTGATGTTCCACACCGGGTGACCCAGAACTTCAGTGGAGCCAAGCAGCTGCTCCATCATGTTCAAAATTCGTTCGTTGGCAAGGATGTCCTTCATTGCCTGAAATGAAAACTGTCAATGAATAACCGCAAGACACGATCTTTGTGAAGGTACTCCAAAGCGACTTCCCCGCCCCTGGTCCGACCCGCATCAAAAAAGGATTGACACTCGCTACTCGTTGTTCGAAGTGCGTTTATACCTGTGGAAGTTTTCCAGTCTTGTGCAGGATTATATTGGAACCAGGAAATTCCTCTTCCATCTTGGTCAGTCTTTGATAAAATCCATACTCGGTGAAGAGACCTGAAAGAGGACTGAAATTGCGGACATGGAATCTAGAACAACGCACCAGAATTACTTTGACACCTGCTCAACGGAGACAAACTTGCTTGGGATCTTCCCAGCTTTGTACAGCTTGTGGGCGAGATCATCGACAAGGCGGTTGATAGCTCCTTTCACTGGTTCCAACTCTTCTGAAGTGAAGAAGTCCTCAACAATGACGTACCCCTGGAAGATTTTTGAAAAATCTCAGTCCTTGACATCTGTCAGAATTCAGAATAGAAATTCACTTGTCATTTCAAAAAATTCTCACCTTCTCGAAAAATTGTTTCACTTGCCCTTCTTGCAACTGTCCAGGTTTGGATGGGGGAATAGCACATTTCGGAACGCTGGTGAACACGTCGGGAAAAGCTGCGTCAATCACTCCAGGCCATCTCTTTTTGGTCCTTTCCACGTCAGCCATTCTCCAAGCTAAACAACTTGTGTATATTGTTGCAGTCCACAAAGTTCTATATATAAATAGGACAAATATGTTTATGGGACCAAAACCCGCGCAAACAGCTGTTGTACACAGTGCTGCCCTCAGTTGTTGTCGGAACCGCGTCATGTGACGTTCCCGGCAGGCAGTGCAAACAGCTAACCGGAAGTCAACCATGGCGTCGTCGCGGCGGGTTCAGACTATTGCGGACGATTTAAAGAATATAGAGTTTGAAACGAGTGAAGATGTGGAAATCACACCAACATTTGACGGAATGGGACTTAGAGAAGATCTGGTCAGAGGCATATATGCATACGGTGAGTGGTGTACGCGTATTCTTGGAATGTGGCCGACGTCTGACACACGTTTCACGTGTGTTTGTGTTGAGTCCGTCGACACCGGAACCTTTCTTCTTACTTTTGAGAATTTTAAAGCACTCTTCATTGCAGTTTTTGACCCGTCACTATTTGTTGCTGCAGAAATTGGGATCAAAATATTTGTTTCTTGTAGACAGTTGTGGGGAGGGCCCAGAGGCGAAGTTTTGGAATTTTGTGATGGTGTGTCCCACTGTTGATCTCAATTCACTGCTTTGTGAAGCACCCGATCTCTAAGGCTAATTCTTGCTTGAAACAAGGGAGTTTGGTCGTGCAACACAGACGCAATGCGTGGTTTAACCGTCACACACACACACACACACTACGCGTGCTCACATCTATCCACCAGCGGGCACCTGCGAGGTTATTGCCTGATTTTAAATATTTCCTGCAAGTGACCAAAAGTTCTTTTCACGAGATGGAAACGCTTGGCACTCGCAACCCGCGTTTTAAACACGCAGTGTTCTTGTTTTATTCCAGGTTTCGAGAAACCTTCTGCCATTCAACAGAGATCCATAAAGCCGATTGTGAAAGGGCGTGATGTCATCGCACAGTACGTAACATCATCATTTGTTCTTTCAACAATTGCTTGTCGGATGATATTGTTTTACCCCTGTGTCCGTGAGGGTCACCGGGCGAGGGGGGGGGGTCCCCGAAAGAAATTTTTTGCTCAGAATTTGATGCTGATCATTTTCCAATAAAAAATAATCTTGTGTGAAAACAGGAAGTGTGGCGCTGCCGATGCTCCACTTGAAAGTCTTGATGTTCCACTTGAAAGTCTTGTTTTATTTTCAAATTTCTCTTGCGCGCGAATGTTGCCGAGCAAAGCAATGTGAGATGCGAGTGATCGCTTTGTTTCACCTTCCCTGCTGTCTTCCAGTGGACTTGAGCAACAGAAATTGACGCCAGACTCGTATCGTACACTTCACTTTCAGGGCTCAGTCCGGAACTGGAAAAACAGCGACATTCTCCATATCAATCCTGCAGTGTTTGGACACGCAGGTCAGAGAGACACAAGCTCTTGTGCTGTCTCCAACTCGAGAACTTGCTGCACAGATCCAAAAGGTGAGGAGCCTTTTCTTTTCAGTCGTGGTTGTGGTGTTTCGTGAAGCAGTCTGCTTTCTTGACCGTTGTGTGTACACAAATACGAGAAGCCAGTTGGTTCAAAAAGTGCATCTATTGGCTCTGCTTGTGTGGAAGTTTGAAAAGTTTCTGTTTGCAGGTTATTCTGGCTTTGGGTGATTACATGAGCGTGCAGTGTCATTGCTGTATAGGAGGTACAAACATAGGTGAAGACATCAGGAAGTTGGATTACGGTCAACATGTCGTGTCTGGAACCCCTGGCAGAGTGTTTGGTGAGCCTGTTGTAACTTTTGTCATGTCTTTCGAGAAATTTTGTCTTCTGATTTCATGAAACGTCGTGTGCCTTCCTGTATGACTGAGCGACTCACAAAAAGGTTCACAAAATTGTTTCAAAAGCAGTAGTCTTCCTTCGATTCTGTTTGTACTAACCTATTTGCGTTTCTTTTCAGACATGATCAGGAGACGGAATCTGCGAACAAGGTCGATCAAAATGCTCGTGTTGGACGAAGCTGACGAGATGCTGAACAAAGGTGAGGATGGCTCCACTTTGAACTGTTCAGTTTCAATTTTATCACAAAGGAATGTTTTGGTTTTGCAATGAATGTTGACTTGTTGTCTGTAGGTTTCAAGGAGCAGATTTACGACGTGTACAGATACCTGCCTCCAGCGACGCAGGTCGTTCTCATCTCCGCCACGCTCCCGCACGAGATCCTCGAGATGACCAGCAAGTTTATGACCGACCCCATTCGGATCCTCGTCAAACGGTACACTTCTTTACCTGCAGAACATCGCTGCTTGGTTTCACCAGTGTGTGCCGTGAGGATGACACTTTCAAGAGATCTGTGATTGCTTTCAGTACGCTATTCTGAGCGCACAGTGAACTGGTCTGAGGATGATTTCAACGTGGCCACGGACACAAGACACTTTGGTTGAAAAACTTACCACCAGGAGGTTTTTTGTGTTTCAGTGATGAGTTGACGCTGGAGGGCATCAAGCAGTTCTTTGTAGCTGTGGAGAAAGAAGAATGGAAATTCGACACATTGTGCGACCTGTACGACACACTCACAATCACACAAGCAGTTATATTCTGCAACACCAAACGCAAGGTAAGCACCCTGAACACCCTGTGTTACAAAAACACAGATGTAATACGAACGAATACCCCCTCAAATGTGGGTCGAGTTTTGGCTGGAAGAAGTGCACCTGAACAACGCACTTCTCTGAAGTTGTGAAGCCTGTCGTAGCAAGTTTGCCGACAACCATAACTTTGACAACATTGTTTGCTTTTCAGGTGGACTGGTTGACAGAGAAGATGAGAGAAGCAAACTTCACAGTGTCGTCCATGCACGGAGACATGCCCCAGAAAGAGAGGGAAACTATCATGAAAGAGTTCAGATCTGGAGCAAGGTCAGATTTTTCCCGATTTCAAGTTTGTGTTGACTTTACAACGAGGACTCGCCGACGAAAATGCTGGGTTTTTGTTCGCCAACAAGACAAATTTACCGTTTGATTGGTTGTAGCCGGGTGTTGATCACGACTGACGTGTGGGCGAGAGGAATCGACGTGCAGCAGGTCTCCCTCGTCATCAACTACGACCTTCCGAACAATCGCGAGTTGTACATTCACAGGTGATGCAAGCTCGACTCGCCGTCCGTCAAAGCTCCGCGTAGGGCAACTGCCGGCAACGTGTGTTTGCATTGGTGTGTCTGGAGTTTTACGGAAACAGTCATTCGAACTTGTACTTGCAGAATCGGACGATCGGGTCGGTTCGGCCGGAAGGGTGTGGCCATAAACTTCGTAAAGAACGATGACATCCGAATCCTGCGTGATATCGAGCAGTACTACTCGACGCAGATCGACGAGATGCCCATGAACGGTTCGTTTCTCACCCGATCTGCCTGTCAGAAATTTCTTCAGATTGAGCCAACACCTGAAAAATCCCTTGACTGCTTTGCTTTCTTTTTCAGTTGCTGACCTCATTTGAGTTGCTGCATAGACGGTCTACTCAGGTTCGTGGTGCAGGGTCGTCAGCTGTTCAGTTGGCATGTTGTGGAATCCGTTTTCATTTTGCCGCTTCGTGAGGAAAAACGGCAACTCTCGTGTCGCAAGAGACTGGTTTCACCGATCGTGCACATACGGACAGGAGCTCAGTTGTCACCCTGTTTGGTTTGTTGGAAGACTTCACATGAACAAGATCCCATCACACTTTATTGTGCATAAAAATCAACAAGCTGTAAAATGGAGGAGCACCGACAACATACATTGTAAATGGTTCGTCATGAATAAAATGTGTACATATTCGGAGCTTGGTTGTTAGGCGTGGCTATTGAACAAGTGCTGCCCACATCCGACGCTTCAACACCAGGCTGTGGGTTTTGTCGTTCCTGGGTATCCAGCAGGTTAAACTGGTTTACAACTGCAGAACAACTGTTCACATCACGTTTACGAGAAACTGCATCCTGCCTGGGTGGAAGCTCGTTACGTGCCAAAGTAAAGCAAGCGACGCACTCTTCTGTGTGTCTCCAAACGCCTGTGACTCACACAAAAGAATCTTTGTTGAAAAAGAAGGGAAACAAAGTGTGTTTGAACAGAATTATTTTGCAAAGAAGTATCACAGGGTACTTGAATCAAAAAGTTTCAAAAGGCGATGCTTGGATCCATGGCGTCCACGCAGACAATCTCAGCAGTGTCAAACCGATAACTTTCACGCGTGTCCTCCCTCTCCAAGTGACACACTCAGTCGAGCAAAGAAAACATGAAAACGAAACATCTGCACTGTGACTGTCTCATGTCAAGACAGTCCCAACCAAACACCGTCTGCACGTGCCGTGTCCGCCTGAAAACAAAGACACACCTTTTTCGCCCACCATCGAGTATCAAAAGTTGGGGTGCGTCTCACAAGTACACGGGTGCGACTCATGTCTGGGCGGATACAGTTCTTCAGTTGAAACCTCAAATCTTCAGCACACAGTGAGCATCTGAGAAAATCTCTGAAAATATTTTTGTCTTTGAACTCTTCCCGGGATTCCAAACTTCGAGAGCGCGTTGGAAAAATGTGAACGCGTACAAATTCACACCGTCATTCATTCCCAATGCCTCAAGTTTCCTGACTGGCAAAGAATATATCTGCCTGAGGTTTGTGTGGAGTGACAACTCAAAGTCAGATCTACAGACCAAAGTCGCTTTTCGCTTTGTCTGCGATCATTTGTCCGATCGGCAGAGACGAGGTGGCTGCAGGAGAGGGAGCGTTGCGCACGTGCAGCATCCTCTTGCCCAGCTGACCAGACCCGCTGTCGAAGATGAAGTCGTCGACCAGCTTCCCATCTGCTGTCAGGCCCTGCGCGCGAACCCCCGCCGGACCCCTGAAGTGCAGTTCCGTTGGCCGTTTCACAAATTGGTTGTTGCACAAATTCTACCTTTTTATTTTGTTTTGTTGGTCGAAAATGAGACCGTACGTGAACAGGAAGCAAATAGAAAATGAGAGCAAATCCAACACAAAAAGGGTGGGGTGGAAAGCAACAAATTAACGAACCTGATAACGTCCGACACCTGCAAAGTTGGCACATATTTCTTCAAAATTCTCACTTGTGCCATTTTGAAGGTGCGTCGATACATTTCCCCCATTCCTGCAGAGATGTTCCTCAACACCAATTTTCGGGTGCCGCTGAAAAGAACCACAAAGTTTCACGGTGAATTGTGAAGATCCAGATCCATGGCGCAGGGTAAATCACGGTCGCGACCTTGCGAATCAGCTGTGTACGTCTTGGGTTGTACCTGTAGCTCACAGATTCTTTCAGTTCACGCAGATTGACATCTGTAAATGAGTATCCTTCACGTTTGAAAGCGAGAACAGCATTCGGTCCAAGCCACACATCGCCGTTCATTCTTGGAGTGAAGTGAACCCCCAGGAAAGGAAACTTTGGGCTCGGCACCTGGAAACATGACTGGACTGAGCAATGTCTGTCAGTGCGAACAAATGTGGAAACTGAAATGAAACAAAGATCACGTTTTGTCAACTGGTCATAGCGCTGACATTCTCACCGGGTAAATGTTTCCTTTGATCAAATCTCGCTTTTCAGGTTTCAGCATGTAGTATTCTCCCCTGAAGGGCACTATCCGTGGTTCAGAAGTACAACCAGACAACTGAGCAAGTTTATCGGCGTAAAGGCCTCCACAGGTGATCACGTACTTTGTTCTGACATGTTGTACCACAGGATTCTGCAAAAAAAGGAAAAAACAACTTCTCAGCATGTTGAAAACTTGCATTGAGATCAGATTTGTTGCGCGCGTCATTCATTCTTCAAACACGAGCAAAATCAGTTCACAAGTCAAAAAATTTCCTTGCACGCAATTTAGCAAACGTGCAGTCTGGAATTTCCGGGTGACTAACTTCGAAACAAATGGCAACTGGGGGCTCCACTCAACCAAATAAAAGATTCGCCCTCCAATTTTGAATTCTTCACAACAAAGTGATAAAGAAAAACTGGACTAACTGGCAATGCGTTCTCGAGTGTGATTGGAAAATCAGGATGATCTGAAGATTCGTAGAACTTCTGAACCTCAAAATTACACAAAATGGTTCCATTTCTCCTCTGAAAATTTGCGGCATATGACCTGGTCACGTCTCCGAAGTCAATGATTCCAGTGACTGGCGAGTAAATGGCTTTCAACCCCTGGAACAAATAGCAACCATTTTTGTCTGCAGAAGAATTTTGTCAAGACAGGAACAAGAACATTCTGAATATGGGCGGGGTGGTGTTAAAAATCTGGGCAGCGCCGAGTTCATAAATACGAATGCATCACAAGCACACGGTGTGGATTCATAGCAAGTGACTTCCAAGCTAAACGACCTGGATGTGTTTCTGAAAATGTCTGACAAAGGAAGGGTCCCTTGCTCCCAAAAGGAGACAAGCCTACAAGTCCGCAAAAAAAGGCAAGCATCTGGTACCAAGTCAACCACGAGCACATTTGCGCAGCACTTTCAAGTGGTTCAGAGTCGACGACTCAGAAAAGCACACATTTATCTCACAACATTTGGGCGTCAAGGAAAAGGGGTCTTGGATGAGAATGTAGTCGCTCGGGCGGGGGGGGGGGCCGGAGATCACGATTGTTTGCACTTCAATGAACAGCACACGTAACATAACAGAAAGGGTGTTCAGCCTCAAGCTGCTAGTGGCCGCTTGAAAAAACTGATAAAAAGCAGTCCTCAAGGCAACTGCAGCACTTGCGAAGTCCCGAGTAGCATATGTTTCGTCAAAATTAGAAGCTGAGATATAGCCTGTTGCTTGGCTGGTTACTATAGAACCAAAATTTATAACTAGTTGCCAAGGAAATACTTGCCCAACAACCAAATTGTAGGATCCACAAAGTGTTTTCAAAGACCTTTCTTATGAACCAAATATCAAAGCTCTATCTTAATTAGAAGCTGAGATACAGCAATTTTCATCTGGTTACAAAGTTGGTTGCCATGGAGACCTATTTAGAATTTTGGAATTTAGACATAACTTTTGCCTTGAGCCTTACTTCTCTTCACCATAGTATTTTGATATTAAGGATCCTATTTTGACCAAAAAACAGGCTAAAAAGAGCAATTTCTTGATTTTTTTACCTTTCTGCATTCATGGTTACTGGGTAAAGGTTACCATAGCAACCAAATTATAAAATTCTGAAAGTGCTTTTGGAGACCTTTTATGTAAACCAAACAATGCTCTATCTTCATTTGAAGCTGAGATCTGACCAATTCAGTTTTGTCTGTAGTGGGGGGTAGACAAACCTGTAGGGGTGGGTGGACAAACCTGCAGGGGGTTGGACAAACCTGAGGGGGGGGGGTAGACAAACCCATAGGGGAATGGACAAAGTGTGATGGGGACATCTGGCCCAGGCTGCCCATACCGCACTACCACCAGGTGCTTGCCTTAAAGGGACTTCGCACAATCACTCACAAGGAAGGAAAACATTTGTCTCACCACACAGTTGTGCTCAATTTCCTTGATTTCATCGGGACCAACAAGTTTCAAACCAGGAACTTCATTCTGCAGGCCTCGTTCAAAAAGACCGTCCAAGCGATCAGACTCTTCCTGATCAACAGCGACGACCAGCTGAAAAGGAAATTTTAGTCACTGAAAACATCGTGCAAGGCGGTCACAAATGATCTGACCACCGATGTTTCTCACAACACCGCGAACAAACCTTTCCAACTTTCTTGTAAGGAACATCGTTTTCATCACAGTACTTGTACAGTTGTTTCAACCCATCCACACAAAGCTTGGCTTTCAAGGATCCAGGCGTATAATATATTCCTGCGTGTATCACTCCACTGTTGTGGCCGCTTTGATGCTTGGCTGAAAGGACAAAACCATGTTTAGTCAGATCAATTCAGTGGAAGAACTTTTCTCTCTTCACCGACTCCACAAACAAACAGTTGTCAGGTAACGACGGTGTGCTCACCAACTACTGGCTCCTTTTCCAACACAGCAAGCTTCAGTTGTGGGTGTCGAATGCTCAGCTCCATGGCCGTCGCGTTTCCAACGATACCTCCTCCAACGATCACGACGTCGTAACGATGCGCGTCAGCGCTGAAATGAAACGGAACAAGACCACAGTATGCAAGAAATCCTCCTGTTAGATCGACCTCAAACAACAACGATGAAACTCGCAGAAAGAAAAACATTTCAGCAGAATCCCCCCCCCCCCACAACAGACACCCTGCCCACACTGCAAGGCGTGTGTGTATTCGTCAGTTCCGTGCATGTGACAACCTTACCTACTGGAATACTGCATTGGAAAAGTTCTTTTGCAGTTTGCCACATAGCTGTTGCTGCCAAGTAGACTGTACTTGACTGAATTCCCGAACCTGCAGAACTTCAAGGCAGCCATACTGTGCTTCTTGTGTTGCACGGAATATTTTCGCCGCTAATTTATTTATTTATTTTCCAACCAAATTTGGAGCATGCCTACATTGAACTCACCTAATTGCGCAAAACATATTTAGATATGTTCTAGCAGCAGTAACAGCAGGAACCACAATTTATTGCAAATATCACCCCAAATAGTTTAACTGTGTTGGCGCCACTGTGTAATTATTTTGCTGAGGAAACTTTTTTCTGGCAACTCCGTCAGGAGGCGTGGTTTTCTCGTCTCCGCGGTTCATTCGCAGCGCAAACTTTGCCCGAGGTGGTTGAATCACAAAGTGTCTCCATGCAGTCGACGTCAAGGATGGAAGAGGAGCTTAAATGTCCTGTTTGCAGGCGTTTATACACAAATCCAGTTCTTCTTCCTTGTTCACATTCGCTGTGTTTGGCTTGTGGAGTAAATATCCAGGTTCCAGCGTCGAGTCTTCAAACTTCAACAGAGGAGACGCCGGCCGCGACCGTGTCCGAGTTCGGGGATTCGAATCCTGACATCGACAAGCTCAGTCTGCTCAGCGAGACAGATTCGGGAGTTGTCGTCAACTCAAGGCCGAACAGCTACGTGGGAACACCGAGCTGCTCATCCTTCTACTTCACCCAAACAACGCCCAACTCACTGGCTGTCAATTGCCCAGTGTGCAAGCGGAATATCTTCTTGGATGAAACAGGAGTGAACTGTTTGCCGAAGAACCGGGTGTTGGAAATCATTGTGGACAAGTACGGCGAGAACAAAAACATTGTTGTTCACTGTCAGCTGTGTGAGGGCAAGAATACTCCTGCAAATATCATGTGTGAACAATGCGAAGTATTTTACTGTGACGGCTGCAAGGAAAACTGCCACCCCACGAGAGGTCCCCTGGCCCAGCACACTTTGGTGCCACCGACTGAAGGGAAAGCTCTGTTGCGCCTGAAGCACAGAACGAAGGAGTTGAAGTGTCGAGAGCATGTCGACGAGAACTTGAGTTTGTACTGTGTACTGTGCAAGACCTCAGTGTGCTGCGTCTGCGTGCAGGATGGACAACACATCAATCACGACGCCCAACCCCTCGGAGCCATGTGCAAAGCCCAAAAGGTAAGAACAATGTTACGCAACCCGACACTCCAGTGTTTTGAGCTTCCAAAAATCCGGCACTTGAAACTTTACCCACAGCAAAAAGGAAGACGATGTCGCCACGCTATTCATTTGCAGTACAATTGCAAATTCCAACAGGTGAATTACAGAGTCAAAATCTCCCAACAATGATGAATGGAAGCATTCCTGTGGGGAGCCGAGTGTCTAGGTTGGCACGTGAAATCAGTAAGTACAGTCCACACAGTGACTGTCATTTCCTCCTGCACAGCACAAGTTTTGCGTGTACTGAGCAGTCAAGCATGTCCCTTTTCTTTTCACTGAAAGGAAGGGAAACGTCAGGATGAATGTGCACGAGCAGGAAATGACTTTTTCTCCGAGGACATGTGTATTTATCTCGTAATTCACAAATTTCCAAGGTTACACTCGCATTCCTCGGAAACAAATTTGCACAGCAAGGATCCTGCCCATCTGTTACAGTCGTGTGTGAAACGTCACGTCTCGGTGGTGTCTGATTCTTGTCTTCTCTTTCGTGGGAACAAGTGTCTTGCAGTTCTTAAGGTCAATACAGCGAGTACAAAATAACAGATTTTTTGATAATATGCCATCAAATCAAGAACTCAGACAATGGCACAGCTGGGATTTTATGTATGGTAAACAATTCCTACTTGTCAAATTTCATTCGACGCGCAGGCACCTCTAACGTCTTCTCTCTCGTGGGAACAAGTGTCGTGCCGTTCTTGAAGTAATTTGGGTTCCTCGGTCACAAACAGGACAACTGATGGGATGTGTTCCCAGGAGAATTTGCACGCAGCTGATCCGCTTGATCACCAGTTAATGAGAAACATGTGTAGCCACTGTGTCGCCGACGATAATCAAGCTCGCCACTTGTGTGGTATTTTGAATGGTGCTTCTCAATTAGGTCTCTCTTTTTGGCGCCACCCAGAAGTGTCAAAATGATATCTTGAGCAGTAATCTGCAGACTCCGTGTTGGGGACAAAAATGAAGTGTCAGGTAAAGAAGGCAGTCATCGAATCCAGTGCGTCGTTGCTGTATTTCAGACAAAACTAAGCCTCTTCAGCATTTGAATAACTCGTGCACTGTACGTGGAGCCCTGTGAGATTTTGTCAACAGTGATGTCATGTCAAGGCATCCTCTGGGAAATAAACCTGATGCAGGTTCAAGTTGATTTCAGTAAACTCTTTTTTGCGCTGTCTCACTGTGACGCTTTACTCATTCAAATACAGGCTTTTGTGCTGACTGTTGGCCCGCTGGCCAGTGTCCGTGGACCATTGATGACGACTGTGTGGCCAGGTTGATGGGAGTCAGAAGGTGACGACAACAAAGAAAACACAGACTCAATGGCGCCGTAATTATCGATGCCGAGTGGCGCAGCGACGACAACACACAAGGAGAGAAAAGCTCTGGGGAGACCTGCGGGGCTTGAAAATTATCACAAACGCGCTCAGCTGAAGTGTCCTTTCCAGAAATGCGGTGCGATGAGGGAAAGATTGGATGTGCAAGAATTATTGCTGCGCCTGCTCAAGTGTGAAGTGGTGTCCTCGTTGTGAAGAGTGTTTGTTTTTGACAGGTGCCTTCTTGTGGATTGCCTCTTTCGAGGATAACGACACGTTGAGAGCACAGTGGACAGTTGTATCCGTTTCGTGTAGGTGCGAAACTGTGATGCCGCCGCTGATTTGGAGAGATTTTAATCAGAGGGCGTTTGTGGCGTATCAGGCCATAATTTGTGACGAGTTTGCCCTACGGGCAGGGAGCATCGTGTGGTGCAGCTATTTAGACATTCAGACTCCAGCGGCAAGTGCAAACGGATTAAAAAACATTGTTCGTGCTCCTGTTGTGAAACCTTTTAAAATTGCCTCAAATTAATAGGGAAATTGCCCCCGCAACCGAATCAGTGAAACAGCGCCAAAAAGAAGTGCGTTTCCTGACGGCAAACACGCACTTTGGCAACGAGTTCGTCGGTCACACAAAAAGATAGTGTTGAAAGCTTAAATTTTCCACTCACAGCGGGAATTTTCTCACTGCGCTGTTCGAATTTCTCGGCCACAGCCAGGGGCAGACGAAGATGAGACCCAAAAGCACAGTTTGTTTGCAATTGTCAAAAAAGTTCAGTTGATCTCCTCGTGCGAGTTGTCATTTTCACCTCAAGAGAAGGTCCTTTGGAGAACTCGAGACAGAAAGAAGAGCGAAGAAGGCAGTGAATTGATCTTGCCAACGTTAGTTCCAGACAAACTTGACACACAGGAAAAGAAAAACACATGAAGCGTGATGCAACATTTGAGGAACTCGCGTTGTGAATACGCGTGTGTTTGCTGAGTGTCGGTTGAAGGGGCGTGTGTTGGAGGCGCCTGGGAGTCGGCGCCGACGTGTCCGGGGACGCGAGATTACCACTTCGGGGCGTGATGCTCGGTCTGCTCCGTTTCCCACTCCCGCTGATCCGCAGCGAGATTTGATAGTCCTTCTGGGAAGCTCCACATCACCTGCCACTGCAGCCGAAAGGCGACTGGAGCCTCATTTATTCGCCTTATTGGTTTGTCTTCTGCAGCTGAAACTGGGCTCACGTGCATTTTATACTCCCAAGTAAGACGAAATCAATTCCGCAAAGTCGGGTGAAATGCATGAGTCATGTGTTTGCAGTTGTAAATGATTCTGCATTATTGACGATGGCCTTTGTCCAACTGGAGCCACGTCGACGCCTGTGCATTATCAACTTGTCTGCGCTGTGATGTTTATTACCGGTATTGGTATTGATACTGTTGTGGTGTTCATTGCAAGATCAAAAAGACGATCCACAGAAAGTTCCAAAACATGTTTCGCAAAGTTTCAAAATTATGGGCGCTTGACCTGCAGAAGTTGGCAAGGTTGTGGTTCAGTTTTACTTTTGTGTTGAAAGAGGTGTCTCTCTGGTGATCAGGATCAAGGGGTGAATGAGTTCTGGCCAAGAGACGTCCACCAGAGTCTTCGTGGCTGTGACCTTTCTGCAGGGACGTTGAAGGCGAAGTCACAAAGACAGCGATGCACAAAAGGGATGAATCACGCTCGCTGCAGAAGATAAATGAACGAACCTGGTCACTTCAAGGGTATCATGTTGCAACCAGTTTATTTTCGCAAGAACTAATTAAAAGTAATTAACGTCGGCTCCACTGGGCGCCTGCGAACAATTTGTTTGAAATGTTGATGGGCTTTGAATCTGGCGAGATAAGATCAGAGACACGAGTCTGAGGGAGATGCGTCTGACCGCTGCAGGGAACGCTGCAGACAGGCGTCACTCGACAAAACGTCTCCCTCGCCTGACAATAAATCACCCGTCTGTTTCTTCTTCACTCTCCATGGCAGTCGTTTGAGTGAAGAATTTTCCTTGTTCTGTTTTGCCCACAGACTCCCGTTCTCGCCCACAGCTTTGGCTGGACAACCCTTGACGTCTGATCACACCGTCTTCTGTCACTTGGGTTTCCATTGGCAGTAGAAAAGGCATTTCACGTTCTGGAGAGGCTTTTGAAAGGTCGTTTGTTGTCTTCGTGTTTTCTTTTCAACTTTCTGCATTTCTCAGCTGAACTGTGGGGGAGAAAGTCATGAACAGGTCACAGGTCAAATCAAAGTTTGCCAACAAACACAAATCCTGGTTTCAATTGCTTCCACTTGGTTGCCCTTCAAAGTTTATTGAAATGTGTATTTCCTGAATTTGGTTTGATTTATTTTCGTTGCACACTGCGTCCTGTGTGAGAATTTCACGCACATTAATTACGCGTGACCTGGTTGGATTTACCCGCTGCTCCGTCTTGCACATTTCTCATTCGGCTTGGGACGAGAGACACCCAGTGAATAGAGCCCGAAAAGGCAGATCACAAGAAGCCTTTGACAAAAATTCAGGTAATATCAAGTAGCACTCCCAGTTCCATAATGGAAGCAAGCCTGGGAGTGTGAAATCAGATGAAATGGCTTTTGTTGTGAGGGAACAAGATGTGCACAAATATGCACACAGGGGATGAAATATGAGGTTTCTTATGCGCACCGTTTTTTGTTCACTCACAGTCTGTTAGATGGTGATTTCAACTGAAAATTGCATTCATGGCTCCAGAGATGCAAAAAGGGGTATTGCCTGTCTGCTAGGAAGTCCTTGGTGGGGAAAGTTCAAAATTGTATGAGTGTACACACAGAAATTTGTATTTAGTGATGAAGTGTGGACCATGACAATATCTGAACCCAAAACCCGCAGCAATTTTGTTGTCTTGTCCTGTTTGTCCTGAGATTTTTCTTGGTCGTCGGCAGGAAGCAAAGCAGGCACGACAATTGAGACAGGCTTGACACCACAGCTTGCATGTTACGTGTCTGCATGTCAGACTGAATTCGGACGGAATTAGCCCCACACGACCCTATTTAGCGTTTTATTGGCCCAGCCCAGGAGGATCATGAGAGCACTGAATCTCTGCTGATTAGGCTGACGCATGTTCAACAAACACGTCGAGGTTGAGGACTCCCAAAAAAGACGCACACTTCTCTTTTGCTAAGCGGAGTTTTTCAAGCAGTGCTTGAATGAACAGCACCAAAGACAGACCAGGTGAAGAAGAACTTGTGAGTCTTGTTGTGTTGATCAATCTGTGTTTGATCGAAAACAACATTGTTGCGATGATCGAAGGTGCACTGAGTATGACGTCCGTATTCTTTTCTCATTCTCGCGAAGAAATATACAAATGAATGCTCAAGATTTTGTCCCGCGAGACAACTCAAGGAACACCCCAAAAGGCAGGAAAATTCTGAATAATTTGCACTGCAACGCCAAATTCTGGATTGTGCATAGTCAGTCTCCACCCCCCCCCCAGGTTTGGTGTCCCCTCCGTCACCCTTCGACAAATTTTCAGCACTGGGTGAAACAAATCTTTCGAGAATTGCCAACATTTGGTGGTTTATTCAGGTGATCAGGGGAGAAAATCGGCACTTGGCAAAGAACAAAGATTGGCAAGTCAGACCGCGCACACCGCACAGCCAGACTTTTCAGAATTTCGAGCCGTGATGCAAGTGCTGGTTGAGCGATTGATGAGGGTGCGCGTCTCATTCGGCAGATGTTCTTGTTTTCTTGCACAAATATTGACTTTCAGCAAATTTTTTGTCCGAAGAAATTGTCTGCATTCTTGACCCACTGACACCTGCAGGAAAGAATTTTTTGTGGGGAAAACAAACGAATTTGTTGTGATGGCAATTGTCCGTTATTCTGAATCCTCTCACGAAGTGGAAAGTAAAATCACCGGTTTGGTACACGTACCGCATCCAACATGAGTACGTTCTCTTGTCATGCAGCTGCCAGCTGTGATCGTTCACCTCAGGCCTCTTCAGCTTCACAAACAGCAATGTCTTCAAAAATTGCTGCTAAAAATTACAGCCAAGCAGTTCTGTGAGATGAATTGAAGGAAAGGATTGTTGAACGCAGCATGCAGAGGAACAAACCTTCCTGTCTGATGGAACAAAAGGATTGTGGCAATGAAGTGCTATCTGGAATGGATCTGACTCTGTTGGCCTGAAATTTTATGTTGAATACATCATCATAAAAGGAGCAATCTCTCCCCGTTGCTCATTGCGATAAAAGCGGCACTTGTCCCAGAACCGTATTTTGTCATTATCCCGCTTCTGCTCCGTGCATCCGTAATTTCTGCGAGACCAAGATGCATTGTTTGGTGCCAACAGACAACAGATCCTGTGCTGAATGAAAAAAATATGTTTGGGCAAGGTTCACGAGAAACATTCACTTGCACGCTTGTGAATGATCAACACAAGCACGCAAGTTTTGTAGACGGATCTCAACACTTGCATTGCAAACGAAGTCACCATCAGTCAAATGTTGCACCAGTATTTGGCTACAAAGTTTGATTTGTTGCTCCTGCCATTGTTGGTTGAAAAACATTCCAGGAGAGACTCTTCCCTTCTTTTGAGCAAAAGAACGGCCTTGGTACTCATTTTGTGAGAACCAAATATGCAAGCAGGTAATTGAAGAACAATGCATTCGTGTCATGTACTTTCTGTGCTGGGATCCTGTATCTCTCTGAGTCGTGCACAGAAGCCTCATTCTACGTGTAGACTCTGTGCTCATTGTGCGTCTCATTAGGATGATCTTTTCTTTGCCTGCTGGCATCGTATCTGTGTGGAGGTATTCATAATTGCCTGTGACAGAGTTAATATCCTACAATGTTGACGCATCGTGCTGTCACGCCAAACTCCACGATGCTCTTTCGCGTGCTTGTGTTCCTTGTGATGTACTTTTGTGCTCAAGATATTGTCAGCACACTCTTTGCTCAAGAGGCTGAAATTCACTTTTATCACTTTGCATTTCTGGGCAGCGTGGGCTGAATGATAAGGTATATTTGACCAAACACAAACACGTAGTGTGTCAGATAAAGCAGGCGCACGACGTACGTACGTATTCGTCTACATGTGCGTGCACTGAACTGGAGTGACCATTCACTCATGTGCACTGGAAGGATCCTGAAAAGTTTTGATGGAAGAAAAATTTGTTGAATCTCCCGCATGCGTTTGTACACATTTTTGCGATGACAGAATTTCCCTTCTCTCCGAACAGAAATTTACTGCAAATGGATTTTGTCTGGACCGAAGGAAGTTTCATTATCATGTTGTAAAAGTGAAATCAAAGGGACTGTCGGAAATATGACACGCGAAGAAGCAAATTACAGGTCTGGTGTGATTGGAAAAGGAGAGGCAGGGGGACGGAGCGGCGTGGAACACGCAGGGAGGGGCTCGTACAACGAATTAATCGCTTCAGGTACGCAGCTGCAGGTGGTACGTGGTGCCTCTGACTCGTGTACGTTGCAACATTTGTTTGCCGCGTCCTTTCGATTTGATTTGAATCACCGGCAAATCTTTTTTGTGAGAATGGGCAGTTGCAGGTCTACTTCTGTTGATGTGCAGTGACACCAGTCACTGCAAAGTCACTTGGAAAAAACCTTTCTTCCCACTTTATGAATCTTGTGTGTGAAGTTTCGTTGTGCTCGCTGGGTGAAGAATTGGCTCAAGTGGATGATTTCAAAGTTGATACAGACTCAAGAGAGATCAGTTTTGGAGGAAAACACAAAAATCTTATTGTTGTTCATCCAAATTTGTTGCATTTTATATTTATACGCTGACAAACAGTATTTCCAATCACCCAAGGAGAAAATGTTGAAACTTCTGACAAGCAGGTTTTGTTGGTGGGCTCCTGGTGCAAAGATTTACCTTCGATTGTTGCTCCTTCAGTATTGTGCAGAAACAGAAATGTTCACGGTGAAAGCTGGCATCTTTCCCTTTTGGATTGGTTTGGTCTACCATCATGGTGTCATGCCGCTTTTATGCTGGGACAAAAACGAGCCGAACACAAGGCTCGAAAAAGAGTTCGTTCGAGCGAACGCTTGTACTGCCTGAGCAGCAAAGCGTTTTCACCCCTGTCTGTTCAAAATGTCATATCATTCCGTGATTTACACGATTTGAAACCGAAAACGATGGTCGCAGAAATGGGAGAAGGCGTTGATGCGTTCCCGCTCCTCTCCTGCTGGGTGCGACACACGCGCCTCGGAAACGTCACAAACACGACGAAACGAGGACTGTGCTTCCAGGTTAATTTGTGTTTTGGGAGCAATGTTTTTGTTTTCAAACTTCAAGAAGATCAGAATGCTTTAGGGGTTTCATACCCTTCAATTCATTCACAACCCTTCAATTTCTGTTGTGTCCTGTTACAGATTCTGAAATTGTGGGACCAATTTGATCTTCGGTAAGAACTGAGTGAGACGGTTAGGTACGAGGTTATCATATGATGAATATGCGATAAAACGAAAGGTCACGAGTCCAATCAATTACTGCGTGGGGTTCATTCATCTCAGAAGAAGTTTATTTGTGGTTCCTTGTCGACCTGAAGGCGAGACCCGAGACGTTGGAATCCAGAACGTGGGGATTCTGATCTCGGAACACCGTCACCGCTGCATGCAGTGTGTTGACTCGAGAACTGGACAAAGGGAACAAATCACGCACAATCAGCGTGGAGATGTGAATGCCTGAGTTTGTCAACAAGTAATTTTGACTGACAATGCTTTGTTCAGTGTGCCTCTTTTTCTGGGCTCTGTGCCAAGCAGCCCCTCGCATCTCCCTCACATCTGACTTTTCCTCGCAGACTTGGTCTCACCGAATTCCTGGATCCACTGAAAGATGATCCAGAGAAGGAATCATCTGGAGTGATGCAAGGTAGTCGCATTCTGCGCGAGTCATAACAATTAGGTCCGGGGTATTTGAGGAAGACTCAACAGATACGGCTTGAATCTCTGCTGCACAATGGACCACCCACATCACATCCTTTTTCACTTTTCCCGAAGCTACATTGTAAAGCGAGAAAAGGAAAATGTACTGCTGCACAGCTGCCGTCACGAGAAAGGTTTTGTGTAAACAGGACAGTAATGAAGACAAGAAGATCCGTCATGATGCGGTGGTTGAGAGATGACAATCATAGCACGTTTGGTAGGTGCAAAATATCAAACATAACACTTGTATCAACTGCGCGGTGAAGCTGTGTTGCCATTTATACCTCAGTTTGTTGTGTTTGGCATGACGGGAGGGGGGTGTCCTCCGTAAACTGTCTCGTGCGACGTTCCTTCTGACTTTGATAAGCCAAACGGAAGCTTTGCAGCAAAGGTGTTCCAGGATGAGTTTGGTGTCGTTGTATTTTGCAGCCCGTGTAAGGATTGGGCTTCCCAAACAGAAAAGTGTTCAGCAGCCAGTGTCACACACGTTTCTGGGAAGTGATTCGTCCATGTGACAATGAGTGGAGTTCACCTTTGTTGCTTTGTCGAAACAGAATGGAAACCTGCAGCACAGCACTACTCGCAGCAGTAGGTTGTTACTGCGGCGCTGCAGCACAGAGCCAATTTGTCTGATTCTAACAAGATCAACGCGGTGAAATCACTTGGTTGTCATCGTGGAAATAAGCTGCAAACTCCACGCAGGTGCAAGGGAACCAGCGCCGAATGTCTGCCGCGCTGAAACATCTCCTTCGACGCAAACTGTACCATTCCTTCCGCAATTCTTCATCCCCTTTTTCTCTTTTGAAACATAACTTGCAGGTCACGCTGGAAACATGGATACCACCTGAGAGGTGCTGATAATGTATTCTTCGCACCTTCCTGTGAACGCCGATGGAATGCCAAAGGTGCGGTGTTCGCGTTGACGCATCTGCTGCAGAGGAGTTTCCAATGGGGCCTCGTGCGTCGACGCAAAATCTGATGCTTGCGCTCCCTCATCCGACAAGTGTTGTGTTTAACCTGAAAGTGGTTCCAATATCTACAAAAGGTCGCACTCGTCTCAACACAACCCACACCGAAAATGAGAAATTAGCACCTTTCGCTCTTGATTTCGAGACGAGCGCAAGTCAGTGCTCCGCGCGTGCCCGTCTTTTTGCCTTTTGCGTGCAATCACTCATATTTGTTTGGCTTTTGTTCGTTTTCAAACAAACCGTGTTCAGACAAAGCCACAAGGTCTCGCAGGAATAGGGCATCAACCCAGATCCTGGCAAATGTTTGTGCATTTTCTGCGGCATCAAACAGTTCGCCTGTTTTTCTTGAGTTTTCCTCACTGGAAGGATGTTTGGCAAAATTGATAGACAGACGCGAACTTGAAAGGTGAACCCCATCTAAATCACGTGAAACTACAATTTCCTCCTTCTTATGTGTTTCTTCGGTGAAACGATCTTCCCCACAACAATTCTCCTTCACCTGGGCACGGGCGCCAGGTACATCAAGTGTGGAGGTAATTTCAGGGCTTTTGAATGCCACGGCTGAGGAAGTCAGATTGTGTGAGTAGTTAGAGAAGTCATGGTGCAGCCTGACTCCTGCAGTTGTCATCAGTAGAGATTGCAGTATGTGGCCTGGAGTCCCGCAGTCTGCCTGTCGTACAACGAACGAGCTGCACACCTGCCCGCGAAGCCGCACCACCTCCGCTTGAACTTGCACTTCTCACGTTCTGACTGACGCTTTGAAGCTTCTGTTCGCGAAGTTTGAGCTTGAAAGATTGAAGCATTCCATGATGTTGCCAGCCTTGTCTAAATGCATTGTAGACTCAACGTGCTCAACACTGCCCAGCTTCGCAAAATCGTTCCCGGTCCCTCCAGGATTATCAACTGACAATTCCAAATGGCTATTTTGCATGCAGACGTCGACATCAACACGGAGCCGACCAAGGCAACTCTTTAATCTTTTATTACTTGCAGTGAATTGGCTGGTTACACCGGAGTACAAAGTGAATTTTATGGGGGTTACCTGGATTCTAATGGGATTTTATTATGTACAGAGACGTTACAAACTGTCCGTCCTTCACTTCACGCGACACCGAGAGCCTGAATGGCTCGTTCATTGTTCTTTACGCGTCGAACGGCCAAGATCCGACAGGTTTCTTTTTTGTTGGTGTTGGTTCGTGTTCACGCCACGGACCACACATTCTTCGTCTGCGCTCTGGCCACACAAAGCTGAGATCCGACAAGCTTTGCGGGTGGTGCCAGGAAGATTCGTTGAAACAAGACAAATTACCACTGATGTATCAGCATTCCATATTGGTCACAAACACACAAAAACAACTGCAGAAAAATTCAGGCGCACGCGTGTTGCTGTAGCCTAAATCCGCATCCTCCTCTCATACCACTGTGTAAATTGAAACTCTGTCTGTGTAAATTGACATTGTCTGTGTAAAGTACATTCTGTATGTGTGAATTGACATTCTTTTCTGCTTAATGCAAGTGCCCCCATGAGGGAGGTATTTGACACCAGCATTACAAGATCACAGAAACCC
>JAAUXT010015084.1_pt1 | contig 27463 bp, 27 predicted proteins | sample 7278171 | NCBI WGS metagenome assembly JAAUXT01 (sample SAMN14350112, study PRJNA611818) | marine sediment metagenome | isolation source: surface marine sediment (1.8m) | place: French Polynesia: Moorea | collected 2018-08
CATCTATTCCCTGTCTAATATATATATTAATTAAATATAAAAATATTTAGAATATAAAAAAAATGGCTGAGGCCACTGCCCCCTGGTGGGGGAGGAGTGTGGTGTGACACACCAGCTGTGAATTTAGAACCACTGCTTGCCAGATGGCACCACTGTGTACTCAATAAAAGAGGAGATTCCCGCCCCTGGGGCCAGTCTCTCCTGAGATACCAACCAGTGTGTTTGTGATATCACTACAATACATACAGTCGGGTACAAAGTCTAGTAGCATTCAGTGTGCATACATCCACTCCTCACCCTCATCAGCCACCCCACCCACCCCCGCTAACCCTCATCAGCAACCCTGTCATCAGCCAACTCTCGCCATCACCCCCGCACGCACCCCAATAAGCAACCCCCCTCCCCTTCAGCTCATCCAAAACTGCAGCGATCGAGTTCCTATGTTCTGGAACTTGACAAGTAACACCCTCTGGGTACCCTCCCCCACTTCATGTCAGCCAATCAGGACAGAGTAGATCTATGAAAGAAAAAGCCAACAATGGCAGATCAAGACTGCGAGTCGGTCTGACCCTTTTTATCTCTCGCCGTGACACCGTCTTGTCGGCTGCCGAATTGTCCTGTGGTCCTTCAGCAGCCGCCTTGAGGGGAACAGATCCAGATCTATCCGCATTTTCAACAGTGGACTCTCCTGCAGCAGTAGCCATGGCTTTCCTGTGTGGGCACAACAATTCTATCAAAGTCGGAAAGCAGTATTGTCTGTGGAATTGCGCTGCAAAACAAACATTTCCCCAAAAGAGACCACGAGTTCCGCCGACCATTCGGGAGCGAATTGACAGTTGCATCCCATATCCAGAAAACTTCTGTTCCAATTTGAGAAAGCTTTCGCCTCCCCTTAACAGAAGCAAACAGCACAGGTTTCAGAGACGAAACTTTAGATTACAGCACGTAACAGCAAGAAACTCATGGATGAATCCGATTTCAGTTTGTTTTGCTTTTATCCTGACGAATAGAGACTCTACAAACGGCGCATTAAGACAGGAAGTTGTCTCAATGGTTGCGTTGCGTCGGGTAGTTCAGCCCAAGAGAAGCCAAGCTACAAGCATTGAACGCTGTGAGCTGTTGGCCAAACGGAGCATGGAATATCCTTCATAGTTCGATTCCACACAGCGTTTGAACGGGCAAAGAAACATATTTTAGAGATACATTGTTGTGACAGGTTGGTGCAATTTTACCTGACAGATTTCTTGCCTTTGTGATAAGAACTGCGACGAAAGTTCAGTTTGTGATAGCCAAGATGGTGGCTGATCGATTCGCCTAAAGGATCCCAAATGAGGTCAAACAAATGAAAATCGCACAGAAACACTCACTTCCTCAACATTCTGGTTCAGACAAATGAGTTTCAAAATGTAAAATTCACAAAATTCTTTGCGGCAATGGACAAGAAATGCAACCGGTATTTCGCAAATAATTTGTGATGGTCTTGGATGGATGGAAGCGAAGCGCCGCCATTTTCTCGACATTCGAGTGTCCATAAATCAGGAAGAAGTTTGCAGAGGCTTTCCTTCATGATTTCTGTTGCTGTGAGCACTACCGAAGCTTCAACAATTCTGAGAATATTTCATACGCGTAATTCAGGCACTTCCCGAGGACTTTGGCAGGGTTTTATCCCTCATGTGTGATGGGGTTCAGGACAAAACATGTCTGCTATTTTGAGCATCTTTATTGATTTGATGCCGCCGCAGTGGCGCACACCGTCACATCGAGTGTGGGCTGGAGCGCTGCACTGCAAGCCGGTTGCCGGGACTTCACCACTACTGCGTGCAAACACCCCCTGTGTGCACTTACCTGCTGAACATTTTCAAGGTTTCGGTCTGTGGACTTTTGAAGAACAGACTCCTTTGGAGTTTTTGTCCAAAAATCGCCCGCTGTTTGATCTGTGATCTCTTGGTCTTCTCAAACTTTCCAAAGTGCTATCTGTCCTTTCTTTTTTCTTGTGAACTGTTCTTGTGGAAACTTTTGCAGGTGTTGGCCCCGAGGTCAACCCCAGAAATGAATATGGTCAATTTTCTCACGAGAAGTTTGGTGCCCACCCCACCCCACCCCAGGAAATTAATTTGTTGAATTGTTCTCAAAGTCTTTTACGTGAAAGTTCTCTCGAGTTTCTTCACAATCTACAGCAGTGGTTTCTTCACAATCTGCAGCAGAAGGGTACGAGTGGCATGAAGGTGCTGTGTGTGAGCCACCATCTAACACATTGTGTGCCGGTTCTTTTTGGCAGCAAGATGATTTTGTTACTTCTTGGCACGGGCCCACACCGGTTGGTGTTCTTGTTGTTTCAAGGACGAATTTGAGACCTGTTTGAAATATTTTGGTCAAAAAATTCCTCACTGACTTCAGGCTCAAAAATTCTGAACGGGTGGGTTGTCTGAAAATGCCAACAACCATGACAAACTCTTGAATAAAGACAGGTGAAAGGGAATCAAAACCATGACTTATTGGCAGTTGACAAGTGAATTTGTTTGTCTTTACAGCGATCAGCATGGCGGAGTTCCTGATTGCGGACCTCAAGTGTCCGACGTGCGGCCGCGAGTTCGAGGACAAGGCCGTGTTCCGCGCGCACATGGAGTTCCACGCGCGCAAGAAGCCCTTCAAGTGCACCGAGTGCAACTACAGCTCCGAGTCGCAGCACAGACTCGACCAGCACATGCACAAGGTAACAGGCGCCTCGACGCGGCGGTTGATGGAAAGTTCTCACACGAACATCTGAATGTTCTGAAGCAAGAAAATATCGCGCTGACGGGTGCGAAGGAATCCATTGGTGTCCGTTCCTCAATTTCAAAGCAAAGTTGCATCTGTCTCGGCTGTTCTGTCTGGTCGACTCCAACGAATTTGGGAGTGTGCTCACCTGAATGTTGTCCAAAACAAATTGCGGGTCTAGATTTGCACTTGAGAACTCCAGTAGTGTTGGACAAACCGGAGAAAAAACAGACATTCAGGAAAGACTGCAACAAAACAGTTTGCGCCAATCGGTTTACCGTGTTTTGGTTGGTCAGGTTCCTCTTTGATGTCTCGCAGTCTGGTGCATTGATCACCAACCAAGGCACCTTGGATGTTTTGACAGGGATGGCTTTATTGAAAAGCGTCTGTAGTTTTGGTGCTTCGAGTGCCATATCTTGCGTTTGCCCGTTTCAGCATGACCGCTCTCGCTACACGTGCGATATCTGCGAAGCGACGTTCAAGTGGAAGGGAAACCTGACGCTGCACATGAAGCTGCACAGCGGAGAGGGGCTGCACGAGTGTCGGACCTGCGGTGAGCTCGCGTTGCAAGAGTCCGTTCTGTGTGACGATTCGTATGAATGAAACGGGGTGGGCTGCGCAACGTTGAACAGTCAATTTGAACAGTTGATGTGTTAAAACCTGGAAAGCCAATCTCAGAACCACTGATCATGTGCACAAACAAGTCCTCTCCACTTGCAGGGAAGCAATGTGTCACAAAGTCAGAGCTCGCCCGGCACATGGATCGACACAACGACATGCCGATTCACAAGTGCAAAGTTTGTCCCAAGACATTCAAGCACAAGCAAGATCTCAACCAGCATATGAAGCTTCACACTGGCGTTGGACTGCACAAATGCAAGGTTAGTGTTTCGAAAATTCATGCCAATTTGGATTCACTCCTTGGGGACACTGACAGTAATCTTTGTGCTCTCGTCGAGATGGCCGAGGGGTTGTCGCTCAACTGGCGTCGAAAAAGTACGAGCGCATCTCAAACCAGTTGAGCAAAGGGACTCGAGCGGTGGGTCTTCTTGTGGAAAGCACAGAAACGAGAATCCTCAACAAGGCAAAAACATTTGACGACAGTGAACTGGAGTCACCGTTGGTTTCTCTGCAGGTGTGCAGCCACATCTTCCTCTCGAGCAAGATCCTGCGCACGCACATGGAGTCGCACGCGACGGAGCCCAAGTACGAGTGCACCGAGTGCGGCAAGAAGTTCAAAAGCCGCGCCATGTGGCAGCACCACGGCCGCCTCCACACCAAGGTGCGGTGCGATGTCTGCTTGGATCTCACAACCAGTCCGCCATTTGGACTATTCTCCGTGCACATGTCGTACGTCGCCTGACAATGCCAAAGCATAACAAGAGACTTTATTGCCCACAGGAGAACGTGTGCGTATGCCCGTTCTGCGGGAAGATGTTTCCTGTGCAGTCGAAGTTGAACAAGCATCTGGAGACGCACAGCGTGGAGCCCATGTTCCAATGCAACCTGTGCAACCTGAAGTACAAGCACGAGCGCGCGCTGCAGCGCCATCTGAACCTCGTCCACTACGACAAGGGCACTTACACGTGCGAAGTCTGCGGTGAGTGTCTTCTGTTGCACTGTCGTCCGTTGCGTCATTGGGACCGGAAAAGAAAAAATGCGCGATTGTGCACACTTACGGGAAGTGAGAAAGTACCCGCACTCTTGCACCCTTTTCCTGCTCCTTGATTGTTGATTCACGTTCACGATGTGTTGTCTTGTATTCAGGAAAGAAGTTTCCGTCTCCGTCGACTCTGAGCTACCACATGGACTCGCACTCGGAGGACCCGAAGTATGAGTGCACCACTTGTGGGGAGAAGTTCAAACACCAGCGCAAACTCCGCTACCACATGAAGGTAAACAATTTGTCTCGTCACGAGCAAGGTTCATCCTGACAAGTGGTGCGTCTTGCAAAATAGGTAAATTGTTATTGTGTCACTGTTCTCTTGCAGCTGCACACGGGGGAGGGACTGCTGAACTGCCCGACCTGCAACAAGACGTTCTTCACGCAGTCGGCGCTGACGGGCCACATGGCGGTGCACATGGACATCCAGCCGTTCGAGTGCTCGCTGTGCGGGAAGCGCTACAAACACGCCAAGGCGCTGCAGCTCCACCTGGAGGACCACGACGGCACGAGGCAGCGCTTCAGCTGCACCGAGTGCGACAGGAGCTTCAAGGTCCCGTTCTTTTTCCGCACTCGTTTTCTTGAGCCAGTGGCCTCGCGCTGTGATGTTCATTTCCGAAGATGGGAGGGAGTCAATGAGGCAATAAAACAGTTTTCGATGTATTGGTTCAGACATTGTGATGTGAGCGGGTTGTTTTCATTCTTTTCTCGGTTTCCAGATAAAGGCGGAATTGAACCAGCACATGAAGCTGCACAGTGGACAGGGCCTCTTCCGTTGCGAGGTACTGCCTCTTCTTTGTTCGTGAAATATGGCATTTCCTCTTCCGGAACAAGTGCAGTGACAGTCCCCCGCCCCGAAGAAAAATGTTGAAGTGATGCACGTCCTCTCAAAAGAAAGTTTTTGAAAGGACCGCCTCAAGTTGTTAAATGACAGATTTTGTGGAAGGAAAATGGCACATCGCGATCTTGTTGAACACGTCAAAAAACAGTGGCTTGTGCGTTTCGCAGGTTTGCGACAAGGAGTACATCAAGAAGTGTGAGTTGATCTCGCACATGGACACGCACAGTGACGAGGCGCGCTACGAGTGCACCATCTGCGAGAAGAAGTACAGGCACAAGAAGGTAGCGTGGTTCGTTCATCTCTGCGAAGTTCTCAGGTTTCAAGTCGCGTGTCCTCTTTGTGACACAGACGATTCGTGGGACAGTGGTGTGCCTGTGGTGCGACGGAAACAAGCAAAACTGCAAATTATCCGTTGGTTTCGTTTCCTTTTCATTTCTGAGACGCGTGTTGCCTGTTGCAGGATTTGCGCCAACACATGCGCATCCACTCGGCGAACGCCTACAGCTGCGACACATGCGACAAGAAGTTCGCCACGAAGCAGCAGCTCGGCTTCCACATCGTGGCGCACACGACCGAGGCGCCGCACGTCTGCAAAACGTGCGGCGCGCGCTTCAAGTACGAGTGCAGCCTGGTCAAGCACTACCGCCAGCACATGTACCCGACCGCCAAGAAGGAGAAGATCGTGCTCGACGTGAAGCCGGGCGAGAAGATGTACAAGAAGATCGTCAACAACATGTACAAGTCGAGGAAGCGTGGGGCTACGGCTGCCGTCAAGGCGGAGACGGACGCCGCCATGGACGACAGCTTCGCGTTCCCGGCGTCGCCGGCGCCGGCGTCGAACCGGCGCAGCATGGTGATGCCTGAGATGGTGGACGCGCTCGATGACGTGTCGGTGCCGTCTTCGCCGGCGCGCGCGCGGAAGGTGGTGGCGCTGCAGGAGCCGCAGCTGTTCGAGGACGCCGTCGAGCCGCCGCTGCAGACCGTCTTCTACGAGGAGGTGGTGCACACCGCGCCCTCTGACATGCCGCCGCCGCTCGTCATCATGACGATGGAGGACGGACAGCAGACGCAGGTCGTGTACGAAGTGCAGGCGCCGGACGGAACCGTCATCCAACAAGCGACGCCATTGCATTTGGGGCAGCCGGTTGTCATGGAGACGGAGGCAGTGGAGGACGAGGTGGTGCCGGCGGAATCGCTCGAGTGGGATGAAGAGCTAAATGTCGCTGTGAAGCCGAGTACTCGCGCCGTGCTGAAGGATCTCGCGCTGCAGGTGCCAAACATCAACATCCCCATCAACAGGCTCTTCCCGGCGCTGGCCGAGGGCAAGAAGACACGCGGAGGCAAGAAGGGAGACGCTGACATCGTCTGCTCCGTAGACCTGGAGAAGTTGGTCAAAGTTGGAATTCTCGACGAGTACCACGACCCCGCTGAAGAGCTGCCGAAAACAGTACAGGTCGAGCAGAGGAGGAAACCGGTTCCTCTCAGCAAGAAGCCGATGCCGCTGAAGTGGAAGAAGGTGACCCTGGCCAAGCTGAACAAACCGTTGGATCCGTCGATGGCTCCGGCCCTGAGCCCGCGCGCCGCCGCCGGACCGCCCATCCTCGAGAAGATCAGCTCGATGCTTCACGCTCCGAGGGGCGCGGCCGAGGAGGAGGAAGACGGACCGCCGGTCCTCACCAAAATGCAGCCGAGAAGTCCTGTAGCAGGGAGGGGCAGGCGCGCAGCAGCTGTCGTCACTCCCGGCTCGGGGAGACCGACCCGCAGCCAGGCCGCTGCTGCAGCGGCCGCGACAGCATCACCCGCCGCGGCCAGGTCTCCCGCGCGACCCACGCGTGGTTCGGGCAAGAAACCGGCGCCGTCTCCGACTAAAACGAGCAAGTTCAAGCAGGAGGAAGGGTACGAGCCGTATGACTGGGGCTTCAGCGATGACGAGTCGGGGTCGAGGAAGAAACGAGCGGCAGCTGCGGAGGCTGCGAAGAAGGCAGCCACGCCCAGGGGCAGGGGAAGACCGCTCAAGAGGACAGAGCCGGCCGTGGAAGAATCTGAGGGAGACGAAGAGGAGGAGGACGATGACGAACCTGAAGTGACGCAAGTGAAGCGAGGCAGAGGAAGACTCAGGAAGCCTGAAACACCACAGGCTCAGGAGAAAAAAGCGAAGGTCAAGGCTGCGGCGACACCTGCGAAATCAACACCAGCGAAGCCGAAGGCGGCTCCTCCCAAAGCGACGCCTTCCACCAGGGCCCTGCCGCAGAGGTCAGCCGCCACCCCGCAGACGAGGACCGGGCCACCCAAGGTCCCTCCAAAAGCGAAAGCCCCACCGAAGGCGACACCTCCGACAAAGCAAGCTGCGTCGAAAGCAGGAGCATCGAAATCGGACAAAGAGGATTCAACGACGAAACTGCCTCTCAAGAAGCGGCCGGCGGCTCTCAAGGACTCGAACACTCCGCAGAGTGGCAAGAAAGGGGCACCATCTTCTCCGCCAGCAACGCCGAAGGGGACCGAGCTGGACACGTCTCCGGTGCGCAAGAGCGCCAGATCGCAGAAACCGACGGAGCGCATGCTGGAGTATCTTCAGGACAAGGCGCTGGTCGGGAAGGTGAAGGCCGAACCGGGAACAGAGATCGTGCTCGAGATCGAATCGACCCCGGGAAAACCCTTGAAAATCCGAGAAGTGGTCTCCGTGGGAAAGAAGGGCGAGTCCGAGAAAGGAAAAGTGGCCCAGACAAAGGCATCCAAGACAGAAGCGCTCAAAGCCAAGGCAGCTGCGCTGGCGAAGGCAAAGGCGGACAAGCTGAAGAAATCGGCTGTCGCGACGAAGAGGAAAGCGTCTCCGAGTCCGGCTGACGCACCGCCGGACAAGAGAGCCGCGGGTGAAGCTGAGGAGACGGGCAAGAAAGGCAGAGGGCGCCCCAAGGGGAAGGGCAAGGATCAGGAGTCGCCGTCCAAGTTCAAGTCAAGGAAGAGCGCATCTGAGATGATCGAAGAGTACGCAGCGAATCTGTTGAGTGATCTCAAGAACAAAGCCAAAGCAGCAGCGGCCGAAGACGACAGTGAGGACGAGGATGAGACGCAGGACCCGCTGAAGAGCTCCAGTGGCCGCAGGAGCAACCGCTCCGGCTCCATCAGCGGAAAGTCCAACCAAGACGACTCGGACACAGAGAACCCCGATCTCAACTGGGAGCACAGCCGCATCATCCGGCGCCGCGCCAGCTCCGAGGAGGAGGACGATGACGAGGAGGAGGACATCAAGATCATCCGCAGGGCGCGCAGGGCATCCAGCAAGAGCCCCAAGGCGAAGCAGATGTCACCCGGACGCTCGTTTGGTACGTCGCCTGGGGCATCGCCCGCGGCGAAGCTGCAGCCGCCCGCCGAGGCCGAGGAGGAGGATGGGGAAGAAGAGGAGGAGGAGGAGGGCGTGACTGTGGAGATTCGAGCCCCGCCCTTGAGGAACATGGCGGGCGCGGCGGCTCTGGAGCTGGTCGAGGATCTGCACGACGACGAGGGTCTCGCAGGAGACGCCATCGAGAATGACCATCTCGAGGGAGAGACGGAGGAGCCGATGGAGACCGAGGAGCAGGTGGCAGCCGCAGAGAAAGAAGCGAAGCAAGCGGCCGAGGACGCCGAGATCGGAGAACGCGTCGGAGCCATCAGCCAGGAAGCGGCTGAAATCGCCGAGAGGGTCCGATCCGTGGAGCAGGCCCAGGCAATGGCGGACGAGATTCGCGCATTGACGCAACAAGCCAACGTCGCGATTGACCAAGTGGAGCCGCAGGCGGAGGCGCGCGACGAAGTGGTGGAGATCCAGGTCAACCTTCCCGTGACCCTGAACCAGCTGCAGCAACAGGGCCCCTCCGGCGCCGCCGCCCACAGCGTCGTCAGCTCCCTCCAGGTGCCCGACATCCGCATCCAGGCGCCGTCCCCCATCGTGGAGCACGGAGACTCCCCGGCCTCCATACCGGCTGAAACGTACGCCCCGGTTGATACCGCGCAGGAAGAGCCGGCGACCAACGGGATCGAGGAGTCGCTGCTGGGCGCCATCAGCAGCCAGATGGCGGCCGGGGACGCGGCTGCGGCGGCGGCGAAACAGAGCGCCGCACCCGCCGACCAGCAGTGAGGCAGGAACTGCCGCGAATGAACAATGACTTGAGACAACTGATTCGACTGTCACTGCCGTGGACAACTACCAGTTGTGATCTGTAAAAGTGGATGACAATTCGTGTAAATAGTTATTCAATTGAATACAATCGTGTAGCAATTTGTTATTTCGGTTAAGAGAGGAGTGTAGTGGTGATCTTTTGTTGGAGGTTTTCTAACTCGCACTTTTGAAACATCTCGTACTTTTGTTTAATTCATCTCGTCTGTGTCGTGATGGTTTCAAATTGGCGAGAATCAGTTCCAAATCGAATGTGTCTTTGTTTACGTAAATCTAAAGTGGATTCGTGTGTGTGTGTGTGTTGCGGGAGGGGGGGGGGTGTCTTACTGCGAGGAATAATGCCATCTGGGGTGCGGAGTCATGGGAACCATAAAAAGCCGTGTGCTCGTTGTTCTCTGATCTCTTGCGAAATGTGCAGAACAGACAGGTTTGAGAAGTCAATGCTTGCAGGAGAGCGACGAATTGACTGGAAGTTCTTTGCAACTCCTCGCCCGGTTGCTGCTTCTGAAAAGTTTGCAACCGTGACGCGAATGAAATCATGGTCCGATCAGTTGAAATTTTTTTTGTACCTCGATGTGAAGTGAAACGAAATTTGTCTACATGCTCGTTGTGTAACTGCTTTACTTGTGCGCACCTTGAAATGGAGAATTTTTGAAGGATGTTTACAAACCTGGTTTTGTTGTGGCTAGAAGTGAGGTCCATAGTGAAAATAAATGCACGAACTGTGGCACTTCCGCCTTGTTCTTCCGTCTGGAGAGCGAAACATTGGCGTCAACGGAGACGAAATTTGATCTGTGTCTCGCACACCAGTTTGAAAGCATTTTTCGAGGCAGAATTTCCGCCGTGAAGGTTTGAGAGGTTTTGACGGACTTTGTTGGTCAGTCACCTGCTGAACCAAGAAGCGTATGTGAGAACCAGTTGTGTCGTCCAAGCTTCGAGCAGTCTCTGAACACGCATTGACTGACATTGAAAAGTCCCTTCCTTGGTCGCAGCGACCGAACAGCTGAATTTTGAAGGGGAGTTGTTGGCACGTCCGTTTCGTGAAACAATGGATGGGGTCAAAAATGCGTTCTGACGCTTCAGGCCTCAGGTGGATGTGCACGGAAAGGGTGGGTGGGATGCGCAACAAAAAATGTGAACCTTGTGTGGCCCACTTTGGATACATGCAGAAGAAGTGCTTGATGTGGTTGATTCGTTTGGTGTGACAATGTGGTCTGCGAGAAGCGAAAACGTACCACGGAAGTCAAAGCACTGGTCAGACCCAATCCTGGATGTGTTTGCTTTCGGTTTGCAATTCGCCCCGAAAACCAAGAGAAATTCGCTCCGAATCGCAAGAGCATCTCCGAAGCATGAAACGAAACATGCAAGAGCTGACATGCAGTTGGTGTGGAACCGAGATTTTAAATTACTGTTTACTGTGCGCTAAACTGGAGGGTAAACACGGAGAAATCAATTTCATCACGAAGCCGCTTGAGGTAATTTTCCCAATCGAACACTGTTCAAAGTCTCTGATTGATCTGTGTTCATAAAGAGCGGTGTGGCGAGGGGAGGGGCTTTGAATCACGCAAAGGCCCAAATGTCGTAGAAGTGGAGGTTGAATCGGTGTGAGGTAGGCGACTTGTTCACTCTGTGATAAAGTGAACAAGTGTAATGGAATATCAGTGTAGGAGCGTACAAAACAACGATTCCGATAACAAAAGGCACAGAACAGGACAGACTCCTGGTTCTAAGTCTCTTTGGGACCATTGACATGGAAGCAAGTCCTACTCAAACAAGGAACCCAGAGATTATCTCAGAACCCAGAAAGAAAACCCGCCCTTTTTGTGTGTCTGGAAAGAAGACCAACTTCCCTTGCTCCTCGGGATGGTGGGGGGGGGGGGTCTTGGAGACAGGCCTCCAGCTGACTGGCTAACTTCCAAAGCAAGAAAGCCACCTCGAACTGCGCTCTGTCCAGCACAAGGTTGAGTTCCACCCCTCCATTCTGGGGTCCTGTTCTGACTGCCCTGTATGCCCTTATCTCCTGGACCTACACGTGTTGTTGCCTTACGTGGATCTCAGGTTTGCACGGAGCATAGTGGAGCGTGGACTCTACGTCGAGTTGCCACGGTGAGGAAAGCAATAATTGCGTGGGTAAAGTGGATTTATAGATTTTGTACATTCAAATCACTGCAACAAACTGACTGTTCAGCTTTCAACAGATCTGCATGCACTTCGTAATCCGTGCAGTTGTTCCTTCCCAAGGAGACAGACCGACCTGCGTACATGTCTGATTTCTGGTGAGCAGAGCCAAGTTCTGTGAGTTCGGTTGGAACTAAGAAGCAGAAGTCAGAATCACAGATGGATAAATCATTTGTGCTGAGGTGTACTTTGAACTTGGTGTTCATTGTCATTCAAGGTAAACCTCGAACGCGTTCATGACTTAAATCTAATTTGTTTCCTCTGCAAATGGGTTCAATTCTTTTTTGACAGACAGTGGCCAATTAGAAGTTTTTTGCTTGCGTTGCCTTTGTCTCGTGTGAAGTCCACTTTTTGTGCGAATTGTGACCGTCACTGACATCGAGAGCAATTGCTAAAAAGTGACACAAAAGGAAACGACGAATATTTGTAAGACCAAAGCGTTTTGCACGTTCAAAATCAGAAAAAAGAGCTCCTTGTTATTTTGTAGGGGTTCTTGTGCACGGTCAGACCACACAAGCAGAGGTTGTTGCGACCACGGAAGCAGAGGTTCAGACAGGAAGTAACTTGTCTTGCTACGAATGTAAGGAGAACTACAAGAATGAGCATATCTACGATCCCAGGCAGTCACCCTGTCGAAACAACGTGACTCAGGTCAACGTGCGCCAGTGCACGGACGAGCACAAATACTGTCAGGTAAGAGATCGTACGATCTTCTCTTCCCTTGAGACGGAGCCAGCAGGTTGTGTATACTCAGTGGAGTGGAACCAAGGTCGCCTCCAGCGGAACCAACTCAGTCCCAACCAGGGTCTCAGGGTCTGTCCCGAAAGGGATGAATTCAAATGATGTTGGCACAAGGCGCTTGTGACGCGTTTCGTGTGGTGTTCTGGACTTCATTCCTCTTCCCTGTCGTTGCAGGTGGAAACGATCACGGTGAACGGGTACGACACCATCTACTCGGTGGAGCGCGGCTGCACCAAGGAATGCTACTACGGCTGCAGGTACAACGGGTACGGAGTCACGTACAAGCGATGCTACTCCTGCTGCAGATCCAACCTCTGCAACACTGACAATGCGGCGCCTTCTTTGCGGCAAAATCTCAGTTTGACGTTCTTCTGTGCAGCTCAAATTATTGTTTTGTCAATGGAGAAAGCAAACGTGGCGAAAAAAGACCAAACATGATGAAGTGAATCCCGCATACAAGTGGCGAAGCTGAACAGCAGGAAATGAAGATGCAGAAACATGCAGACTCGGTACAATTCGGGGTAGCCTTTCTTATCACTGGATGGCAAGAGTTGTTTGGGTGAATGTTCACAGTCAAAATCTTCCAAACACACACACACACACACATACACACACACACACACAAGTTTGTCATTCCTGTTGCTCACGACAAAACCGTGTCTTTGCGCTCCTCGAAAAAACGAAAAGCAAGGAAATGTTCTGCCCATTGCACCATCCTTTCAGCTGCAGATTTTGTGAGCTTGGGACCGGCAGCCTTTACTGAGAAAATAAAGTTTGTTCTTGTACGAAAACAAGTGCGTCTTTGCTTGGTTTGGCCGAAACCCCAGCTTCAAAATGGAACTAATCTGTTGGTTCCTTTGTTCCACAAGAAGCTGAAACGAGCAACAAAGCAAAGCAGCCTCCGTGTTCCGCCTGTGTGCAGCTTCCAAATATGGCAGAATGCGATGGTGATCAAAGTGGTGGAAATATGAGAAGGAGATCCCAAAACGAGAACACACATTAATCTTGTGAAGACCCAGCGCGGTTGTGAGATGCCGTGGTTTGGTCGAAAAGTGGTTCGTGCTTCCTTTTCTTTTCCACGCTTAGCGCAACTAGCCAATCCAGTCGCCTAAACTTCACCTGATGGGTTCACACAGACACACAAAATTCAAGCACAGGTGTTCTTGTTGGCTGTGAAAAGTTCCTTTCCTTTTCGGACAGCTCTAACAGAATCCTGTCTGGAAATCACTTGAGACTCTGACCAAATAAAACTCTGACTGGAAGGACCAAACGAGCGTGTTTGGAGCTTGCAAGACTGAGACTGGTTTTGTGCGTAATAAGAAGTGTACTTTTGAAAACGGAGCCAGAACCTGAGCAGAGTTCACTTTTTTTCGTCACAGTCTCAAAAACCCAAAGTAAAAACCACGCACAAACAGACCCACAGGACGAGCACGCCCTGCAACGGCAACATCTGGTGCTGCCTCCCCAATCCCGTGTCAGAAAAAAACAAAGCTGCTTCCCCCTCACCTTCAGGGCCCACCAAGGCTCCTCCCTGGTCTGACCCTACTCGTACCCCAAAAAAGCCCGGGTCTGCCTCATGGAGGACAGCTCATGGGCTTTGTGAAAACAAAAATACGGTGCATGTGTGAGGTTCAAAGCTGTCAACATGTTCCTAAACCCTGATGTTTGCCTCTTGTTTTCAGAACAATGGCGAGCCCAAGCGCAGGAGATCCATCAGAAACCTTGCAGACTCTGCCTGATTCTGGCGCTTGCAGAGTTCCGTCCCCCGGAAATGACTGGATTTTACACGTGCGAAGCGAATCACACATCACAACGGCCGGCCTCTCTCTCTCTCTCTCTCTCTCTCTCTCTCTCTCTCTCTCTCTCTCTCGTTCTGTCTGTCTGTCTCTTTCTGTTTCTGTCTGTCTTTTGTCTCTCTCTCTCTCTCTTTCCAGTTGTATGTTTGGCCTCAAATGCCAACTGGAGATATTTCGCTTGTATCTGAATGTCACAAAAGAAGAGTGTATGCTCAATGTGACGACCAAGGCTATATCTTCAAAAAGTTTGGTCTTTTCTTTCTCTCACTTTCATTTCACAGGTTGTTTGTTTGGCTTCAAGGGACCGTGCCAGCTACAGTCCAAAGGACTTTCAAACCGTTTTCAACTGCAAACATGGTGACGTGGATCGAGCGTGCGCTGCTCACGTAAGAGGCTCGGTCCTTCACGGGTCATAAAACAGGATTTACACCCCAAACCACAAACAGCTTCTTAATTGATGGCAAATCTATGCAGAATCAGCGCGGATAAATCTTTGTTCCAGCAGGCGAGATCAATGCACCAGACTTGACGAATTGATTGGGGCTGCGTCACTCGGAGGATGGGTTCGACTCATGCGATGCGGTCTTTTCTGAGCGCATTAAAAGCTCATTTTCAATGAGATGCTTCTCGAGATTTCAGGAGAAGCCCACGGATGCAGTGCGGATTTAACTTTGCAGAGTCACACGTTTTGGAAATTTTTTCGCAAACACATTGAACCTCTTTCGACAAGTTGGGTTGCGCAGGTGCTTTTGCTCGTGGACTGAGGTTGTCAGAACTTTTGATTGGGATGCATTTTGTCTTTCTGCTCATCCTGGGACTTCAAGGTTTGTGGATGCTTGACACATTGGGCAGTAAATTTTGTGTTTGGAAAATTTCAGTGTTTGACTTTTGATGCAGAGGGCACACAAAGGCCTTGTTGTTCACCGTTTTGTTTTCATCAAGTCACTGCAGACATGGAGCAGAGGAAACTTTTGCTTCTACTTCCACGTTGGTTGAGAAAGACTTTTTTTCTTGTTTTGAAACCCGGAAAGCTTAACTTTCTTTCTTTTGTTTTCAAAAGATTCTTTCTTTCTTTTGCTGATTCTCTCCTTCAGGTGTGTTGGACAAACCAACTTCACAAATTCTTTTTTGATTCGTTTCGTTTTGTTTTACCAATCTGTTCCTGGGCGTTTGCGAAGACAGGGAACATTACACCGTACGACATAAATGGTTCCTGTGAAATCACACAATGACTTTTCGAGATTTTTGGTCGAGAAAGGAGTTGTGTGATTGAACAGGAAACCATTTATGTGAGATGAGAACCCATTTCTACCACGATTCGAGCATATATACGCTCGTACAACAGGTTTTCGCGGAAGAACCCACCTGGGAACATTTGAATCAGACCTGCGTGCAGCACTTTCGGTCTTGGACCGAAACTTCCATTTTAGTTTGCAACAAAATTTTACAGATTTGCAGTTTTTCTACGATTGTCAAAATGAAAGAATCTTTGTGGTGGCTACAGTGCCTTTCTCGAGGAACTGCGTCACAAAACATTCGTTTGTGTCCTCATTCTTGTGGAAATGAGTTTTTACCTGATGAAACTGGAACTTCGTCAATCACACGACTCTTTTTTCAAAGACTATAAACATCTCGAGAAGTTGTCCGATTTCACAGGAACCGTGGCACAGTTGTGTGAGAAGCCTGTCTAGTGACGTATTGGAAACGATTGATCGACAAGCAATTGACAAAACAAATTTTCAGCTGTGGTGGTGCGGAGTTTCGTCATCAACGACACGGACGCCACGACGTCGGGTCCGGTGGAAGGGACGGATCTGTACTGCTACGAGTGCAGGGAGAACTACAAGCGCGAATATAACCCGCTCAAGTCGCCCTGCAGGAATAACGCCACCCTCGTGCCGGCGCGCCGGTGTGGGCCTGAACACAGATACTGCACGGTGAGGACGTCTGTTCCCAGGTTCATTCACTCCAGATCCGAAGTCATTCCATCCTTGTGCTTCAAGCAGTTCTTTTGAGTGAAGCTTTGAGTCAGGTTATTTTGTCGCGGGAAGGAAAAAGGGACGATTGACCCTCGCGTACAAAAAAAAATTTTTGTTTTCGTCCTCTTTTGTTTTCCTTTTGTAGACGGAGAAGGAGATTCTGAAGGGCTGGTCGATGTACTCCATCTCTCGCGGCTGCACCTCGGAGTGTTTCTACGGCTGCAGGTTCAACGGCTTCGCGGTGACGGTGCAGCGCTGCCAGTCATGCTGCAGGACCCCGTACTGCAACACGGACAGCGCAGCCGCGAGGCCGGCCGGCCCTGCAGGGGCTCACGGCTGGACAACGAGTGTGATAGGATTTCTATGTCTGGTACAAAGGATCGGAATGACGTTCTGAGATTATTTTGCGGTTTGTATGTGTGAAGACAAAAGTTTTGGGAATGCACAGGCTGAGGCAACTGAACCCTAGCTGATTTGCAAGCAAAGGAGAAGACAAAGTTGATGCAGCAACTTTGTGGTGACAAGGAACCATGGACGTGCGTGAACCTGCTGGTGTCATGGTGGATTGCGTCTGCCTGCAAACTGATAGACATTGTACTTCGTCCAAATCGTGACCTTTGTTCCACCTTCACTTGGAAGTTACGTTCAAGACTCACGCGATGAGTCTGCCTCCTTCCTTCCAAGTCATTCCCCAACTAAAATGACAGAAGGTTGTCACCCACAAAGAAGTGACAAACTTTTCTGTCAAAAAACATCACACATCGCCACACATGAACAGTCAACAACCAATTCATTTTACTCTTTTTACACAACTGATACAAATAGCTCTGAGAATTATCAAAGTACTAAACGGTATGTATCGATTTTTGTAAGTACTCTGCCGCAGGATCAAGCGATGTGCGTCGAAACACATCCTCAAAAAATTAAAAGTTTCAATAAATAAGTGAAATATGTACAGCTGCATGGTTGAGGTAACAATTCACACAAAATGATTCTATGAGGCTTGAATGAGAGTTTGATTTTGTACAATTATTTTTCTGTCTTCAGTGGTCATTTTGCAGGAAAAAATTCTTTTTAGAAACTTGCGAATTGTGCTTCCTGTTGGCCTTTTCAATGTCGTGCTTTTTCAACCTGATACGAGAATTCTTTCAACAATTGTGGCGAAATGACCCAGCTCTTTTTGGACTCTCTTTTGCTGACTTGTGGGCAGGCGCAACTGCTAGATTTTCAAACTCCAGATGTGGGAACAAACAGTCAGAATTAAGCCCAAACTTGTCACCTGGAGTAGTGACGACGCAGTCCTTCTCTCAGCACCACTCCCGTCATTACAAAAGTTTTCCGTGCAGCAGGTTCTGCACTCCTCGATCACATAGTTCACTCCGGCCTTACGGCAGCCAGGAACACACTTCTCGGTGCAGTCCCGGGTGAAGGTCGTCAGACGGCCATTCGTGAGCAATTTGTGAACCTACAAAGAAACAAAGAAACACAAGTTTGATCAGTAAAAGAATAAATTCAAAGCGGATGGTGAACAAAGGTTGCGTTGTTGTCTGTTGCAGACCGTCATTCTTCACGAAAAGGAGGTCACAGGCGTCCAGGTGCCTCAGTCTTGCGACGAAATGAAATGTCTTCCGTTTTTGACACAGCCGTCGCAAACTCAAGGAGAATACTTGCCACGCAGTTGTTCTCGAGCATGTTGCAGACTTTGGCCTCGACTTTGCTGAGGTTGCGCAGGTGGAGGCACTCGTTCCCGTGCACGGACAGGAAGCACGAGTGGCAGCGCAGGTCGGGGCGCAGGTAGTACGGCGAGTTGTCGCCGAAGTCATCGTAGGGCGAGGAGCGCACCTTGGTCGTCCGGAACACCGCGCGCTTACTCCGCAGCTTCAACGCGTCTACAATGCGATGTGAACATGCAGCTCCAAGTTGGATCGGTGCCGTTTCAGCTGAGATGAGCCTTTGTGGCGTTTGTTTTGGTTGTGTGGAACACTGAGACTCGAACAGCTCACGAAAAAGGCTCGAACATTGACGTTTGCACTTCTCGTGAGTGGAGGCAGAATTGTCGACAAAATTCTTGTCATTTTATGGGGACACGCGAAATGAAGATCCTTTGTTCGCGGATCAAATGGATGCAGAACGAAGATCAATGTCCCAAGTGTGCCCGACACAAAGACTCTCCATCAGACATGACGAAACCGAAGACTGGAGAATCGAACTTGCCTCCGATGTAAAATTGATGACAGCAACCTTTCTGGACCTTCATCATTTGTTGGCAAGTGACCAAGGTTACGTTTCGTCTCCTTGGGAGCCATGATCGTTATCTACGTCCACGGGAGTGTCATTTTTGTGCACTTCAAGATGAGCAGAATTCGAATGTGCATTTCATTCAAACAAAGGGTCCGCATTGTATCCAACTAATTGTTCGGGGTCCTTGCATCAAAGCAGGTTGTTTCCAAGCAGGACTGAGTTTGATTCCGACATGTGCACACACGACAGTACAAATATGATCTGCACGATACGAGTGCGAACGGCATGCGATGTGACGGCTGCAGTTTCATTCCTTTTGTCTTTGTGGACACCCTTCTGCACAAAGAGCAAATTGCACGAGCGCAAGATGCAGATGCACGCACCAATACATCTTAGCATTGCTCGTCACAGCAATCTTGCATGGAATTGTTCACAGAAATAGACAGTGAGAAGCAGAGAAACAGAGAAACTATTTCGCACCACAAACAAAAAGCACAAACTGACAATCTTACCTGCTCCGTGATGCAAGAGAAATGCAGCTGCGAGCACAACAAACGCGAAAAAGCTGCATATCCACGCATCCATGTTGCTTCACTCACTATCACAATCTCTTCTCATGACCGTTTATGGTAAAATTGCCTTCCTCTTTACGCCCTTGTATTCATTTCACGCAATTCCTTTCAAAATTTCTACATTTTGTCAGGATATGAGACAAAATCTCGGTGAAATTTGGGGCTTAATGAATTCGCGTGTCCGCGGCTATGGCGGTCGCTCGGGCGGGCTGGCTGCGCGGGGACAGCTCCGCTGGGAGCCGCCGACGCCGCTCAATGCGCCGCTTCCTCCATTATTGATCAGCCTCGCGCAGCTTCTCTTCTGTCGACGCCGAGACCAAGGTCCCGCCTCCAAAAAGCGCGCTTGTGTGACAAAAAGTGTTTTGCGAGTACAAACCGATACACGCGAGCGTAATTACCTTCCTTGATCCCAACGTCTCGGCTTTCACACTTTTTGTGTCAAAATCGAAACATTGTTTTGCTTCGTTTGTGTAGAAAAGGCGCAAGTCCTGATCGCATGCAGTACCTGTGTGATTCTCAGTGAAGGCTTGTAGCGCAGATTGTCCAAGATATTTCTTGTGCGTTGCATTGCGTTGGCCCGTTCACATTAAAATGCGTGAAACAGGTTATTGGTTTGAACTGATGAGATGTGTCCCCTGCGGGCTATGCAAGTTACGTGCAAAACGTCTGCCACTGGTTTTATGGCCAACGAATAATGAATACATGGCTAATCATTTTTGTGTTCTCCTTTTTTCTTTGTTTGTCTTTTGAAAACACAAAGTTGCTTCACACACAATGTTTCATGCCAGCTCGTTGCTTGTTTTTCTTGTGTGGCTGAGTCTTCCCACCGAGTCTGTGCAGGAGGTGTACTCGTCTGCGGCGGAGCTCGTCAAGCTGGCGTCGGCCGAGGACGCCATCCTCGACGCCATGCAGACTTACCTCGAGAAGGACATTCAGAGACTTCAACATATACAAAGGCAAGTGCACTGCATTTCATGCAGAGATGAACAAGGTTTTGTCAGTTTGCAGGTCGAAAGACGGAACGCTTCCAATTTTTGTGGACTTGGCCTTCTGCGGGTTTCGAGTTAAACTCAAAGCCGTAAAGAAATGACACAGCAAACTGCATTTCTCAACGCAAACATGTTCACTGTTTTTCAAAAATCGCAAAGAGTCTTGCAACAGATATTTGTCCGACAGCAACCTGGTTCAGATAAGGAACGACATCGTGACATCCAAAGTGAAGCATTACGACGACATGCGGCACCCCGTAAACGCGCTGCATCTCATCCAGAGATTCGTCACTGCGTGGCAAACGGTCTACGTTGACGTTGGCAACTTCACGCACTACAATGGTGTGTTTTCAGAACCACCATTTTCCTGACAAACATCTCGGGTCAAATTGGTCACCTTCAGCGACAAGTGCACTCAAACGTCAGTTTGTGTTCTCTGGCGGGACCGAAAGTTGTCCCTTCTGTTCCCAGTGATGAGGACGGTACTGGCCACGGTGAGCAAGTACTTCCCGACGCAGGAGGACCTGGTCGGCGCGCACAGGTCACTTCTCCGCCTGCAGCGAACCTACCAGCTGCGCACTTCCGACGTCGCCAGCGGAAACGTAAGGCTTGTTTGGCCGATGAAGGTTTGGTCTTTGGGACGATTAAGGAGAGGTCCTAGTGTTGTGCGCAAAAGTTTGCTTTCCCCTCGCAAATAAAACTACAGCTGTATCAAAGTTTGGCCGGACCCTCTTGGCGACACACAGCGCAGAATGCTGAATGCATGTGGAACACAACCCTTCCGTGGTTCCTGTGCAGTTGGCCTGGCTCCTCGCTGGTGGTACTGTTGTCAATGTGTACCGACAGATCCACTTCTAGTCCTGCATTTCAACGTTTTGTGCAGGTGATGGGCAAACAGGGAAGAGAGCTGGGTGAATACGACTGTTTCGCGCTGGGTCAGCGAGCCATGGAGGCCTACCTGCCTCCGACCACTGCCATCGAGTGGTTCGAGGAGGTGAAGAAAAGGACCTTGAACAGGTTCTCACCACTGCGAACTCAAGCCAGCACGGCGCTCGCTGAACTCTCGGCCAGGGTACGTGAATTGAATTGAAGCTGGTTCACCGGGAAGTGCAAATCAATTTGTCACAATCCTTTTTGAACGCTCCAGTTAATCCAACACGAAGTCAGGGGGCCCCGTCCTTGGACGGGAGCAAACACTTAACAAATCAATGGAGGGGGTCCGGCGCCATGCCACAGACTCTGAGAGATGAACTTGTCACGTTCAGTTGCTGCACGATTTTTGTTGCAGGTACACAATTATCATGCTGCAGTGAAATATGCAAGGGAGGCACTGGAGCACAGTAAGTGCAGAATGAAAAAATTCACAAGGGCATCTGAGCGAAATTTCGACAAAGTGAAGATACAAGAACAGGATTTTGTTGGAAGGACATACCCCTGACATTTGTGACCGTCAACCTTTTTCTTGGGGGAATTGACAGCAGGTTGACCTGCCCCAGCTGTTTGACAATTTGATCAATGAGAATCGAATCCGAGGGCAAACACTGCCTTTGTTCTTTCCCTTGCCAGGTGAGGAGGATGAGACCCTGCGTAATTTGGTCCAGGTTTACGAGAGACAGAGAGACGATTGGCTGCAGGGTTTACCGCTCCCGGGATGGTCACCCGAAGACACCACAATGCCCGACTTCTGGAAACACTATCACTACCTTTGCCGTATTTCTGCCAAGGGGGTACGGGTGTTGCTCGCATTTCTCAAAGGAATAATGGATCTTCTTTGCAGAAATGACCATCAATCTGTTTCTTTGCAGACCTTCAAGTTCTCAATGGAAGACTGGCAAAAGATTTGCTACCACAAGCGCTTGAAGTCGGCCTACCAGCCTCAGCGAGTTGAAGTGCTCAACTCAGCGCCGAAAATTCTGATGTATCACAACTTTCTGTCCAACAGAGAATCCAAAAGACTCATCCGACATGTTTTCCCAAAGGTATGTGCTTCAGAGCTGAAGACTGCTTTGGCGGCTTCCGCCCCCACCCCGCCCTCCCTTGACGCCCAAAAGAAATTCAGGTTGCCGGTCACTCTCGATGAAATTTCACTTTTTTGGACGATTTCAGATTCAGAGAGCCAGAGTTGGAGTGACCGAAGAAGTGGAAGTAACCGAGGACCGAATTGGCAAGATGTGAGTTTTTTTTGAAAACAAGAACGTGTGATTGTAAGTTTTGCTTTGCCGCCACCAGCGAAGGTTCCGAACTTCGTCGAGGGGTTCTCAGTGCTTCAAAGGGAACCAGTACCAGACCGTCAGTACACATGTACACAGTGAAAACATCAAATCGAGGTTGACGGCGAAATCACGAGACAAGGCACCGAGGTCCCATTTCCGTGAGCCCGCCCGGTGCAATGAAATGGCCAGACACCCTTCACCAGAAGACATGCATGCCATGGGTGCCTGGCCACTTCAGGTTTAACTTTAAATGACCAGGCACTATTCAACGCTTCGAGTGACCCGTGCCTGGGAAACCCGTGTCTCTGTCTCGGAACTTGTTTCACCGGGATGACAAAACTGGGCAAAACCAATTACCTTCGCTGTCAACTTGAATCAAAGAATTTTCATTGAAGGCTTTTGATTCTCCGTTCAGTTTGAGACACTTTCGACATTTCACTGAACAAATGGAATTCAGTGACACCTTCACTTGGATTGAGTGTGTGCCATGATCGTTTTTTGCAGCCTTGGCGTTGAAAGGAAGGACTTAAAATGGCTGAAAGCGTTTGACAACAGAGTTGAAGAAACTTTCCACCTCAGCACCTTGTCTCCAGGAGGGGAGCCCCTGCAGGTGAGAGGCTGCATCACACGCGAGCAGGATCAATGAAGACTTTGCTTTTCTCCCCATCGATGCACGCCATCAAGTGCTTGAGTGTGTCCAAACCTTTCAAAAATGTTTTTTTTTGTTTGTGCTCTATTTTTGGCATTTCATACCCGACCCCAAGAAAGCAAGTTCAAGTTCCTGTTGCCTGCACAAAATATCAGAGTTGTTCCAACGTCCATTTTGAAGAACCAATCTTTCTCCTGCCTTTACAGATTTTGAACTACGGGCTGGGAGGCCAGTACGAACCACATTATGATTTCGATCAGGTAGCCCTGTTTCCTTTCTGCTTCAGTAAGATTATGCAGCCTGATGTGGTGCCTTTTTCCATGTGAGCCCAACACCATAAAAATCTCTTTTCGTGTTACAGTACAGAAATCAAAGGCAATACAACGAAACAGGACCGAGTGGATACGAAAAGTACGGAGACAGAATAGCCACACTGCTACTCTACGTAGGTGGATCTCTCCAGCGCGGGCTGAACGTGGTCCGACCTGTGCAAATGAGGGATGGTCAAACTTTTCGAGATCGGGCGAGGAGACAGTTCCGCCCCAAGATCCGCTGAGGATCTGCGGAAGAGACACAAAAGTTAAACCCGTTTTGTTGTTTCCTCAAAGATTCACCTTTGTCAGAAAGGTCCAGATTTTGTCCTTCATCGAAACTGTTTGTTTTCAGCTGAACAAACCTGGTCTTGGTGGCAGCACTGTTTTTCCCGAACTTCTTCTGGCTATTCCGCCCGTGAAGGTGAGTTTGTAGGCAACAGCGGTGTGTCTTACATACATGAAAGACGTTTGTTCAAACACACTGTGTATGCCTCCAGAACTCGGCTGTGTTCTGGTACAACGAAGTGAACTACGGAGAAGGGGACAACAGAACTCTGCACGCAGGATGTCCAGTTGCGTACGGACAAAAGTGGGGTACAGAAGTACTTTACATTATCGATTTAAACAAAGGGCAGAGTGCTTGATTGAGATTTGTAGCTTCCAGGCGGTCAAGTGGGATTGGGACAAACGATCGTTTCGGACAGGACTTTGACGATACCCCCTGCTTCGAAAGGGTGACAATTTGCATGAGAGATATTGTTTTGGGGTTTTTTTCACCTTGTGTACTCAGGAGAAATCAAACGCACTCACAAGGTAGCCGTGGATTCCTCGTCAGCAAGCAGTCAGGAATGTTTCTTGTATTTTGCAGTCGCCAACAAGTGGTTCCGGGAGATCGGTCACGAGATGCACAGAAAATGTGACAGCGTCCTCAAGAACACGCTGTGACAGACCGTGCACATCTGGTGTCGTGTGTTTGCCACGGAAGAAGCAATCGCCGCCCGCAATCTCACGGTTCGGAGATCTGTCATGGGGGGGGGGGGGGGACCTTGACACGTAAAGCAGAACAAAAGAAGACAAGGACTCAGTCGTCCCCTCTGATCAATCGAAAGTTCGAGAAAATTTTGTCGTTTGAGGTGTTTTCGTACCGTACCGTCTCGTGTATAAGACGCACTTTTTTGCCTCAAAATCAGACATCAAAAGAAGGGGTGCGTCTTATACATGAGTATATTCAGGTTTTTTGAGGTACAAAAGGAGAAATAACAATCTAACAGAGTGGGAAAAACTGGTCTTTTTTCAATAAGTTCTCAGGAGAACTGTGAACAGAAAAAAAGAAAAAGAAAGGTCTGAGACACTAAATTGGGATATAAATAAAAGACTGACCAAGAAAGAGCAGGAAGAATTATTTGGAGAAGGTCATCATGATTCTGAATTTGAAGGATTTTGAGTAAAGTTGACAGATTTTGTTTTGACAAGATGGCAGACATGATGCACTGATAAATTTTGTCGGTCACTTTTTGCCTTTTCTTGCAAGTTAAAAGATTGGAATAATTGCGAAATGGACTGAAATTTTTGTATGAATATCTGTGGAGTATTTCAGCCCTTTTTGGAAGTGGTTTGGTATCTTGAGTGACTAAAACACAGGATAAGGAACTGTGTTCATAGTGACCTTGTGACATTGATTGGATTGACATGTTCAAACGGTCTGCTGATCAAATTTTGCCTGTTCAGAATCCTGCACCACGGAAAAAGATGGAACGTTCATCGGGTGAAAATGAGGTGTTGTTGAATCAGATTTCAAACCTTATGCTTGGCATGGAAGAGCGTATCAAGGAAGAACTTTTGAAAGCACAAAACATTGCCATTACTTCTGTTCGAGATGACATTCAAGCCAGCTTGAACAATCTTCAAAGTGAACTTTCTGTTGAACTGAAGGATCTTCACAAGGGTTTGTCCATTGCTTCTGATCGAGCGGAGGAAAATTCTCGACAAATTCAAGACCTTACGGTGCGTGTACAGGTTTTGGAAGAGGAAAACAAAGTGCTGAAGTGGAAGCAGACAGACACGGAAAACAGAGACAAAAGAACCAACCTTGTGCTTCAGGGTGTGTCTGAATCAGTGAGTGATGCGGCCTTGGAACAGCACTTTCTTCAAGTCTATCGTGATCATCTGAAAATTCAAGAGGACATTAAAATCGAGCGGATTCACAGAGTGGGTGTCCAAGGGAGACAGTGCAGTCGAAATGTTGTGATCAAGTTCAATTCCTTCAGGGATCGACAGCAAATTTGGGAAAAACAGCGACTGTTGAAAACGATGGGCTTGTACCTTGATGAACATTTTGCTCTCCCGGTTCAGCAGGAGCGTGCCCAGCTTCTTCCATTTTTGCAAGCAGCCAGAAAGAGAGGGGAGAAGGCCACCATGATCATCAACAAACTTCTAATTGCTGGTCAACGATATTCTGCCAACTCAACTGATCTTCGATCGCTGCAACTTCGGTATGGAACAAACATCAAGGATCACTCAGAAAAGGAGATTAACACTGATGCTGGTCCTGCAATTGCCTTCTATGGCAGGTTCAGTGAGCTTTCAAACTTTTACTTGACTCCAGTCAAGGTAAGAGACAGAACATTTCCGACGGTGGAACATTACTACACGACCAGAAAAGCTGAGCTGAATGCATGACTGGATCTTGCGCATCGAATCAAGACAGTTCAGTCCCCGCTGGAGGCCAATATCATCACCAAGGATCTGACCATGGACCCCTCCGTGAAGCTGGATGTTATGAGAATTGGACTACAAGCGAAATTCTCTGAGCCAGACATGAAATCAGCTTTGATGGTGACTGGTGACAGGGTTCTGTTGGAGGCTGCGGAACGTGATCCCTTTTGGGGTTGTGGTTGTTCAATGCACTCTGATCGTATTCTCCACAAGGCCAATTGGAAAGAGAACCAAATGGGCAAATTGCTGATGAAAATTCGGTCCGAAATGAAACAGTAAAATGGCAAGTTGTGATTGATCGATCGACACGGCGTCTTCCCCGGATAACAAATTGCTCATGTACATACCTTGTATGTATGATACTAACACAAATGAAGTCTTGAGTGAGTGTTTTTTCTCTCTCTATCTTGGATATATAACAATACAATGTTTCTTAAATAGAATACATCTTTTTCGTGGAATTTGGAAATTTGTGCTCCCGCACACCCGCCGAAAAACCCGCCAAGAAATGATAACTTCAAAGGTGCCGATGTGTGACATCAGAGAAATTATGCAAATTAGACGCGTATCTGAGCAGGTGTTAATGAACTTTATGTACATAATTTTTTTAATTAATTATTGTGAAAATATTTTTTCAAAACCAAGATGGCATGTCAAACGAGGTACCAAAAGAAAATTATTCACATACCTTGGAACCAATGATTTAGATGAGAAAGTGTCTAAAAATGGGTGCAAAGGATTAATGATTTGTCAAAATGAGGTTCATATGTCAAATCGAGGCTACTATTGCCATGGTTCAAAAATACTGCGATATTAGTGAAATCTTCAGTATTTTACGTACATTGGACAAAATTGCAATTTTTGGGTATATCTGCTATAAAAACAAAAATCCTTGATGCCAATATCATATATACAACATAGAATACTATCACAAATTTTATACATATATAATAAATTTAATTATATTAATATTTATTAAAATTTTTATAAACTATTATTAATACATGACATCCACCCAAATCCAGGACCAAAACAAACATTAAATATAGGCTATACTAATATAAGATCATTATTCTCAGATACTGATAACTCTTTACTGATTGATGTGCAAGATTGTAAGTTTAATGATATGGTTACAGAATTTAATTATATCAATAACTGTGATTTAATATTCTTAACAGAAACATGGTTGCAAGATAGTGAAATGAATAAATATCAACTACATATTAAAAATTATAGGGATCCAATATTTTCTAATAGGATGGGGAAAGGAGGAGGTCTTTTAATATACTATAAAGAACATTTACAAGTAGAACTTATTAATTTATTACAAAATAAAAATTTGGAACACTTATGTGTTGAAGTTAAATATTCTAATAATATTAAATTTATTTTCAATTTAGTTTATAGATCTCCATCAAATGATAATAATATAACAGAGAATTTAATAAATAACTTTTATGACTGTTATAATTATAGCATAAAAAATAATTATACAGGAATTTATTTTTTAGGGGATTTTAATTACCCAAATATAAACTGGTATAATAGCAGTCAAAACAACCATTTATTCTATGATGCTATAACTCAATTAGGACTTGTCCAAATGATCTATGAACCTACTAGATATAAAAATATTTTGGATTTAGTAATAACAGACTC